>Ga0126339_10003311_pt1 | contig 11714 bp, 9 predicted proteins | sample OrbTmetagenome_2_FD_92532 | JGI IMG/M metagenome (GOLD analysis project Ga0126339, IMG submission 92532) | Coral microbial communities from Petempiche,Puerto Morelos, Mexico - Orbicella T R C metagenome | ecosystem: Host-associated > Invertebrates > Cnidaria > Coral | place: Petempiche,Puerto...
AATGTTGCTGTCAACATTGTTTTGTTCCAGAAAATATCTATACCCCTCCCACTAAGGATGTTTTGGTTTGAACCCCCCACCCTATCCCCCTGGAAATTCCAGTTTTGATTCACAGTTTCCTTTGAAAATTTTGGCTCTTGCTACCCCCCTCCTCCTTGGAATTTCCAACAGAGAGCTTAAGAAATGACGATGGTGATGCCAGGGACGACACCTGGAAAAAAATGATTTTATAGTTTACCATGGAATTATCTAGATCTGCTCACTACTTCAAGTGGTCTTAATCCCTACTCAAGCTAAAGATGTAATGCCAGTGATCAATTCCATAAGAAAATACAAAAAAATTAGCCATTGTGGTTCATGTTCTTCAAGATATGCAAAATTTGGTCATTTCACGTTGTTGTTTTGCCGAGGACGGTTATGAAATGTAGAATAATTTATAACACACTGCATAACAATTGTTCTGCTTATTAAACCTTTTGTTTAGTGAGGTTGTCATTGCAGTTGCTGTTGTGGTTTGTTTAAACTTCCTAATAATCCTCCTTTGGGTGGGGGTGTGGGTATTTTCTGGAAGCACACATTATGATGATTAGGTTTCCTTGCAGTAAAGCAGCTGGCATGTGAATAATATTGCTGATGAGTTCTGAATGATGCTTCAGTGAAATTATGCGAGATACAGTAGCTCACAAGACACCCAACAGAACAGTAAAACAGTATGTCGTCAATGATAGGATCTCCCTAGAAAGTGAAAACTGTCACTCTTTTAGGACTGGCATTTTTTCTTTGAAATTTATCTCAACTGTTTTTAATTCTCTTTAAGATGTGTCTTGACGAGGAGGACAGGGTGTGGTTCATGCTGCATTCAGGGTCACGTGGGCCAGGGAATAGGATTGGAACAGTGTACATTGAGCTTGCCAAGAATGACATGCTGAAACTAGACAAACAAGTAAAGGTATAAGCACTTTTTCAAAACTAATATCTCACTGTTATAATGTGGAAGGTACAATAACTATGACATTTGTCTAAAAGGTTGATGGTTTGCATGTAACGTTTCGTGCAACGTATTTCGCAGTTTTGTGGCTCTGTTACGGGGCAAAGTTAGTCAAATTGTGCAAAATGTTTCTAATTTGTCCAACCTACAAATATTTGTAGCAGCATTGCAAAGAGAGGGCCTGGGGGGCCGCCATTTTGTTCACAACGGTACACTGCTAGGTTACTCACTATCTACTAAACAATTCTATGAAGTGATAGTTGATGAGGCCGAGGACCGAATCAACTATCACCTCGTAGAAATCGAGAGCAAATAATGTAATTGTTTTAGTAGAATTCTAACTAGACTTTCCTTCAAATAACGATTCCAATTATTTCTGGTCTCAGTATTAAACTTCACGCTTTGGAGAGTTCGCGCGGACTGAATTGTCAATTTGGCATTTGCAGTTGTGTACGCGCGCTTATCAGCTTCTTTCAAAAATTTCGAGCTTTTTTAATTCAAGAAACCGTAAATGTCCTCCTTTTAGTCTTCTCAGGAATTTGAGTATCTATTTATTTCTAAATGTTCTTTCAAAACTTCGGAGAAACAAGGAAACGTTGCAATTTTGTCGACCACACCAAGCCACTGCACACTAATGGCCGATAGTGTGCAATGGCTTAGCCAATCAGATTGTAGCATTCGCATTAGTATCCTACATAGTAGAATTCTACTAAAACAGAATAGATAGTGATTAGCGTAGCCAATCAGAGAACGGCATTGGTGACTGAATGCTATTGGCATTATACTAAAGAGGATTGTCTCGTGATAACTGTCATGTATAGATGTACCACGTGACTTGAATATGGAGTGCAAGGATAAAAATGTGCAAGGAAAAAAAATAAATAGGGGTTATTAAAACTTTTGATGACTTTTGAAGGCGAGAAATTTGTATGGTTTGTTTCATTTTACCCTTCCCAGGTTGAAAAAGATCTAGCATACCTCAGTGAGGGCTCAAAGAACTTTGAAGACTACGTATTTGCAGTGACATGGGCGCAAAAATTTGCTCGTGTCAACCGCAACATAATGATGTCCAGTGTACTCAGAGCGGCGCATGAATGTGCAGATATGCCGCCATTTGATGTGGATCCATCGAGCAAGGCTGTCAATTGTCATCACAACTACGTCAAGGTGGAAACGCATTTCGGAAAAGACGTGTTTCTAACGAGGAAAGGAGCAGTAAGTTAGTTGTAATGCTCAAGTGAAGGATGTAGCGATGTTGCTAGTCTCAATGAATTTAAGTGTGCCCTGGTAGAACTGCATCGCAAGTGATAGTTCTTGTTTGCACGCAAAAGGAATCTGGCGTCGAGTATTTAGATGTATCTCAAGCGAGACCCCAAGTTTTCTAATTTTGCGTATTCAGACCTTTCAGTTTTCGTCTCGAGTCCCTTAATGAGACAACGAGCCTGAGTTTTCTGAGATCGGATAATGAACGAGGCGCTGCTCCGCTGAGTATCGTTCATAAAATATTAAGGCCAGTTGTCAGATAAATTAGCTATTTTAGTCCAAAAATCAGAATAATTTTCCCTTTGAACTTGAAGGTAACGCGCACGCTTATGGACAACGGCAGGAGCTAACATCGTTCCTCAAATCAGATAATGTCCCGCAGATAAGTATTCAAGTATGCGAACTTTTAGTTTTCCCGCCATACGGACGTTATTGTCGTTATTGCCGATTTAGAAATGGAAAATAGCGAAGGACGATTGTTTTGAATTTCCCTTAACCGTCAGGTTTCTGCTCGTCACGGAGAGTTAGGAATCATACCGGGATCCATGGGAGCACGGTCGTTCATTGTCAAGGGCAAAGGAAATCCTGAAGCTTTTCACAGGTATGTTTTGAAGTTTCGGAAAACAGTGAAATTTCACAGCAAATCGTCGTAAACCCGAAGAGGTTCCGATTCTTATCCTTCAATCAGAAATTGCACTTGTGACGTCAGCTCGTGTGACGTCAGCCACGCCATTGGTTCCAGCAAACCAGTGTAAACCCTTTCCTGAAGACTCCGGGCTCACTAAATGTTCGGTGCTTTTAACTGCATGTTATTTTTTATTATGCGGTAAGAGGTGGTTTCAACTTTTTACATAGATAGATAATATTAAATTACACAGAAAAATACAAGAAAAGTTGCTTTCCACGAATGCCGTGCCTTACAGAACTTATTTGAGTAGACGTTTGAATTGCCCAAGGGTCTCTGCTCCCCATAGTCACAAGGAAGACTGTTCCAAAGAATGGCGACACCATAGCTAAAGCTATTTTTGTAATAGTTTGTGCGCGGCAATGGAACATTGAGTTTATTCTCGGAGTCCCTCAGGTTATATGCGGTTTATCGCTTTTCAAATTTAGAACTTAGATAGTCCTAAAATAACCCGTGCACAGACCTGTAAACGATCGTAGCTCTTCGAATTTGCTGTTAGCAAGCTAGATTTTTCCAGCGTAGGAGTTCAAATAGGTGACCAGTATCTTTTTCGTCTACGGATGAAACCTTCGTATGTGACCACTCAAATGCAGCACTGTTTGTTATGCTCGGTCTAAATGATTCTATTTAATTTCTCCGCAGTTGTAGCCACGGTGCAGGAAGAAGCATGTCTCGAACCAAAGCCAAGAAAATGTTTACAATTGATGATCACGTGAATGCGACACAAGGCGTGGAGTGTCGTAAGGACGCTGACGTCATTGACGAAACACCAATGGCGTATAAGGATATCGATGACGTCATGGCGGCACAGAGTGACTTGGTAGACGTTGCTCACACGCTAAAACAAGTGTTATGCGTGAAGGGATGACAAGCCAAATTGGAATCTGGTCGCTTTGCCGGCTGTGTCGGTTTTGGCAAATTTTCGTCGAAGCACTCGTCAAGTTTGCGATTTATATTATCCAGTCAATGAAAAGCACGAGCACACGAGAGTCTTCCGAAACAAAGAATCACATCAGACGTACTTGTATTCCGGAAGTTATGACGCTGTCTTTGACAGGTGGCGGTCAAGAGGTAGTTATGAACTGACACTCAAGATCCGCAAAATTTACTGACAATTGAACCTCGATATCCTCGATATCTCTCTCTCGAATTTAAATATTTTCTCCATGGATATAATTTTTTAGTCATTTACTATGAGCTACCTCAAACTGTAGCTGAGAAATCGCCTAAAATTTAACTGTTCGCTAAGAGTTTAAAACCGCACATCCAGTCCCTTTGTTCACAACGGTCAAGCGAACTGCGCGTGCGTAGCCCCCAAGATAACGTCATTATTTTCTGAATCTTCCACATACAGGCCTTGAATGCCTAAGGTAACACAGGGCGCTTTCCATTCGACCAAAAATTTCGGTGTGAATTTCCGGAAATTTTCTGCATGGGACGAATGGAACAGAATTTTCCGGTTTATGCACCAGAGTGGAAAACGATAAGCCGCACTTTGTGCGCTTGGAATTTTTCAGGGACTTCTAAGTTAAATCGCAAATATAGTAGCTCACAGAACACTGATCCGTCGACACGGCGACTTTTTATAGCCCATGACAGCAGGGACTTCACAGAAACCACAACGGCAGCGAAAACGTCGCAAAACAAAGGGTTTAATGAGCGGTACAACGCCTCTGCATGCGTTATAAATCTCTGTACATTTCTTAGCCAACCTATGCAAAACAAACAAGTTCACCGCGGGGGCACTATTTTTGTTGGAATTAAACGCTTTCTTGACGAATTTATCTCTTGGTAGTATTCATCGACAGACAAGTGGCAAGTAAAATACTAATCCATTTTCGAATACGCGTCGCCGTCATCTTTGTATGGATGATCGCGGTGATCGTGGCCAAAAGAACTCGCGCTGAATAGAAAGTTGCGAATTTAAGTAATTTCCGAAAAAGAGGACAACCTCGCGAGGTGTACCCAAATTTTCGAAAAAAAAATTTCTGTTCCATTTGATTTTCGTTCTGGAATTTCAGGATTTTTCGGTTGAATGGTTCGCTTTTCGGAAATTTAACAATTTCCGGATTTTCTGGAACCCTTCCTAGGAAATGTCTGTACCATTTGTCCCCGTTTCGAAGATTTCGGGATTTTTGGTTGAATGGAAAGCGCCCACAGCCTCTGAAAAGTCAGGCCTTATGCGGGCATGTACATGGAAAATTGAATAATTGTCATCCAGCTAGTTTAACAGCTTGTAACTTGACTTACCTGTGCTCGTTTTTCAACGACTCTTACAAAAATCTGGCTCTCACATTTTCCCTTCAAACCCTTACAAAAATCCAGGCAAGTTAAAAACCGGAAGTGGTGTTTGATTTTTGGTTTGACCGCTGTGAAGTTCTCCTGACAGTTAGCATCATTACACTGGGTGTGGAAGCTTACCACCGCGGCAATGTAGGGCCTGCGGGCCATAATTTATATCATCGTCCAATTTAAACTATTTAACACGGTTCGTTGGCTGTTATATCGAATTGTATCCAAAATATGCGAGCTCAGCTTCAGACACCGAATCATAGTCGGATTTTTTTAATCAAAACAATTTTCGAGGACGTATCAAGTGGTCCGTGAAAATAGATTCAAATCTATTCGAATTTGAAGGCTATGCGATGCATAAAACAGGCCTAATGAAAATGTAGGAATATATCCCAGACTAGGAATTATGAACTGGGTCTAACGTTAGGAATATTGTAACCGTTTTCACAAGCTGGCATTAAATTTATTAAGACTTATTTATTGCAAACTGCAGCGTTGTTTGCTCTTCACCGCCGCTTAACGACAGAAGTTTTCTTTCAGCAATCAATAGATATCCACTTGTTGGCACTTGATTAGCAAACGGTGACTAAAATAATTCACAATGCTGGCCCTCTTTGGTCTGAGCTCGGTGCGCGTGGAGTTATGGGCCTGTTGTACTGGTTTCGCGACCTAACCATTAAGTACTGCGCGCTACTAGTCAACGATAAAGTGGAAAGTGGAAATAACAAGATAATTCGTATAATGCAGAAGGTTCCTTCGAGATGTGACAATGGGCGAGGTCAAATTAGTGTTGAACTGTATATATCGAAACACTCCGTTGTGAAGCATTTTTTCAGAGGAACTAAAAGGGAGAACGGCTTATTCAGCTTACTGTTTTAAAATAAAAAGAAAATAGATTTGACTCAAAAATCTGACTGTGCAAAGAGCTACAAAAAATCTAAGAATGAAAGTGGGGATGATAACTCCAAAAATATATATATTGTTCCAAAGACAGCACAGAAAATACATCATTCTGTTCTTATTAAATAGCAATTCAGCAAAGCTATTGTATTACGTATAAAACTTAACGTGGCAGTCCAAACTGAAAGCCAAAAATACAACCGCTCATAGCTGTTTCGGCCTAGCTGGGTCTGTAGCAGAAAAAAAATAAAAGATGGGGCAACCAGCACGAAGCTGACGAAGGCTAGTTTTCTACTAAACGCACATGGTAATGACCTCAGATGAAACTCAAATCCAAATGTTTGCGGAATGCACGACGCGTGACTGTGAACAAAAAGTGAAAATGCGAAATATCATGTGGGTGTCACAATAAGGGAATTGAGGACAGAAAAAACCGTCCTGCAGAAGATATATGGCCAAAATCATGCTAAAAATGAACAGCGAGCGATTCTTTTGGACGAGGTTCATATCGTTTTTATCTTCATACATATTCAAAGTCGAATCCTTGCGCTAAGGAATTAGAATGGACCAGTCCACGTATGGTTCGTCGTTTAGCTGCCAATATTAGCGCGCCCCACGCAAAAGCAGCCATAAAAGAGGTCGGTTATGGATCGTCTTCGTTCAGGATTCGGAACCGTAAACGAAAGCCACCGGAAGTTTGACTTGAACCCATTTCCACACTATTTCCCCTGTTTTGACGTCACACCTCTGCACCAGGCCTCTGTGGTGAAATAACACTGGGCGACAGTAATGCTCACAAAAAGAACAAACGGCCTTGGTCAGGAATCGCGGAACACGATTTGGGTTGTCATCTAGGGCCCATCTCCAAGGGCACTTGCTGGTGCCTGGCATTGTCACGTCACGACTAACACGTCTTGGAATTTCTAGCGTTGTCTGCAATGAGGAAGAAGGCTTCTCGACAAACAGGAAATCACGACGGAGAAATGCGAGTTTCTTTCGAGCATTTTGATGGATGTTGGGGCAGTTAAGCGCTTGTAGAGAAGAAATCTGGGTTATCAACATAACGACGCAAAGCTTCTGAAATGGAAGGAAATAATTTTAAGTAAAGAGCCGCACACTGTTCGTTGCGACAAAGAGAAGAGATTTAACACAAAATGAGATTTAGCAACAAAAAACGTTTGAACATATATTCATACGTCGATGAAGTTTACAAAAAATTGCTTGTTTCGTTTTTAATTTGACAGAAAAGTTTCGGGAAAAAGCCCTTTCAGACTAATGAGGGGTTTTTCCCAAACTTTTTCTGTCAAAGAAGAAACGTAAACTCTTTTTCTAAACTTTATCGACGAATGCAGTTTCATTCAAAGTGCTACGCAGCAACCGTGATTTGTTTTTATTTCAGTTAAACGTTGAACATTTTTGCCCGATCTTTCGGGTTACTGCTCCCCGTCTCCCCGCTGGCCGGGTCTGCAAAACGAAGCCTCTTCCACTGGGGTTAGAAGGGGAAAATTTATTACAGCAAACGTTTACGACAGTTAGGCTTTATTTACGCAGCTGTTTTAGTTACCTACATTACTGCGATGGTCTCTCAAATCTTCATTCAGCAGTTCAAGAGTATATTTTATATATTTACTTTTATTTCTGTGTGTATGATGCTTACCGAAAGAGATCAAATAAAATAAAACAAGGCATTTTAGCTGCTATGTGAAGTGAAGGAGAAAAACAGATAAAAAAAGGTAATTCTTTTCGGTCTTTTTTTTAACCCGTCATAACGAAAAACTGAAAATCAAACACTAACAAACAATCAAAACTGTAGATACACTCACCTTTCCACAAAACAAATTCATTTTCATGCGATCCACAGTTTGTATGTCTGTTTCCTTTGCGGTGTAACTTGAAATAGAAAGAATATTTCTATCCACTGCCAATGAAACTGTGATTATTCCAACTTCATGTTACGTCTCGTTACGTGTCATAGCTTTGTTCAGTAATCAGCTTGCCACGCCAGAATAGTATGCTCTGTACAAAGAATATCTTGAAGAATAGTTTCTATTTTAAAACTCCGGTTTCGATATTGGCTGCCTCAAGAAGCAATAGTCCCACCAGTGCCGAGTAGGTTGGTTACGTAATAGATCATAATTTCACTCACAGTGACGCAAGTTTCATATAAATGGGTTATTGACCAGGACGGATATTGGCCAAGGTTTATGGACTGGCACGATCCATCTTAATAACCTAAAAAACTTGGTCAATAACGAATTTATTATATGGCATTTAAAACATAGTTTACTTACGGGAGAAACGGGCAATCCCGAGCGGGCGAGATATCGCGGGTAGCTAATGGCAGCACAGGATTTGGTTCTGCTTTCTCACAGAAAGATAATCCAGTTAATAAGTTTATTCTGACCACATTACTAGCCGAGAATTTGAATGAAACAAAATTGAAGATATTTCTGACATAAAGAAAATAGTTTGCGACGAGTTTGCGCATTTTAAAGCGAGCTGAGACGTAAGTCTCGTTTAAAAACCTAGAGGCAAATGCACGTGCACAACTGTGAAAGTTAAGTACCTGTTGATAGAGAAAGAGAGATCAGATTACCAAGGAACATCAGGGTAGTTGTCGGTGACAGTTTCTTTGCAAAAGGTTCCCAATTCAACCTAAATTCTTTGCTTCCTTTTGTAGGAGAAATTCATTCCAATTATACTTATCTATATGCGTTAGAAAGCACTGTAAGCGAAAAAAAAAAAAGCTCTACCTTTCTAGCGTCTCGGTTATTTATAATTACAGGTGGGAAATAAAAGCATATGTGCGATATTAATTTGCCTTTCGAGTGGTATACTTCGCCTCGGAATTTTTTGTCCAAAATCTTTAAAATCTCTAAGGGCGGGTGTTATGCCCGCACCACTCAGGATAAACAAATCGACATGTAGCGTTTCAGTTACGTTTCCCGTTGACGAAACAACTGAACATCTGCCGGCTTTCTAAATAGGTCTAAATATACTTCTTGGTAGCTACCAAACAGTATATTTAGAGCCTTAAACGCTGAAAGATCTATTTTGACAACAAACAACTTGTTGAATTTGATGGGAGTAGTACTGAAAAGCTTTTTTGATGTTCTAGAAGCTGTCATAGCATTGCTGTTTGTTACGTAATACTTAAAGTGCCACTAACTCCCCCCCCCCAAATTTTTTCCTTTAATAAAATCTACTAGTTTCCGTGATTACTTCAGCGAAAAAATTATCTCGATTGATAAAATCCCTGCGTTTCTACAGGCGTTTAAACATGTAATTTCTATGTTCACGACCGCGCAAAGTGGAATCTGGGTCGGGCTATTAGTGACGTCACTTCGGGAACCGAGCTAAAACACTCGAGAGACTTTTGACTGAACTTCGAGGGCAGTTAAAACATGTTTGGGTTATTTGTGATTCATATTTTATCAAAACTGGACAGAAACTTTAAGTGAAAGAACTGTATCATTTAGCATTACAATTCGGAGTCCAGCTACGATTTGGACGGCTGCGATGTACATATTTTTATTCCATTTCGAAGTTCGGGTGACCAGTCGAGATCGCCGCGTCGTATAATTATATTCAGGCCGGGATGGACAATTTGCCGGTCCATATGGGTTATATAGGTACAAATAATGACTGAAGAGTTAGCTTAAAGCTCTTAAAGAGTTATAAAGATGTCAATGAACACAGAGTTGGTAATTTGATCTTACGGAACGTGCAAATGTCGGAGTGTCAAAACATTTTTACATTCAAACATTAATTCCCCAGAAATACAAGTTAAAATGCGATGCAGTCGAACTCCACTCCTGCCTACTTCTCCGGATCAATGACTGAAAATAGTTTTAACATAAGAGATAAGCAGAGATGTCGGCAAACAATATTCGAAGGTGAGGTAACTTTTCGCTTCGTTATTGTCGACCGACCGTAGTATATGTATAGTCAATTACTGTGTACGAACACAAGCTACGCAAATTTGCGTATTTCGTATTAGTGAAATCATAAAATCCTTCGACAAGATCTTGAATGAGGTTCAGTATACTTTCAGTTAAATGAATACATTTCTACTTCACTGTTATTTTGAATGAAATGTCCATTTTACGCACGCTAATAATTTGGGAGTCCTCGACTTGTTAGTTTGCGTCTCGGTTGACTGACAAGCGCATTCTTCTTTCAGCACGACAATCTCCGTCGGTAGCTATGGAGTCGAATCTTAATCGTTTGTTTCACTTTCCTCAATATATTTGTAAATGCTTGATCCATTCTAAGGGCCTCTTCATATGAGCCCGGTAACCGGGCTGGCTTGGTTACCGGGACGAATTTTGTTGTCTGTTCATATGGGAAATTTCGGCCCGGTAGATCGGGATGAAATCCAAGAAACACAACCAAAATAGTGGACTATAAATTTGTATCGTTGGCGGCTGTCGTAGCTTTCTGGACTCTTGTAACTTTACTAATAAAGCTAATTCGCATACTCCCAATGTGGAAATACATACAAGACAAAAATTATGCCATTTGGCCGCTATGTTGCGAAAGCGAAGCTATTTTGTCGAAAAAGTTTCGTCCCGGTTACCCGGGCTGGAGTGTTCATATGGAAGAATTTTTATCCCGGTTACCGAGATCTCGGTCGCAAAAACCGGGATCTCGGTAACCGGGCCAGCCCGGCTTCTCATATGAACACATCGAAATTTTTACGGAGGAAAGAGTGGCGAGGCGAGATCTCGGAAACCGAGCTAGCCCGGTAGACCGGGCTCATATGAAGAGGCCCTAAGTTTGTAATTTACATATATTTCGTTCCTCAAAGACGAAGCTAAAAGAACAAAACAATTCTGTATTCGGAATGGCCATTGAGAAACACGGCCGGCTTACCGGCGACGTCCGGCGTGCGTTTGTTTTTATTAAAATCCACAACTACATAGCTACTTTACCAGTTCGAAGCCTCAACAAACTTCTTCGCGTCGTTGTAGAACGTAGGTTTCGTTTACTATTCGTTGAGACAAGTCTCTATTTCAAGTACAAAAAACGCGATGCATTTAATTTACCGTGTAATTTCCTCACCTATAGTTTCGTCTGGGACTCGGAGGATCGTTTGCGCTCGAAATAATGAGATGGCTACCAGCTTATCCCAAATTCGTGTCTTATGGAGTACCTTGACAATTTCAAGCTTTCCACTAGAGATAGAGAAGAATACACAGGCAATGAAAATCTCTAGGTTTTTACAGTAGCGGCGAACCCGAGATCGAAGAAATCCCGGCTTTAGTTTCGCACAGATCAGCCCACTTCTTTGGTCTTTTTCTCGTTTCTGCTAGAGTTTCATTGAGATAGAGGCATTGAATGAAGAGGAATACTCTATTCTACGCATCCTATATTGCTACACTCTCCAACAACATATCTTCCTTGCATTCTGCAACGATTTTGACACAAACTATCGCATGTCGCATACATTCTTCTCAGAAACAAAATACAGTGGAACCTCGATTTAACGAACCTCTATTTAACGAAGTCCTCGATATAACGAACGATATTCTATGTCCCGGCCAAAGTTACAGTAAAATGTATGGAATAGAACCTCGATATAAC
>Ga0126339_10003312_pt1 | contig 11712 bp, 6 predicted proteins | sample OrbTmetagenome_2_FD_92532 | JGI IMG/M metagenome (GOLD analysis project Ga0126339, IMG submission 92532) | Coral microbial communities from Petempiche,Puerto Morelos, Mexico - Orbicella T R C metagenome | ecosystem: Host-associated > Invertebrates > Cnidaria > Coral | place: Petempiche,Puerto...
CGGAGACCTTGCCGTATTGACCGAGAGATTGCGAGGTCAATACGGGAAAGCCCAGGTTTGAGATTTTCCCGTAAAGACCGAACGTTGAGGTGGATAAGCTGTTTATTATATGGCTTTTTGCTTTGCTTTTGCAGGACCGTAATCGGCCCGCGGGACATTACGGGAGAATAATGCCCTAGAATTAGCCAATCAGAGCGCGCGTTATATCGGCTACAAACAAAAGTCATATAATTTGTTAATATAAACAAGAAAATTCCAAATTTGTGAAAACATACCTGTCAAAATACGGTTGCCATGGAAACATTAAGTTTTGAGCACAATGGTATAGTCATATTAAATTGTTTCACGTCAATTGCGAGCGCTATAAATGGTTTCCTTCTTATTGTTTCCTGCTGTTTTTAAAACTTATGGAAAGCTAGCGCTACTGACTTTTTCGCTCAAAAGAAGTTCTGAAAATCCTTTTTTTAATTTCGAAACTTGTTATAGATACGATTAATTAGTAATCGGACCTTGTGTTCTACAATTCAGAGAGTAATCATGCTTATAATTTTTAATCGGCCTCACGCTGCGCGCTCGTCCAATTTTGAAATTACTCACGCGATTGCTCTCTGAATTGTACTCCACTAAATCCAACTGCTATTACAAATTCAGCGCATGTATTTTCCTCTTAGCCCTCGCCCCCTGGCCTTCCGCCCCCTGGTCTGAATAGGGTCAATAGAGTTTTTGTTCCTTTGCAGACTTCCTGACGTTTCAGAGGTACCTGGTTTTGGCATGGGGTAATAGAAAATTCTAGCCCATTGTACTTGTTGTCAATAAATCCGCAATTCTAGACATCACAGTGATGATCTTATGGAGATTTTCATGTTGATAAAGTTTTCTGCTTAGAGATAAAACGCTTTGAAATTTCTGACCGCCTAAGTTATACATAAAACCCGATAAAACAATTTTCGCGCGATATCGAGACGAATTTCCGGTTATATTACACACGAACGTGATACCTAAGGAGTTTGCAACTGTGAAACCTAATGGCATTGAAACCTCTTAACCTTAGTCATTTAATGTATCTTGCAATGAAACAAGTCTATATGACACAGATTAAAAATTTCCGGGAAATGTCATAGGCGCATATCTTTCAATATTGCTTTCTAGCTGTTACTAAATTTATGCTACCACCGATAAAAAGAATTAGACGTTCCGTAATAGAAGTCATTTAGCATAAAATTTTAAGCAAATTTCTCAATATAAAGTCAATCAAACGCGTCTGTTTTGAGTTCTGCAAGAATTTAATTTTACGTTTTTCGTCTAACATTAACGAAGTCAAGCTAATTCAGTCTGGAGCGTTGTGGTTTAGTAGAATGTAACACAATTTATTGAAGACAATATTCTTAATTCAAGCGAAGTTGTTTTGTTTGTTTCGAGCCTAGCTTCTTTGCAAAAGGGCTTCTTTGTCCTGTAGTTTTTGCAAATAGTTGCGAAAAGTCGTGTACTGTATCAAAACGACTTTCAACATTCAGGTTTGTACGTCAACGCAAAACAAGTTTCGATATAAGTTCTCTTGCGCTGCCATGTTTACATCCTAATTTCTAAAGGACGGAAAATGCGACTCCCAAAAATATCACCAATCAATGCTAAGTGCAATTCACAATTTGCTTGTTTGTTCTCCAGCCTGTTATTCTTCAGTGATTAATTTGAAGAGCGTTAAGATGCAATTCGTATCGGCTTCGTACATTTTTTATTGTAATAGTGATCGATCAATATTTTGAATCGCTCTGTGGTTTCAAAGACTTCACGGCTTCGTCATTGCCATACTTTCGTTGTCAACCATTCCTTGCATGCGTCGCTTAACCATCACTTTTGCCATATTGGTGATCTCTTTGCCAGATACCTTTGAAGTGCACAAACATGAAAATTTCTAACCATTTTGTAAAACGTAACAAACCATATCCAATGGCATCATCCGTCTTTTTTGACTTCACTGGCTTGTTTGTCTATTTTCTCCGCATTTGGCCACGAAAACCTCCGAGGCGTCCAGTGAGTCCAAAGTTTATTTTCGTCGATGCGTTCCTCTGACTGTGTCTTTTCGTGTTTGATAAATGCTGCTTTTCTGCGACAGGTTGGCGATGAAATATTTATAAGTGGTAGAACCTTTTTCAGTTTCATTCTTCCCTTCTTGCTGGGTGATTCGTCCCTCGAACAACTCGTTTCGTTCGTCTTGTTGCTTTGAAACGTTCTACTCGGTGCAGAGCCCATTGCTTGTTTAGCAGCGTCTAAAAGCTCAAATTAACAACGCATCGAGACATCGATCGGCGAAGTTGTTTTTTTTCAATGTTGTTTACGAAAACCCTCTGCCAGACGAATAAATTGCAGAATATATGCATGTTTCTAGATTATCTTGCGTTACTTTAGCAGCACTTTCAGCGGTGTCTTGGCAATTTACCCTTTGCAATGAATAAATATATCTATTTTTCCGCAAGAATTCATTAACTTCTTCAGCACGGAAAAACTAGATAACACGTTTTCGACGCGTCGGTGAAAGTTAAATATCAAACCTTTCTCTGTACGTCACAAATAATTATAAGTTTCAATTTCAAACGGTCAGCGTCGAAGCCCTCTTAGTACATTTTAGCGCTGGTGTTTAATTCTTTATGAGTTCCAATTGAGTTAGCAGGTGAAAAGTGACAAAATGCTGTTATAAAACTCCACTTGGCAGGCATACACGACTTAACAAGCAAGTGATCGAACAACATCATCTCTTTATAGCATTTCCCATTAAAATATCAATGTATCTGAAACACGGCAGGTGATGGAAAAAAAAAAAAAGAAAATTATTACACTTAAAATATTTTTTGTCCTTGACATAACACCAATTACCAAGAACAGGTACCTAAATTTATAACTTGTCGAGTTACAGAAGAAGCAATACAATTAACATGTGCGATCTGTAAACTTTCAGGGGTCATAATTGAAACGAAGTATAAAACCGCACTTGTTCAATGCACCTGGCCTGTTTCGCACTAGCGACATAACGACATAATCGCTTTATACCAGCAATGCGAACATGGACTTTAAGGCATAAAGAAAAGATCAGTTTTTTTCCTTATATCGTTGTCATGCCGTTTCGTCATTGTCAGGATGTTCACACTGCAAAGATAACGACATAAGGTCCTTCTTATGTCGTTATGTTTATGTTATGCCGCTAGTGTAATTAAAATAGGCCTCAGGCTTAGTTCACGCTAACAACATAACGACCTAATGGCTTATGTCGGTGATGTGAACATCGACACAAAGACTTGAGGAAATTTTTCCTTATGTTGTTATGTTCAGGTGCTGTTATGTTGCTATTATGTCATGACGTCAGGATGTCCACAGAGCAAACATAACGTCCCTTTCATGTTTATGTCGTTATGTGATGTCGCTAGTGTGAACTAGGCCTAACTTATCAACGTTGAAAGAACTGAATTAAACGATAGAGCCTGAATTTTAGCATGTTGTAAGCATCTTTTATTCCTGGTAAGTGCAAGACAGTCGTAAACCAGATCTTCAAAAGTCATTTTAATAATAACAGTTTCAGAGAATTCAAAGTTAACTAAAAAATATTCTTCACTTCGAATAACGCTAAGATTACTTCAACGCCACCTCTCGCGATAAAGGTACAAATTAGACAAACGTTTTGGCCATTCGTGGTTTGCCTTTAAAGTATATGAGGCCTAATTTCTCTTAAGGTAGTTCCCCTGAATTAAAACGGTCAATAGATTTTTGTTCAAACTTTGTCCACTGCATATTTATCATATGAGAACTTAAATTAAAAATAAAAAAAAGGGGGGCGCAGGAGTGCACATGCTCGTTGAGGAGCAGTGAGGCATTGAAACTGTCCCATTTTAGCATTATTTAATGCTTATCACAAGAACGCATTCCAAGTTATTGTAAACTCTTTGTGAGCCCAGACTCATGAAAACACGTCTCAAACTACAGTTAGTGCTTGTGTCGGACACAAATAAACTTTTTAAGCTTGATTTTGACAGACAGCTGAATCCTTGTTAAAATATTGGAACCAAATTGCTTGCCACGGCTATCAAACTGCAAAATAGGAAAGTCTACAGTGCAGCTGCTATTTTCCTTATTTATTCAAGTTTCAACAATAGAAATCAGATCAGTCTTTTCGCACTCAAAGCTAACGATTAGTTGATTAAGATGACTGGAAAAACATTTGGGGTGACCGAGCTCGTTAGTGAGCTATAGCCATTTTTCAACTGACAGAACTCAATATCAAGGCAAATCTGCCATGTTTTCAATGTGCGCGTGCACGAGCGCGCTCTAGTGACGCCATAAATTATTCGCAGTAAGGATGCGCAATGCAAATGTGAGGAATCACCTTAAACCTAGCTCCAGTTATAGTCTACGATCAAATGATGAACTCCTCTTAAAACCTATGGGTCTTGGAGATAGGGCTTTTATGGCCGTAGCAGCAAACCTCCGGAAGAAAACTCCTCAACAACTTAAACAGATGGACTCACTTAAAATAATTAATTAGTTAATTAATGAATATTAATTTGCGATGTATTTTATTTTACTTCTTCTATTTACTATTTATTACTTTCTATCATTTTGTGAGACGCATTTGAAACCTTACGTTAGATATTTCTTCAAATAACCATACAAACAAATAAAAACATTCCAATCTTGAAAGTACAGTCAATAACCACCTTCTGTAGAGAGAGATTAACTGTTTGCACAAATATTTAGCGTATTTCAAGACTCCAAATCTGATGAGTCCACGGTTGCCATCTTGCAGGTCGCTAGGCAACGTGATGTAGTCTCCGATAAGCTCACGTGACAATATCCCAAGTGCTTTGATTACTCTGGGTATTCAGAGAATTTATTAATGCAACAATTTTTTCCCCGAGTGAAGCACGAACTTTCCCGAGCGAATCACTAACGTTTCCGATTGAATAACGATGACAAGCTAAAAGAGCTCAGAAACTGGGAGGGAACTTAATATACATTGCTTCTTCATGAAGCCAATAAAATTAGTAAGCAAAATAATAATTAGGCTTTTTAAATACTCTATTCTTAAATAACTATCATATGAATCTATTAAGCTATGAAATAGCTATCGTTTCTATTTTTCGTCATAATGAAAGCACCACCATCTACCAGTATCAAGATGCTGAGAGAAATCCCATATTGTTGCGGCCTAGAAAACAGCTTCTAGATCTGAAGGTTCCTTTTTTCACTTAAGACATACCTATATCCTTTTGAGAACAGCTGCCACATACGGCTTACCTACTAAGTCGCTAAACAAAACTAAGCCTTAAACTTAGTCACTTCTATTTAATTTTAAAACTTTTTGGAATGGTCTGAAAATGCTCCTTTAAAATGTCACTAAAATTGAAGCATCTTTGTACGAAAACTCCAGCCAAATGCAACTTTCATATTAAAGCGTTTTCGATAAACTTCTTAATTTTTTTACTTCTAAGCGCCGCTTAAGTTTACATGAGGCGACATTCAGGTTCACATGTTTGGTGACCTTTACGGTCATCCTCCGGATTGTCGTCTTTTAAGATGGAGGTCGGATGTCCATCTGCTGACGATTGCGTTCCACTGCTAATGTTGTCCCGTGAAGTACCTACGGGGTTGTCTCCATGGTGATTACCTGGAAACGACGCTTCACCGTTACAAGCAGTTCTCATTGATTGGTTAACATTTGACACTGCACCGGCAGGAAGGTTGCTATCCAGAATCGCATCATCTCTGGACTGTTGAGCCTTTCTGTGAGAAGACTCCTTGCTGCAAGAAGGAGAGGGAGCACACGTCAATGAAATGCTGGAGCCACATGTGGGGCTAGCCAAGGGAGGTCTAATATAGGGGCCAGCATCGGTAACATTAGAGGCAACATTGATACTTGGTGCCACAGTTGACTTTGGCTTCTCTGGAGTTTTGACCAGCAAAGAAGTTCCTGAGCTGTCTGCTAGGGAAACTCGAGGTAGTGCAACATCCCTGTTACCAGATAATTTCAGCTGTGATTCTGGTGCCCCACACCGTGGATCCAAACCGAACATGTCGTTGGATGGGGAACAATTCACCTCATGTAACAATCGATCTTGTGCCGCCTTCGGCACTGAACGAGTTATTGGGCTGGTATTTCTAGGACTTCCACTTCTTAGATTTCTCTGCCACGTTTGCTTTGATGCTTCATCGGGCTTGAACGACGTGGCCCCTAATAACGCCTTCCCAGAATTACTGGTAGTACTGCTGTCTTCAGCAGCCTCAACAGCATCAAAAGGTGCAATAACTTCTTGCACAGTGCCATCTCTCACAGATTTAACGGTTCCAATTGCCGCGTTGTCCACAGTTCCAATATCGTTAGCAGGTCCAATGTCTGTAACTCTGCCATCAGTGGAGGATCCGCCAGGTCCACTACCTTCAGTTCTGGGTTGGTTACTCATGTGAGAACTGTTTATTTGTCCATCTGCTTTTAGGGCAGGTTTTTGTTCAGGTACTGAAAAGGGCAGTGAAGCAGTCGACTTCTCCTCAACTGGGCTAGTTGATGAAACATTCAATTTATCCGTCGAGCATTCCTCCTGAACCGGACTGGATAATGATTGCAGGTTCGATTTATTTGTGGGCTGTTCTTCTTGAACTGGGCGGCGAGCTGACTCACTTAATTTATCTGCCGGAAATTCTTCTTGAACTGGGCGGCGAGCTGACTCACTTGATTTATCTGCCGGAAATTCCTCTTGAACTGGACGGCGAGCTGACTCACTTAATTTATCTGCCTGTGACTGTTCTTGAACTGGAAGGCGAGCTGACTCATTCAGCTTATCCGATGAAGATGCTTCTTGACACGGACCGGGCAATAACTCCGTACTTGGATTTTCTGTAGGATATCCTGAGCTAGTATCATTATTCTCTTGGGGTCCTGGAAAGAATGGACCATCTCTGCTACCAGCAGTACCTGGAGTTCTGAAAGAAATATATAGATTTAGCCAAGCCTAAAAGCGGAGCTCCTGAAGTAAGTTAACAATAAAGTCAACAACGCACCAGAGGTTAATTCGCGTCAAAAATTTCGCCTTTGTACGTACTTGAGCCCACGATCCAATCAAAAACCAGTACCCCGACAACGGTCAACTACAATAAAACAGGCGACCTGGTGCGCTAAGCCCGCGATATGGTCACGTGATACTGGTCAGCAGATACGTTGTTTTGATAGCTGTCACTTAACCATAACATGGATGTCCAATAACGAAGATGTACGCTGTAAACCAAGACTGCACGACTCGGTCGACCTATTAGCTGGAGTACATCGCCGCGACGTCGCGCAACACAGCCTTGGAAGTTATGGAGGTTAAATCCCCGGGGGACTCCAACATAACGAAATGGTTAAAAAAGCGGTTTTCGTAACTCTTAGGGTATTGAGCCGAAGAAATATGACAGAAGATATTGTACATATAACTTTACAAGTGGAAGGTATTCGATGCAATCGTCTTTATCGCTATTCAAGTGCTAGTTTATGTCTTCTTTTAGAATTGGTATCCCGTAGGGATGAGAAAAAAAAGAAAAGAAAAATTCCAGGCCCACAAAACAGGATCTTGGCACCTCTTACGTGTTATTTTCAAAATTTTTGTCCTATTTGTACGAGAGTAGAAACATCCTTGTTAACAGTTCTCACTATTCCTTACCCGGGTGTTCCTGGGGCCACATTGATCACGGGACGGACACCCACACATGCGTTACCGCCAGTCACGGTCACGTCAAAATTACTCTCGTCAGGTGGCCCAGACTGTAGAGGTACATTATTTCTAAGGATAAAAGATACGAGAGCCTTAAGTCTTCCAACCATCAATCGTGCATGTTCTATTACTCGTCATTTCTCGAGGGAAATCCTCAGCTACAGCATCAACCAACCTCTGCTGTTAAGTTTCAAATTGAAATTAAAACTAAAATTCAATCAATGAATTGGACTCCCTGCTTATTTTTTTTCGTTAAAAAAGCACGCTCTGGGTTTGTTTTTAGAAGACCTTGGAATGTCACTTTAAATGAGAGGCACCTCTTTAGAGAATCTTCAAGATACAATACCCAGTAAAAGTACGTAACGACGAAGTCAGCAGACCCAGACAGCACTCAAGTGAGGAAGAGACGGTGGTAGTGGATTGCTCATTGGTTACGAATAGAGAAAGAAAAGATGGGTACCAGATAGAGAAAGAGAGGATGAACGGACAGTGGAGGAAGAACTTCACGAGTATGGAGTAACATCTAAGCCTCCTCTATTGCGCACGACAGAGATCGATGGGGAGAGAGTACAACCTTGCACTCAGAGTCTTCGTTCGCTGTGACCAGCAGTCGGCGGCAAACGAGCGACCCTGGTCAGCGACCCTGGAAAGATCGGAAAGATCCCATTTGAAGCCCGAAAATATCTGACTTCCGGTTGAATTGCACATGCCTAGCTACCAAACATGTGGCTCAATGAAGACGCTGATGTTCTACTTCTGCTAATTTCCAATCAAAATTGAGCCTGTAACGGAACTGTAAGAGTCGCTCGTTCTGTCGAACTTGCACAGCAATCAATCAATCAATCAATCAATCAATCAATCAATCAGTCAATCCGTCAGTCAGTCAGTCAGTCAGTCAGTCAGTCAGTCAGTCAGTCAATCAATCAATCAATCAATAACGGACGAAGACTTAAGGAACGAGATTGGGGAGAGTCAATCTCCCGCCCTATTCCTCACTCGAGGAAAAGGAACTAATGATGATGATAACAATGATGATGATGATGACCACGACGACGACGACGACTATGATGATGACGATAATAAGAGGCAGCTTAACTACGACGAACTAGCTTCGCATCTTGGGAGAGCCATAAATACTCTCAGTCACCTCATGCCACAGGGTAAGGCGAGGCGGCCTCGTGGTTAGTGTGCTCTGGATCAAGTGTTTGAATCCCGGCAGGGGTCACTGCGTTCTGTTCTTAGAGAAAGACGCTTCACTTTCACAGTGCCTCTCTCTTTCCAGAGGGGTACAATGGGATTACTACGCATTTCGGACAAAAGAGAATAGAGTCATTGCCTACAAAATTATACCAGAAGCCTTCTATTTTTTTCTCCCGTTAATTGGCGCAGTTGTTATTTAAACCCCATTGCAGCTTCAAAATTTAAGTAACAAAGATAAAACAAAATTAAATCGGGTAATTAGTAGTCAAATAATGACACAGTGCAAATCTGCTTTCACCGCTGCAGGGTAACTCTGTGATGGACTAGCATTCCATCCGGCAGTGAGTAGAAGTACTCCTAGACGCTGTGCGCTGCAGAACAACCTACGGGCCGCTTGGCTCATAAAACAGACTTTTACCGTGGTAACCTTACTTCATGTTACAGACAATGAACTGTAGCTCCACTTACACAGCAGTTAGATCTTGTGCATTTACCACTTGAGAACCAGGTCCCACAGCAACAGTTCCACCACTGATGTTTGTGTTAATTTGCTGGTTAAAGATTACTCGGTTTGCATTGACTTGAAGTGGCACAACTGAAAGATGGATCAACATTTGTGTCTGATAAATAACAAAATGCAAACTAGCTAAACAATGCTTTTGAATGATATATTATGGTAATGAACTGAGAGGAGTGCATTTTGGTCTGAAATCATACGCGTGATTTTGAAATTGAGCGAGTGCGCAGCGCTAATTTTTCTGAAAAAAAAAAAAAACAGTTTTTACACCATTTTTTAAAAAAAAAAATCCGCCACACAATGAGCTACAATGGCTTTTTTTGTCTTTCATTTTCTTGCAAGTTGATTGGTAGCCAATACAACTAATTGGCTAATTCTAGGGCATTATTCTCACGTAATGTCTACGGGCCAATTATGGGCCCGCAAAAACAAAGCAAAAAGTAATTAAAAGAAAAAAGCTTTTTTCTGAAAACTGTTAGCAGCAGGTGAAAAACGACGAGGGAAGACGAACACTCTGGGATGTCTGGAAAACCCGAATAGCGAATAGCAAATAGTCGCGAATAGCGAACAGCGAACAGTTCCGAATAGTCCCGAATAGCGAATAGCGAATAGTCCGAATAGTGTGAATAGTCTCGAATAGTGGCGAACAGTCTCGAATAGTGGCAAATAGTGGCAAATCATAACAAATAGGGTACTCAGTATCTCGCAGTCAACTTCGCAGTAACGTAGTATGAAAACAATGTAGAATGTTAAACAATGTTGTTCTATTTATTATAAATTATTTTAAAACCAATGAAACACCAAACCATTTCGCTTTTGCTGCAAAAGGCGTCATTTGTTATGTAACCATAGCAACTTAGCATGTTATTTTCACTTTTAAAGATATCAAGTTTTTGCACGAAAGTGCAGCTGGTATTTCACTAATCTTTATAGAATAAACTGTAGAACATATTCGGGTTCCACTGACATTAGAGTCATCTCAAGCTCAGTACAAAAATCCATCACACACATGTGCATGCATTGCAGACCTATTTTATAATACTCACTTTTTTGGGAAGGGTGCAGTAGGACTAATTCTTGCCTTCCAGCATTGATGGCAGCTGTAAGTTAAAGTTAAAAACTTCATCAAAAAGAAAACACTTCATTTAGAGATTTAACTGAAAAGAAGGTCATTAATTTTACATCCAGTAAATAAACTTAATTCTAAACACAACACACATTATGCATTTCATTTGGTTACTTTAATTTGCTAATGTATTGTATTTATTCCCATTGGGATAATCAGGCTTTATAAACCACTTGTCGTGAATATCACACCAATTGACACCAACCAGTTCACTTGAGACTATTGTCCTTATTGCAATTATCATTGTGTAAGATAGCATCTTAATTTTCACGCATATTCTCTGGCTCGTTACTGTTTGATTTACTCTTCACTGCTTCTTTGTATGTTGTAGAAACCCGTATATGGTGTGTTTCAGTTTCGTGAAAATAAACTTGATTGTTGGCGGCTCCCTCCACATATTGCAGCTAAGTATAATTTGCGTCCTTCATTTAATATATTTAAACAGAAATTTTTTTCTATTCAGCTGAGCAAAGTGAAAGAGGAAAGAGAGATTGTCAAATATAGTTATTACTGCTAACATTATACACTGAAGAATGGTGTGCTATGGTGTGCCTCCCTAAATGTTAGAGGTTAACGTTATCATCCGAAATTAAATGTAATAAATTATTATGCGTTAAATTCTTTTCGTGAGAGGCAGTCCTCTGTAGTCAGTTGGAGGTGAAAGTATATGTAGCAAACCCAATTAAGTGTTAGCCCTCTTCACATTTACTGGGAGTTTAATCCTTGAAAGGAAGGAACATTGCACGACAGACAGAAATGAATGAACACTTTTTTTATACAGAGACCAGAAAGAAACAAATTTGCAAACAATGAAGAAACTTCCTTATAAGTCCTACTTTTTGTTTTGTCTTCAAATTCTCACCTTGCCAGATTCTTTGTACTGTAAAGATGTTGAAAGAATTCACCAAAGGAAATTGAAAAAACTGACTACTAAAGTTACATAAACAGTGACAAACTCCTATGTTTGGGTATAGAGCAATAATAAATGTCAGAATAATATTGTTAACATCCTTGGAAGTTTTTCATTCAGCAATTTGCACAGAATTTTGTCCTGTGGCTTAGGTTGGAGTAGTCACACTGTACTAGGTTTCACTGAATTTAATAGTAAAATAATATTAATAATAATAATGATGATGACA
>Ga0126339_10003313_pt1 | contig 11709 bp, 5 predicted proteins | sample OrbTmetagenome_2_FD_92532 | JGI IMG/M metagenome (GOLD analysis project Ga0126339, IMG submission 92532) | Coral microbial communities from Petempiche,Puerto Morelos, Mexico - Orbicella T R C metagenome | ecosystem: Host-associated > Invertebrates > Cnidaria > Coral | place: Petempiche,Puerto...
GCCACATCCCCGAGTTGGAGTAATCCACCTGCAAAGAATTAAAAATAAGTCACTGTTACATCTTGCCCTGGCTAAAATGTCAAACCCAACCATTATCTCTGCTCCAAAATGGCTTTTTTTTGTCGTTTGAATAAAGTGTTCTGACTATGGTACTTGTGATCAAACAAGATGTTGTTAGGAGAATATACACAATGTACCTTCACAATGCATATACTAATGGACTGTTTGCCAGAATTACATTATTGCACAATGCTCAGCAAAGTAATTTATTTTATACATGTATGTAAGTATTTCTAAAGATGAAACTATGCCATTGGCATAATAATTATACCACTGCCACTGTTAATAACACCTTTTTATTAATTTTAAACCAAGGTGGGCTTTGAAGAGCCTCTGTTAAGACGTCAAACCTCCACAACAAGAGACATGGGTTTACATGGGATTTCCAAGTCCAAGGTACAGCAGGACACTCATATTTAATATTATTATATGGCTCTGTCTCACAAGGACTGGGAACTACCAAATTCACGAATTTGATTGGCTGAAATCGCTACTGACCTCAGTCTAGAATTTCCCATCTAGACTGCCATCTAGACTGGTCATGTTTTGAAGTGAAAAAGTTGGAAACTAAAATGCAAATTGACTATTTTCTTCTACCAATATTTATTAATGGAAGTGCCAAAAAGCATGATGAGAAAAAAAGTAAAGAGGACGAGCAAACTTTGGCAGAATTACATTCAGCTCATCGCTGCTCGCAAGCAAAATGTCAGTTAGTACAAACGAGTTACATTAAATGAATTAAATTGTTCTTGTTTTCCATATAATGAACATCTTATTAGCTGAGCTTTGTCGGTTTGTATGGCAGAATCTTGACCTCTGTTGTGTGTACAAACCTCACTACGTTCAGTCTGTACTCACGACCTCGGTCAAGATTCTCCCATACAGACCTCCAGCTCGGTTAATAAGAGCTAAATATCAGTGTACAGTAGCTACATCAAGATAATTTCATGACTTAACTAAAAATACACCCTGGGTCATGAGACGTTGTACTTCACGTTTTGGAATTGTGAAAGTAGAATACATTGTATAGACACAAACCAAAGCTACAATTCCATTTAATAAATGAAGTTGTTCACCTTGTTAAGGAAATACAGCACTAAACATGCCAAATTGCATTCTTGAGGTATAAGCATGCATTAATTATTGTTTACGTGACAAGTGCACAAAAAAGCACAACACAACTGAATGCTCCTTGTTCTTTTTTTGTACATGTAGTAGCCAGTAATGGTTGGTAGGTTGGGGCACATAGGGACGTCTGGGCCTAAGAGCCCTGACTGGTTTTGGCATTTTGTTTTTGGGCAACACTTACATGTAAATGGGCACATTCATGATCATAACTCAATTGTCTAGTATATTTGTTAAGAATACATTAGTACACAAGGGCTCAAAATTGCGAATGTTTTTTTTGCGACTAAACCTTTCTCCTCATTTGCAACTTTGCTACTAGTTCTTACCAATAGTAAACTAGAGCGTGATTATAACAGATGATGATGATTTGACTTGGCATTTTACTACTATTTAGTTTCGTACCACACAACTTGTGCGCAGCACTCATCAGATAAAATTGCCAAATGCAAATTTACATTGTTACACTGATTTGAAATACACAGACAACACATATAACCCCGCTTCAAATCGATGTAACCTATGCCTCTGGGAAAAGTATTTTATTATTTGAAAACCTGAGTTAGCCTCTCTGAACAAACGGAATGAACTGATAACTTCATGTAGACATGCAAACAAATTTCTCCTGAAAAATGCTAAATTTTAAATTGTATAATTTTATAGCTTATCTTGTCACACAATAGTAATGGAACTTATTTAGTTTTAACCACCTACTTTCCATTGTTTTGTAAAAGCGTTCACTTATTGTAGCTATCATATTTCCAACAGTTGTATGTGTATTTCAAATCAGTGTAATGGTGTAAATTTGCATTTGGCAATTTTATCTGACGAGTGTTGCACACAAGTTGTGTGGTATGAAAGTAACTAGCAATAAAATGCCCAGTCAAATCTACAGTTGATCAGTTCGTCATCTGTTATATATATATAGACAGATAGACAGACAGATAGACAGACAGACAGGCAGACAGACAGATAGATATAGGCAGTGTAAAATGTTTACTTAACGAAAGGCTCTTTGTCGTCTGTGAAATTTATAAGTCTGTGTAATTGAAGAGGATGAAGACCAACTCTTGACTGTTCCGGCTTTAATATAACGTTTTGGCCATTTCAGCTTTCTTCAGGTTAAAATAAGTTTTACCGTAAAAAGGTTTAAAAATTAGATGAGGCCACTACAGCAATTTACATTAAATATGTATAGAAATATGCATAAATATGTATGCACATATTTTGCTGTTTGGTCCACTGGTAAAACACATGTTAACTTGCTCATTTGAAACCCGTTTGTAATGTTGCAAAGATTTACAGATTTCATTAAGACATGTCTCAACTGTTTTAGTTGATTATGCTACCCCATATTTGAGGCTATAGATAGAGCTCAACAGAACGTCTGCAAAGAGTATCAGTTAAGGTAAAGAATTTGGAAACATATGTATCAACATCTACCTACATGGCAAATTTTCTAGGAGTTACAAGCTCTTCATTTATCAATGGCCATTTTTATGCTAGGGATGTTAATGTTATCTCGGTCATTGAAGCTGTCTCAAGATGACTTTAATGTCTAATAAAAGCAGAAAATAAGGAAGACCTTTTTAGCATTGGTCTACTTTAACCTCTTTTTTTAAGAGTGTCTAAATGATGCTCTTATCAGTCGCCTTTAATGTTTGAGACGTTAAACCTGTCTAGTATAAAAACGTGACGCCCTTACACCATGTAAGTGCCTGCCATGTTATCAGCTAGTAGATTTGTTCTTATGTTGGCGTGCTGAAAGCTGCTTGTTTCCAGTGTCCTCAGAGTATAGAACCCAGTCTTTTTTGATAAAAAAATATTTCTGTCTGCTATTTACATATGCAAGTGCAGACACAGTGCAGAGCTGTAGAAATTATAATCACTACTTCATACTGTACAAGTGTGAAATTTCACTCATGGGGTTTGACTGAGGTTTCCATTGCAAGGCCATTTTGTGACTTGGTACCTAAGGGGTTGGTAAAGTGTAACCATTTGCTGTGAATCTGTTGTGAATTTCGCGACTCAATTCAGAACCAATAGAATGCGAAGAACTGAGTTGGCAACTGCGTCAACAATCATGTGAGAAGGAAGGCAATGCATGCTTTGACGAATGAAGGTCATTTGTGTCTTGTCTGCATGGCTTTGCTATCTTTACTGTGGACGTTCAAAAGTGAGGTACGTGAGTGAGCTTTTTTCATTTTCTTAATAATAAAGAAAATTACTTTGCAATGAGTTTCTTAAAATGTATTGTCTCAATATGCCACAGCTTTCAAAGTACGGCTCAACCTAGCTGAATAAATGGCTTTGAAAGATGCTTTCAAGCTGTCGATCGATGTACAGCTTGGCACCATAGAGTTACTCCTGTGCTTGCAAAGACACAAATTAAGCTTTATGAGCCTGATATGGGGAAACAAAAGCCTGTTAGGGGAATTATGGAGCCCCTTTGAGGGATTACAAAGCCCACGGAGGGAATAAATAAGCCCTATAAAATTTGGGAGATTTTGTCATAAGCTCTACTGCGTCTGAGGTGAAAACATCTATCATTGCCCAAAGATCTGCGAAAGCTGTGGACAGTTTATTCACACGAATTTGTTCAAGAACTATTAATCTTCTTGCTAGCTATTATCTAGGGATAATTTTTAGTGAACCTAGCCTTGATATCAGAAACAGTAATTTTTTTGAAAACTACAAAGTATTACCTGAAGACAATTTTTAGCAAATCTTTCTGTGCAATGATCAGCATTGTTGTGCACTTACCACCATCTTGTGCAAAAGATGAGCCCTGACCTTATGGATTTAGTTTTAAGACCAAAAAGGCTGAAAGTTTTTGTACCCCCATTCTAATTTAAGGTTAGAAGGGCTGGAAAATGTTCTGGGGCCCCCACCATTGAAAGAAGTCTGGATCTCCCACTGGGTACACTTACATTTTTTCCATGATCACTGTATAAATTTGAAGCACCTATTATGTCATAGGTAAGTAACTTTTATTTTGGGCACGGGGGAGGTGTTGAGAAGTTGTTACAATGTTTGATTTCTTTCCTCTTTTGTTCCCTCATCTATTCATGTATAGTTAACCTGATGAAATAAGAAAAAACAGAGCATGAAAAATTCAAATTCAAATGAAATGCATGTTTGCTTCTCACCTCCATGTATAGATGAATTCAACAAGCACAGTAAAAGCAAAAGTCCAGTTGAGATCAGCAAATTCTGCTTGGATAAAGGCTCAACCAGTGTGTGGTGCATGGGACCAGATGCACAACTATCCCAAGTAGATAAATTGGATTTTGAAAGGAAAACTTTGCCGCAAACATTGAACCTGTCATTACTTAACTCAGTGTTTGATTGCTGAATGATAAGCATCAAGGCAACTTAGCTAATAAACCTTACAACTGTTAACAAATCTTTACCTACCAAATCAAGTGTATTAAAAAAATCAGAAGCTAATCTCCTCGACCCCTTGCATTTTTTTTTTGCGAGACTTACTTTGTGGGCAGATTTCACCTCGCAAGTGATAGAAGGCAACAGCTATCATTTCACCAACTTGAGAGTTAGAAAAGAAGCCTACAGTAACAACATTCACCTTGACAGGGCAAAAACTGGCTGCGTGATTGTTGAAGCAGTTCTTTTTGATGAATAAACAACAGCAGCCAATACATCTCTTGCTGTAATTGTAATAAAAAGATCTCCTCACTTGAAACAAGCTGTGGCCTAAAACAAAGACCAGCCTCTTGCAAAAGGCAGTTGTTGCAGCATGAGAAAGGAACAATTAACAGGGCTGTGTTCTACCAGAGCCCGGTGGCCCCTGGCACATAACTTTTGCTCTAGGGCAATTAGGAAATGATATTGTTTTCGTACAAATCATATGCTGGGCACCCTAGATTTTACAGTTTCAGAGCACTGGGCTCCCTTCAATTTTCCTTAGAGCAGAGCCTTGAATTAACCTAATATTCTTTGATGTTACATTGAAGGAAATTCGTGGGTCAGATGCTAAGCTTGAGTCAGTTACTCAAGATCAGCTAGATGATCTTTCTTTGTCACTGCCAAAAGTTCGCATTACCTATAACAAGACAAAGATAGTGTGTAACACTTAAAAACAACAACAACAACAATGAACACTCTTTCAAGGATGTTAACTGTTGTCTGACAGAACCATAAAAACATAGGGTAGTGTTATGATTGTTTTGGTCACTGCCAGAATTTTGAATTACCTTTTACAAGACGATGGACACTGTATTTCAAGCATGCAAATTGTTGTGTTAATGAATCATAAAAATGTAGTGTAGTAATATCGTTGTTTTTGTCACTTTCAAAATTTCCAGTTACCTTTTACAAGGCAATGGACACTGTATTTCAAGCATGCAAACTGTTGTGTTAAATATGAACCATAAAAGCGCAGTAAATATTGTTTTTTTTTCAAATTACCTTTTACATGGCAATGGACAATGTGTTGATGAACTATAGAAATGTTGTATTACCATTCTCATTAAAAGGCATTAAAGACAAAGTTGAGTTCAGTTATTGTATTGTATTGTATTGTTCAGTTATTGTATTGTATTGTCGATCATGTTCTTTCTTTTGCTTCCTGTTCAAGACAAAAGAGTATTCAGCCTGCCAATGTTTTCATTCCTTATCTTCAACAATAATTTCCACATAGGAGACACCTGTATTCATTGCGTACCTATTTTTTTTCTGTTAGGCTCTGTACTTAAACAAGTCTCATTTTTACACCAGACGCCTTTAACATCTTAGATGTTAAAGGTGTCTAGACAACTCAAACGTCTCTAGCATAAAAACAGCCAATTTTAGATGGAGGATGTTCCAAGATTGTATCTGTTCTCGAAGTTGGATATAGATCTTTAAATTTGATTGCAAATTCCATTTAGTTTTGTATCCATGGAATGGAATGTTTGTATTTATCAACTGCAAACAATCTTTCATGTTCATTCAAAATTGCGTGCCCGCTATATTTAGCATATAAATTCATGATCCATTTGAAATGACATAAAAGCTGTTTAAATAATAAAATCAGAGCCTCGTTAATCATTTGCAATCATGGTTTTAATATTAGTGTGAGTTTTAATAATAATTAAATTTTTCAAACTTGCAACTAGCTTTTCATAACCACCGTAAACTTCCGATAGTAATGACCCCCCAAAAGTAGTGTCCCCCCCCCAAAGTAGCGTAAAAAAATCCTTGCTTCTGGTAAATCCTGAAAGTAGCAACCCTCCTGAAAGAAGCGACCCTCTTGAAAGGTAGTGAGCCCAGCCCCACTCACTTCAACTACCCACCAAAAATAACCAGACCAAGGTTTAAGACAATGTCATATTTATTTCTCCAATCAATAGTCAAGTGAACAGGAAAATGAACTTTTCTTCGCCTTAAAATTAAAATCTCTTCATGCCATTTTCAACACGAACATAGGTAATAACGGAAATTGAAAAATTGGTTGATTCCCCCATGCGGTTGTCCGATCAAAGTAGGAGTGCACCTGAGGGTGTGTGGGTGCAAGGAACTTAACGAGGAGGAAAAGAGATTCCTTGTTTCTATGATGTCACTGTGAAAAAAGGAGGGTGATTAAAGGGCTCAAAAAAGAACTTCAGGAGAAACCTGCACTTATGCCTACAACAAAAAACATCGTGTAGACATGTAATTGTGGAGACCACCCATATGTTAGTAACATGAAACTGGAACGATGAAGAATTTGACCTTGTTTTGAGAAAAACATTTTGTTATGAATTGCCATCTTTTACTTCGTAAAAGAACTCAGTTGTACCAACTTTATATAACATTTTTTTGCTCCCCAAAAGTAGCGACCCCCGAAGGCTACTAATTCTGAAAGTTACTAGGATGGTTACTATCGTTTATGGTAGTGGCAAAATGGCGTGCATATTTTTTTTTTATTAATTTTGAGCCCTGTTTTTTACTGCACTGAAGCTGTTGAAGGCGCATTATCATGAGTCTAAAAGTTCAAGTTTTTGCTCTCAAATTAAAAAAAAGTTGGGCAGATTTGCACCATTGATAAATACTTTCACCTAAGCAATTTTGAGATTTTCAATAATGGATAATTTTCTATGTTAAATGAAGTTTGGCAGCAGTGAACACTTCCCTTTCCTAAGACCCTTAACTGATACTTCACTCCCTGTTTCTTTTTATAGACTTTGATGCCTCTCCATAGAAAGGAGTAAGTATACATACATAAACCTTATGTATACTCGAATTCATAGTGTAGTTACAATTTATTCTTAGCAAATATCTTTGGGGATTCCTTGCGTTCTTTTTTCCGTGTAAAAGATCTACCTGATTTACCAACATAACTCCACAAACAGTTAGTGAAAGGAATTGTTTTGTAGACAACGTCAGGTTGTAGGTCTAATGGTGGTCATGACTTTGGAGCCAGGAACTCTTGTTGAAGTGTTTTAAATGGCTTGTTCAAGACTCATGATGGAGCGCTTTTTTAATACGTGTGTTAGCGGTTCAGTTACACCTGTGATGTAAGGTAGACACGGGAAGGACTTGGGTGGTTTAGAAGAGTCCACCAATTTAAAGAACATTCCAACTAGTTCCTTGGGGGATAAATCTATGACATTGTATCGATGCACAGTAAACAAGACGTCTTGAAGCAATCAACGGTAAACGTGGCATTGTTTTAGTTTTTGGATCGCTGTTTTCTAGACAAACAGAGAGTCTGAGTTTTTCCAGGTTTCGAGACAGCCCCTGCTCATTCACTTCAATCACGAATCGCTCGATGTTGATGTTGTTTAGGTTGATATAAAAGCATTTGATGACACAAATTTAGCATTCTTGCATTAGGATTATTGTGGTAACATGTCCTTATAACATTGACATTATATTACAAGGCAGCAAGAAATCATGTGTGCCTGCAAAATCACACAAATCACAATGATGCGAGACCAATATTGTGCCAATTGGAATCTTGGCTCCCTTTCACTTTGTTCCTGTTCCTGGAAGACTCTCTAGTATGACAATTGAAACTTTATTCAGACATCATCTTTGCAGCGGATCTCTAATGCTTAAAAGCCGTTGATAGCAACTTTGTTCAAAATGGATGGAACATAACACGGATGTAATCGTTGCTTTGAGGTTAGGCAGGTGTCTCCAAACAAATTGCTAACATTGTGCCCTTCTGACGTTCTCTTTTGGAAACATATGCATGACAATGCCTTCCGTGTAAGCCCATGTAGTGTTTATGTAGCTCACCAAACCAGGCCTTCCGGAACACAAAACTTCCCACTCTTTTGCTTGTCCCTCTCTGCAGCTATGATTTACACCCTTTATGACATCAACGGTCCTAGCTTGCATATTTTGACCACGTGTGGAATGTTGCACATTTTTGACTTGAATTGACCGACTTCAAAGGAGGATAAAAATTATTGCGCACTTGTCTGAAGCCCAAACTCGAAAATTATGAATCAGAGGAACATAGTTAACAATTATTCACCGAAGTGGAGGTAAATATCCACCACTTTCACCAACACTGAGGTGAATAATTGTTTTAATATATACCACACAAGCTGAATAACTAGCGGACCAAAGAGTAACTTTATTTGAAGGGAAGCCATTTTTTTTTTCTTCGGTTGCTCGGAGGGGCATAGTACTTGGCTAATCACCTCCGAGCTAGCCAATCAGCGTGCGCGAAAGTACTATTCACATGTGTGGTATATACGAAACTTCAATATTTCAGGATAAAAATAAGTGGGCAAAAATTTCATTTCGTCTAGGCACTTTAAGCTTACGCTACATCTAAAATTAACGGTCAGTCTCGGCAGAGTATGTAGATTTGACGCCGTACCACACTGATATAGCCATTCAGGGCTTTGTATAAGAACGAGAGATCAAACAAAAAGCGTCTGTGTTTAAGCTAGTTCAAGCAAAAGCATAACTAGACTTCCCAGGCAGCTTTCGTAGCTAATTTCTTTCCCTTTGTCTTTCCCTGTGTTAAAATGTCGTCTCTTAAACAAAACTATGAGATGATCGCAATACCAGCCAGCCATTCGGTAACCTCTATTTGAACTGACCCGAACCGACCTCTATTTGAACTGACTGTAGCGCTGTGCACACCAACTGACGCTTTGTTATTCATAGCTGTTTTGAGAGCATTGTAAATGAATGAGAAAATAACCTTTACGGACTTACCGTTTATACGAAGCAGGGGAATATGGAGAGAAAAGACTAGGCACCCTCACGTAAACATACATGTACGACTCGCCTAGCGTGAATACAAATGAATCCGCCTCTCAAACGAAACGACGCTAAACGGGCAACCTTGCCGCAACCTCGTTCCCAGGGTCTCGGCTCTACAGTGGTCACGTGCCTTGTAGAGACAACCTGGTTCCCAGGGTCCTCTCTCTTCCTCCCTCGAGAAAGTACACCCTGGTTGCGGCTGGTCACGTGTCTACGGATGCCAACCAAAGCCGCACAGAGGGTGGGTCCTCAACTTAATTTTGTCAACACTGTCTAGGGAGGTGAATGTTGCGCTGCTATACGACTATACAGACGTTATTTTGAAAGTGAAGCAAGTTGTTTGTTGGAGATCCTGCCTGACCAGTGCTTCTAGGTCTTGGCGAATTGTGCTCCTAAAAGTGGCATATTATGCTACTAGCAGTGCTCGAAATTTTGCCAAATTATGCCAAAATTATGCCAGAATTCCCAAATTATGCTCCTGATTTCCGAAATTATGCTCAAAAAATGACGTAGACTCTGTACATAGGGGCGCGCAGTAACGACATCAAATTATGATGTTTTTCAAATAAACTGTTGTTGTAAATTTATTTATGTTTTATGGCAGTTTCAGTGTCTCAGCCGTCAGCTGTCCAAATTAGCTGCCTCGTAACTAAGCATGTCAGAACAAAGTCAATACTACTATCAGCGTAGCTAAAACATGCATTGCAAGAACATGCTACCTAAATTTAATTTATTTCTGTAGAAAATGCACCATATTTACTAAATTTTATGAATTTATGCTCCAAAAAGTGCTAAAATTTGCTAATTATGCCGTGGCAGTGCTCGTTAAAAAAATTATGCTTTTTTGCTCCAATTATGCCAAAATTATGCTAGCACAATCCGCCAAGGCCTAAGTGCTTCGTCTCTATGATCTGAACTTCTATGGGTATGAGATATTAATTGAGAGGGAACTTTGCTTATTTTTCACTGCTTTTTTAAAAACCGTCAACAATCTGCTAAGGATTAGTTTCATCAGTTCTTCACAGCAAAATAATTAAATTACCGTCAAATTATCGACGGGATGCATTCAGCTAAATGAGAAGTATATCGGCCCATCAACGCCATAGAAAAAAATCGCTTCAGAATGGTGTAATTTTCTAAATTACGCGTTTTTATTTTTATTTTTTCATATTATTATTTGTTATTTTGATTTTTTCTATTAAAAACTAAATAAAATGAAAAAAAAATACATAAGAACACAAAGGATTTGAAAAAAATAAAAATTATAACTACTTAATAACCGAGAGTGAGGATGTTACGGGAAAATCTCAAACTGAGGCCTTGCCGTATTGACCCAGCGATAGCGAGGTCAATATGGTAGGCCGAGGTTTGAGATTTTCCCGTAACGACCGAACGGTCGAGGTCATTAAGTTGTTTATTATATGGCTCATGACTTAAAGAAAAGAAAAACATTGTTCGAGCGGAAGTCGTCAATTTACATCCGGCGATGCGCGCGTTTACCGATTCATTCATCGTCTCAAACTAGGGGCAGTACTACACAGTCAGTGAACTTCACCACTGTATTATGTATTCCGTTAAAAAAACACATTTTTTACGGGAAAAATGATTGTCGCAGCTTCAAAAAGGTATTTTAGTATCGTGGTGCCACAACTGACACAACTTCATGGGGGAGTTTTTCCGACTTTTGTGGCGAAACGTCAACACATATAGAAAAGACAGAAAGTGCTTCAAAACAGTCCCAGCAAACGGTCTGTCGGTGAAAGAAAATAATAATGCTTTCAGAATGCACTGCTCACAATAACTCGATCTTCGCAATCGCTTTCGACCACGTATCTTCGCCTTCTTCATTCTGGGATTTATGGATGAACTTTTCAAGCCTTGTGAACGTCTAAAACTTTCTGCAGTTATCAGAAACACTGCTGCCGACAGAAACCGCCCTACTGTTTACATCTGAGGATCCTGGAAGCTGATTTACACTTGCTTGTGTTAAGGCGAGGGAATCTATTTGATGAGAACTGTGACGGAGTTCAATATTTCGGTAATTGTTGTGACCAAGTTTCTTCGTGGTGTTCTGCCTAGGATGCTTGACAGATCTGCCGATGGTGTTTTTCACTTAGCGATTTTATCTTTACTTAAGACTCGCCAAACTTTGATTGTTTTTCACTACTGAGGCAATTTTGACGAGATTAGACAATTTTTGTGGAATTTACGGAGCTTTGAGTGCGGGCCGTCGGGCCAGTGGGTCGCCCGCCTTTCGTTTCTCTTTAGGGGAAGCAAACCGCCAGAAAGTAAAACTCGCCTAAATGGCTCTAAACC
>Ga0126339_10003314_pt1 | contig 11705 bp, 6 predicted proteins | sample OrbTmetagenome_2_FD_92532 | JGI IMG/M metagenome (GOLD analysis project Ga0126339, IMG submission 92532) | Coral microbial communities from Petempiche,Puerto Morelos, Mexico - Orbicella T R C metagenome | ecosystem: Host-associated > Invertebrates > Cnidaria > Coral | place: Petempiche,Puerto...
AACTAGTTTCTCCTTTGCCGCTTGGATGAAGCATTCCGGCGCAGTTTACTAGCAAGTCGAGTTTTGTATCACCAACATGAGCTGCTACGTCTTCGATTTGCTTTTCATCTTGGACATCGAGACAATGAATCGTAATGAGGTCACCATGTTCGTCTTTGAGTCGAGACAGTTCTTGAGCCCTTGCAGGATCTCTGCACGTTGCTATCACTGCAGTTTGTTTAGCAAGCAGATATCGGCACATCTGTAGTCCTATACCGCGGCTAGCACCTTGAATCAAAGCGTTTCTGATCATTTTGAAGGCTAATCGTGAAAATTCGAAGACGACTGGCTAAAAGCGCCAGCCGTTTTCTGTGTTATGCAATCGTAGCCTTCGTTACAGTTGACCAGCGGCAGTGATTTTCCACGCGTGGATCACGCGGATGTAACTAAACTTCTCCCAGGCCTCTCTCTGAACTCGAAAGTGAAACGGGCGCGAAACTTGAACCTCAACAATTGTAATTCAACAGTTTTAGTTCGGGTAATCACCCTTTTATTGCTACTAAAACAGACTCAAGAAGTGCAACTGGCAGAGCGGATACTTTAAACGATACAGAGGTTCTTTGGGTGAGTTTTATTTACGCTTCATACCGTGCTTTCGTGTGGTAAGTTGTTGAAATTTTGTTACTCACATGGTTTTGTAGCTTTGTAGTAGTAACGTACGTACATAATTCATGCTAGTATCTGAAATATTTATAGTCAAATAGCTATGTCAGATTAGGAAAAAATGAGCGACGTTTTGTTGTTGAAAACAAAAAAAAAGATCATGATACAAGTTTTCCTTTTCGTACTTTAGAGGGAAAACAAGAGCAACAGGGAAGCAAAACTTCGGCATGCAAAAACATGTATGTACGGGAAGCTACCCCCCTCCCCTCCCCCGCCCTACCAATTTCTCGACTGACTCGGTATTTCGAGCTCCTTTTGAACTCAAAACAAAATATTTTTTTCATGCCCTAGAATATCTAGAATATATTTTTTCATGCCCTGGAACACAGCTGCAACACTTCAAGCTTGTTGAGGAGGATTTATATTAAGCTCGGCGTGCTCGTCGGCTTCCGTGACCCAACCACCGCGCCGGGGGTCCGACCGACTTGTGGCCCAGCGACGTCATGCGTATAGTTAGAGCTTGCGGAAATTCCAAGAACGTTTTGTTCGCGCCGGCGAAATTCCCGTTGTCTACCACGACAGAACCTTGTACGCCAGGGATTTTAAATAATTTACTTGTATTTCATGCTCTTCAAACGTATTCTCCATACGGCGCGACCTTACTTTAACGACTGCGCAGTCGGGCGCGCAATCACACAGTGATCATGGCCGGGAAATAAACAATGACAAGGAAGAACCGTTTAAGCAGATCGTGTCGTGTTTGCTGATAGAAGCTTTTCTTTAGACCAATACCAGAGTGACTCGACACCCTTTAACTATTTGCGTTGTCATGGGATACAATGTACTGACGACGCACTCTTAGTTGTCTTGAACGCTCTAGAAAGACGGCATTTTAAAGGTAAGAGTCTAAATTCCTCGAAAAAAGATCTAAAGTAATTCTATAGATGCTTTAACTAAAAAAAGTCGACATTGGCCCTAATCGTAATACGGGTACGATCTAAACTAAACAATATTTAATTTGCTCTATAGTCTCCGTCAGTTGCCTACCATCAAATTTATGATATATATTTATCCGTACTCTCTTCTTAAAATATATCGATCCAGTGAGTACAAGTGTCTATCGTAAAAGGTGCTGTTTATACACTGGGCAATATTTCACTTGCCTCGCAACAAATTACTAATATTGCGATTGCCGGCTACGCTCAAGAACTGTTACACGACTTGATACACGTGAATGACCGGAACAAAATGCTGACGTGATAAGTTAAAAAAGATGGTGAATTTGACATGTCAGCAGTTTTTCACAAAATGTTGACTATGTCAAAACTAGTCGTGTGTTTTAATATAAATAAAAATGCCATCTAGGCATTTGTTTCTAATTCTAATTTTATAATCCATCAAGGTTTGTTTTTTTAAGGGGATCTTTACAATGGAACAAGTGTGAATCGCGATACTTTACACGTGTGTTGTGTGACAGGGCGGTGGAGTAGCGTTACACCAGGCATAGTCAATCAATATACCGATATTTGATATTAATTGATTACAATCAATATCAATAGAAGATTGATATTGATTGCCGATGGTAATTAATGAAAATTGATGAAGAAAAATGTTGTGAGTTTGATTGTTATTGATTGCCAATACAATAGTAATCAATATATGATTGATTCATTGATTGGTATCGATTTTTATCGATTGTTATCAGAAATTATTTTTGTCCTTTTACAAGTTCAACGGATAAAATTTTTGACAAAAGCTGTCTAAAATGGTTTTATTGAGTCATTTTATCATAGCCTGCGTATCTTTTACAATCATCAACAAAATAACAAGAACAGAAATGACTTCAACAGAAACATTTTGGGTCTTGCATCTTTCTTTACAAGTTTAGGACACTGGAAGAAGCTCAGGCCAGAGTAGCAGTGTAAAACCCCCCAGTCCCATTGTAGTATCAGCATTTAGATGAAGCAAAATAAACAACAGAGCCAGTGCTCTAGTGATTTCAATATTTGCATTAGGAAACAAACATAAGAGTAGATCTCCACGCAGGCCAAAGGAAAATATCGTGTTATTCCAGGCATTATTTTACACAATAGTAAAGCCATCTTTGAATAGTCTGGGTGGTTATCGTCAAAATTGTCTTCTTCAATCCATCACAATCAATATTCCAGAAAACAGGAATTATCGATTGTTATCGATTTTTGCCAATCAATAGCAATCGAAAAAGAGATTTTTCTGTGGGTTCGATTGTTATCAATTGCAGATATCAATCGATTCAATTGATTGATTTCTTATATCAATTTTTAGCGATTGACTACACCTGGTGTAACAGGACGTGACAGGGTGTAAAGAGACCTGGGTATAAGTGTTGCATGGCACATGAAAGTGAAACTTCAGGCGGGAAAATCAAACACAGTAATTTAGCTGTTTTTATTAGGGAAAAACCCTTGCTTTCACGTTCTAAACAGATAAGGAAGTGCATCAAATTGAAAGGTTGGTTTTCAGTGTTGTGCAAGTTCTCCAAGTTTGTTGTTTTTCCAGTAGAAGCTTCAAGGTAAGTTCTTACACCTTGAGTCTGGACATGAAAGTAAGTACAGCCATGTTCAAATTTCAATTCACTCTCAATCTTGTGCAACATTCATTCTGCTAATTTTTCCATGGTCCTAGAGGCAGCAAAACAAAAATATCAGTAGCACTGTTCAATGACATACCATTTCAACTTTTATATTATTGGGGTACAAAGCAGATAGCAGGGTTCAGAGCAAAAAAATCCTAGTGCAGGTTACCCATGTTTGGGGACGCGTACTTTAAACATGAGGTATGGAGACAGGTGGAAAAATAGATCTTTATGAACGGGGGGGGGGGGAGCTTTTTCAGAGGACTATTTCAATTTCACTAAGGGTTGTGGGGAGGGTTATGCCATAGGGAACATGATCAAGCTAGGTAAATTAAAGCTGCATTTGGAGGAAATAGTTGAAGAGACTTGGAGAAATTGTAAAGCACCGAATAAAAACTTTTGAATCATTCACTTACACTGTATTTTTGAGTCATGGTGCCATTTTCAATTTCTCAAACAAGGAAGTTTGCAAATTTGACTCTCATTAAAAATGTTGGCAAATGTGTTTTTAATTTAAAGCTAAAATCTTAAAATCTATACAAAAACAATTATTGATTCTAAGTGCTGACCACCACCTTCAGAGACGATAATTTTGAAGTTACAAGTTGTATTTATAGATATTCAAATTTTTGACAGAGAGAAAAATAATGCTCTTAAAAATAATGTTATGCACAAGTGTGTCAGGGAAAAGACTGACAGTACATAGTTTGTGAAAAACAACTTGAGAAGTACTATTTGATAGCAATATAATTAGATTTTTTACATTATGACTTGAAAATATTGTCTACTGGAATCAAACTATCATTAAGGCCTTCAAAACTCACCACACAACAATCACGGGGAGGTGCGTTGGCCTCATGGTTAGTGCACTGTTCTTGGGCACGCATTTAATTTTACTCTCACACCGCCTCTCTCTACCCAGGTGTATAAATGGGTAGAGGCAAATTATTTAATGTTGGGGTAACCCTGCAATGGACTAGCATCCCATCCAGGGGGGAGTAGAAATATTCCTAGTCGTTTCATGCTACAGAAAATGGGATAAGCTCTGGCCTGATGGACAACTTGGCTCGTATGCAGACTTTAATTTACACAACAATCATGAAGCATGAATCTGGACAAACTATGAATTTTATCGATGGTAAAATATTTGAAAATGTTTGCTCATGATTGCAGTTTTTGATAAATCATAGAGACAAAAACAAGGTACAGAAAATGAAAAATGTTTAGTGTGGAAAAATGGAAAAGTCTTGTTGTCTACTAGTTGAATGTACTATTTTTGTATAATGACAGAATACTGTGTTCCTGGTAAAAATTTGTAATACTACATGTCAACAGCAAAATTTAGAGTAATGTGGGTATGACAGTTTCTGACCAACAACAACTTGTGTGTGCAAAAGACAAGAAAACCATATTGGTTATACATGTACCACATCTATTGATTTCCAGGGGGGAAAAATGGTATCTTTGCAATGTCACCTGACATTTTGTGCTAAAACAATAAGATTGAGATTTTTTCTCTTCCTCTTTTTTTTTTTTTTAGGTTGATATTTTTAGTCTGTGACCATTTATTCACAGGAGGGATCTTTGTTGAAGGGGCCTTTTTAACAAGTTTCCCTTGATCTTACAGACCACCAGCCCAAACCAATCCCCACCCCCACCCCGTCCCCCCCCTCCTCCCTCTTCCTCCTTCCATCCTAAGGAAAGTTCTTTGACCACTGGAATTTAATTTTTCTGAGAGTATTGAACGGGCTGACCCAAATTTGAAGTTTGCTGTGTCTCTGATCTTGTAGTCTAACAAACTCTTCTCATTTTGCTCATAAAAATACTGTTCCTCTTCAAAGGAAGAGTAGAGCAAAGCTGAAAATTAGTTATAAGACTTTATTTACATGGGGCTGGGAGTTCCATAGCTACAAATAAATCTCAGAGCTACCCTTCTACAGAATTTTCAAAGATGGAAATATTTTATCTTTAAATAATTCTTGTTTTCATACAAATTATCAGATAAAATGCACTGAAAATAATATCCTGAAGACATTCCAAAAAGGGATATAGGGAAGTTGACTTGACTGCCTACGTAACAAAAGAATTAGCTGAGTGGGCACTTTGTGAATTCCGTCATGCATTAGATAAATAAATGGCACTTAAATTACGGAAAAAATTGTCACTCAAGGTTATAGCTAAAGAAAGACTTACGAAACTCGTGCTTTCGATCCAAAAGGTCGTGCTACAAATCAAGGTTTTAATTAGCTACGCTCCTGAAGACCGATCAGCTACTTGTCATGTTTTTGTCACGCAAAAGTCAGGAGGGAAAATCCCGAGTAATCGATCTCGTGCCACGTAGAACTACAAACATGTTCGTGGCAGCATCGTATAAGCTCTGTGTCCTTGGTTATGCTTATACGCGGTTTGTTTTCTTTTGTTTTAGTCCAGACCGGTGTCCCGACGATGACAGACGTTTTCACAAAATCATGAATATATATGGACCACAGCGATGAGTAACTGCGTAAGTGTGTGAACTACACTTTAACTCTCGAGAAGATCATACATTGAACTGTTTCCGTGCCAGCGAATCTGAGGTAAGCTTTATTATAAATAAATTTTCGGTCCTAAAGTTTTAGATGCATCGTGGAGCAAAATCACTCTTTTCATCAAGTTAGAATTAAAAAATTCAGACGTAACTTTCTAATATATTTCACCACTGATCTCTGTATCATTAGGAATTTTGAGTAATATACATTTAAATACCTCTACATCCATCAAGATAATATTTAATACGATGACGGCTTCCTGTGTCAAAAGTAAGTTTTAAGACTGGAGAAATACTGAATTGAAGAAATATGAAATTTTATTAATAAAATCCATAAAGCTTACGTGGCATAAAAACCATGAACGAGAAATATAGAAATGGATTTGATAAAACGCTGGGATCTATGCATTTGTGGTAGTTACAGGAAAGACCAAAATCTTGCTCAAGTACAGCTTCTAAACCCACTTTTATAACTTTTAAAGTAAAAAAATTATATTTTATTGCTAAAACGCATTTTTTAAGTCGAACGTCACGCAACTTCCGGATGAATGTTGCGTCACGATTATTTCTTCCTTGTATTTAATTATAAGAGGTTTTTACCTTTCATTCCACACGTAACCTGTCACCAACACGATTGTACAATCAGCTGTCTAAGAATCAATTGGTTAATGCCACGAGGAAACGACGTGCGGGATACATGATTTCCGAGAAAATAGTTTTCGATTCTCAGTAATCGCGCGGCCTTCTCTCTCCCATACGTACGCGTTGTGTTTTTTTGGAATCACATTTCCTGTGTTCTCGTATTTGGAGGAAACCTTTCAATCTTTGGCCTGGCTTTTTTAAACTGGCTTTTTTCCGTTAAGCTGGAGCCGTTGAATGGAGAAAGGTACAATAAAAATAACCTGATGACTGATATAACAGCGTCACGCTACGCCAGCAAATAATCCTAACGAGGGGTGGCCAGAAATATTACGCCACCCTTCCCTAACGCTAATTGAAGAAACCATACAACATCACTCTGACAAGCTGCAACAACATCCCCAGAATCGCCCCTAGAAAGTTCTACCATAATTTTTCTGAGGATTTTAATCGACCTGCAAATGAGAAAAGAAATGCGATGGGATGGCAAAGATGTTTTTTTTATTGAAGAGAAACGGCTCTCTCAGCAGCGACTTGTGTACAAACATACCGTAAACAGTTCCAAGAATTAAAAGACCTAGCTGTTATAATATCTCTGAATATCAGTTTGTTCGTTGATTCTCACTGCAATAGGTGATGGAGATACGAAGCAGTACGAACTACATTTGGAACATAAAAGATGTTCTAGGGCAAGGTGCAACGGGAGCCGTTTACAAGGGAAGACACAAGGTGATTTTATAGATTGCTTTTACAGTTACTTTTCCCTGTCTTTCTGTTCTGATTATTCACGATCGATCGACTTACAGCTGTGCTTTCATGATACTTTCACTTTCAACCTAATCATCCTCAGAAAACTGGCGATACGTATGCAGTGAAGATTTCAAACCAGCTAGGAATGATGAGACCGGTAGAGGTGAGGAGAAGAGAGTTTGAAGTCCTTAATAAGCTGAACCATGAAAACATCGTCAAGTTATTTGCGAGCGAGACGGAGGTAAGTTTCCATCTCTTTCCGCTACAGCTGAGTTACCTTTTCATGTATTGATGTTATTGTAAAGCGTTTAAGGTTCTGGAAGATACGGCCGAAAATATGACGATGAAAGCTGCTTCTATTAATTCTGTTCTATTCGACATTCGTTATTTTATTCGTTTCAATATGCGATGCACAGTCTTCGATCTGCAATGTTTATATCGTATATTCGCATTTGGTGGAGTCGAAGGTACATCCGCAAGCTGGAGGAAACATTGAACAACAACATTGCAAATCATTTTAATTTAAAGACGAATATTTGAATAATTCATGCTCGATCAACCGCAACATTTTGCCTTCGACATACTTTACATCTGCAAATTAATTGCTTTGACTATGTTTGGAGATCAGAGACATCATGACCCAGAAAATCCCCATATAAGTCATGGACTTCGGAGTGAAATCTGATCGCATAAAGACTAAAAGTTCTCGCGTTTACATCTGCGTAATACAAACATATTACGCACGATGGTCGGGGATTCCCCTAACTCATCACCAACCAATGAAAGGAGGTCGCATATATATAACATGTTTTTCCGAGAATATATCAACTGAGTATCTGTTTACATCAGGAGTGTCAAAGACTTAATTCTCAGACAGAAGTTCAAAGAACTCTTTTCCTCAAGTGTTCGTAGCAATTCTAAAGAAGAACATTTTCCATGTTTTGGTTATCTCGGGAATCTAAGGAACTGGCTAACTATAAACTGCCACAAGGAAGACACGAAGATGCATAGGCTAAAACTTCTAAGGTCATGAATAATTTGACACAGCTTATTTCACCGAGCTTTTATTCGCCAGCTTTGTCTATGGCACCCTGAATTGCTGAAATTCCTAGGAAGATTTGTTAGAATTTGCCCAAAAGATGAAAAGATTAGTAAGAGTAATTTAGTTGAAAGTCTTACATTTATATTCAGACCCTAGACAACTTGAATGTGTCTGTGAAGATATCATTTTGTAAAGTTATCAAATAACATCGCCATACTGTTCGACATTCTAATTTTTTAATTTTCATTGTCGTTCTTGTCTAAAACATCATTTAACTGACTCAAATTTGCATGTCTGTTACCAGTACTTGTTTAATAGATTCCTTTATTATATTGCTAGCTCTGTGAGCGGGCAAGATGAATCAAATCCTGCGCTGTGATTGGCTACCTGAGCGGGCAAGATGGAGCTATCTTGCCCGCTCGGGACTAACCACCGTGTCCCACAAAAAAATTTTCCCAAAAGCCATATAATAAATCCTTTATTGACCAAGCTTGTTCGGCCAAGATGGCTGGATATTGGCCTCATTCTTTTTTGCATGTTTATGGACCTCGACTCCGTCTCGGTCCATAAACACGCAAAAAAAGAACTTGGCCAATATCCAGCCATCTTGACCTCACACTTGGTCAATAACCCATATGTATCATCATCAGTCAACTTTTATCTGCTACTCTGTCTTAGTTAACTCTTTCACTTTTACGATTGCTCTTGATGAGCTAAAAATATTCATGAGATTGTGATGCAAAATTGTAGTAGGGATCAGATAAGGGTAGATTACTATCGTCTAGATTCAGATTAACAACTGTTTGTGATTACAATAATTTGGCCTAATTTATACAACAGATGAAGACAGATGGACAATTTGTCAGGCTGAGAAGGATATTAATTCTAGATTTGGTTTAACTTTAGACAAATGGGACCAAATTTTTTGGCTCAAAATTGATCCAAATACCAACTTCAAAGTTATCTAGACAAATCAACCATCTCGGACGGATTACTCATCTCAGTGGGATACTGAATTATCTCCCAGATACAAAGTTGGTGTCTTTTGTCATCTTTGGTCTAACCCTAAGGAAATGTTATAAAACCTTTTTTGATTAGGGATTGGTTGTTATTAAAGTCATTTATTTTACAATTCAATTTTGTCAGCTCCAAAAGGAAATTGAACCTTTCTCCTCCCTGTTTATGTAACCTGATAGTAGATACCAGGAGAAGGGAAGTACACATGGGAGAATTCTAAAGGGCTTCCTGAAAAAACAACAACAACAACAACTTCCCTTTGTTTAAACTGTATCAAGTTTGCATTAAACACAGGATGCAGCCTGTTAGTTGATTAGTGGAGTTGAAAGAACTTGAAAACAATACTTGAAGGTGTCTATACTGCATTATGAAATTCTGAATGTTAAAGATACTAAACATAAGTATTATAGGCAGGAATTTAACTAAGAAAACTCCAAGGAGGGTCTTCAACATGCTCATCTAGCCTTTCAGGCCCATTTACCCTCAAAATTTCCTGAAGTCTTTATGCATTCCATTGAGTCAAGTCGGACAGTACTCATCCCCACCTCCCTCCCGAGGCATCAGCCAGCATTTGCTCACACCTTAATCCGAAGGGTGGGGTATTTGATATTTTGTTATTGCCAAGCACCAGGAATTTGCCCACCCTTGGAACAACCCAATCAGTATTAGGCACCCTTGTAAATGCAAAATAATGTTGTTCCTTGATATATTCAGTTCATTAATTATGTTTATCAAATATGGGTCAAATGAAAGTTCCAGTGACATCTATATTGCTATACAAGTTACAGTAGGACATTTGACTTCTTTTTTGCCCTGGGGAATTTGCCAGTTATTTTGGAAAAGAAAATTGCTAAAAATGCTAAATAAACGGTTAGGAGTAACCCCTAGGGGATAGGCACTTCTCCAATTGACAGATGTGAAATTGATACTGCACGGGTTTCATTAATGTTCTTAGCTGGAGGGAACTGGTTTAAGAATAGTCTATCAACTTTATTGGTCTCATAACTTAAAATATATACATAGATAGTAAAATCAATGCAGTTGAACCTTGATTATCCGGACTTGTTGGGACTAGACGAAATACAATGTAGTCCAAATAACCGAGGGTCCAGATACTCAAAAATATGAATATTAATGAAGAACGAAACTTACTATTTTAAGAAAGCAACATTTCATTGTGAAACAACACTTTTACAAATCATTTGGAAAACAATATGGTCTACATCATCACTGTTTGTTGTGAATACCTTTACACGTGAGTATTACACAGTGTTGCTTTTACTCTCTAATTTGAAAGCAAAGCAAACTCGCTTTTGACTGCACTTTTCAAAGCTGTATGGCTACAGATCTTGATCATGACTAACAAATATTCATGACAAAATTGGGACTGGGAAAAAAGTCTGGATAATCAAGAAATCCGGATAATTGAGGTATCAATAATCGAGGTTTGACTGTAGTAGAAATGAAAAGACCAAAAGGGATTACGCGAACGAGAAAAGTATCACATGCGGGCGCAAACCCAAAATCTAATTTTAAAAAAATCTGATAAGAAATCTAAAATATAATAAAATTACAATAAATCTAATTTATTACTAACAGTACACAGTAAGATGCAAATGAAAACAATCAGATAAGATTAAGAGCGATTGCAATAGCAGTTACGGGAGAGGAACCAGGTGCAGGACATGTCAAAACTCTTTGTCTCATTGTCTTTTAACTTTTGGTCCCTGATGTTCATAATTTTAATAGTTGAAGGCTTTCGTTGCGTAATTGTTTTTGTTGAGTTGTGTTTCATTTTCGAGAAATAGCATATGCAAAAACCTCGGAATTCCAAGCGGCATCTTTTGGAGTGAATCCTTCGAAGGTGGATTTCGCACGACACGAACTTAAACGGTTACTTTTAGCGGCTTCAACAGAACAGTTTTTTCTTAAATAGATGTTTTTATTTTTGACAGAAGTAGAGAAATAGACCGCTAACAAAGCAGCAGTAAGAGAATAGCATAATTATATGAATAATGAAACTTGTATCAGTTCAAACAACTAGCAACAAAAGTCACGTTTTGGTGACTTCATCGTTAAGCAAAACAAAAGGTTTCTTTTGTTTTAACTTCAACAAAGGATCTCCAAAGGAAACCCTTGGAAAACTGACAAACAATTACGGAACAATGCCAAAACTTAGCTCAATCCTGAAAAAATGAAAATCGGCCAAAAAAGCGATATACACCCTTTTTGCACAGAAGCCTTCAGTTATGGTTTCTAAGTTAAAGTGTTTTACCATAAAACCTCATTGAGTACAGAGTTGCTATTTAAATTGCTATTCACATAACCCTTTGGATTAATATCTTGTTTACAGCTCAGGTCTCAGAATGAAATCATTGTCATGGAGCTTTGTTCTGGAGGAAGTCTGTTCACCTTGCTTGAAAATCCTGCTAATGCTTATGGCTTCACAGAGGATGACTTTAAACAAGTGGTTA
>Ga0126339_10003316_pt1 | contig 11701 bp, 8 predicted proteins | sample OrbTmetagenome_2_FD_92532 | JGI IMG/M metagenome (GOLD analysis project Ga0126339, IMG submission 92532) | Coral microbial communities from Petempiche,Puerto Morelos, Mexico - Orbicella T R C metagenome | ecosystem: Host-associated > Invertebrates > Cnidaria > Coral | place: Petempiche,Puerto...
TAATTTGCATATTTCTTTGAAATAAAAGGATATTTTGCCAAAAAAACTATCCAGTAGTTTTTGTCATGCCCTAGCCTATCTACCATAAGAATATGAGCGAAATCGAATTTTCGACCCTTGCCGAGTTATTTTTTATTTTTATGGACAGGGACTCTTAAAAGAATAGTCGGGGTTATAAAAATGAACGAACCCAAAGATTCTACTCGCTTCTACAATTTATCAAGGTCGGACAGGACCCTTGCTTTTCAGTAAATTTATTAGGAAGATTTCCTGAGAAGGTAATATCTTATAAAACTTTCATTCTCCGAATTTTGAAGATCAGTTCCATCAACAATTATTAGTGATATTTTGGGATGATGGAATTACATTATGAGCACGCACCGCAAAACTGAAAGCTCTAAATAAAAGTTATTAATAGAATTATTTCCAAACATTTATAATAACGTTCAAGCTTTGGCGAAATCGAGCGCGGCCTCTTGTCATTTCAAATCTGCAGCCGTGTATGTGCGCTCATTAGTTTACTCTTAGCAGACTCCTACCTGTAAACTTAAGCAAATGCTGCAATGTGATTGGATGAGCTATCAGCCATTAGTGTCGAAAGGCTGGAGGTCGTCTACAAAATGACAACCTCTTGTCATTCTTTTTTGAAGATTCGGAAGACGATTTAGAACGATTGTTGCAGATAATTCAATTCCCGAGAAGACTGAAGGAACGACATACACTGTACCTCGACAAAACCGATAAGCGCGAATGCAAGGCTGTCAGTTTCAATTATAATTCAATCCGCGTAATTTTGCTAAGGGGTAAAGTTAAATGGAAGAAAAAGTTGGAAGTTGTTATTTGAAGGAAATTTAGTTAGAATTCTACTAAGACAATAAAATTATTTGCCCTTGATATCTATGACGTGATAGCTGTGCCGAGAGACTGAATTTGAGTTTCTTAATTTATTTTTTAGTTCCTTTAGGGTCGATCTTGTGATTATTGGCGGCTCAAGGTTAGCCCACACATATCTTTCCTTGTACTTACTTTTGTTGTTTGTTGTTCCTAGGGTCTCTAGCCAGTTTTAACAGTAGCTTCAGTCGGTGGTCATGTTTGGGCTTCTCTACTGACCTTTGTTTAGGCCGTCCACTGAAGTTCCTGTTTTGGCGTAAATTCTTAAGGGCTGAGTGTCGTGCTCGTTGTATCAAGTGCTTTGCTATTCATTCGTGGGATTCGCGTAAAAGTATTTGGGTTAGTGTCCTGTAAAGATGTTCAATCCTCCAGGGTCAGTCGTCCCGAATGCCCACACATGCCAACCGATAGGGTAGTTTTAAAATTGTGTGTGCATTTGTTGGTCAATCAAAAGGAGACTGCCGTACAAGTCACAGGACGGAATCAGGCAATAAAAATTAGATTAGTGTCACCTGTCGCAACTTGTTGCCGAGCGCTCCACTACATAGAAATCTCAAGATCGAAACCAAATAATGAAATAGTTTTTGGTTACAGTAAAGTAAATCACCTGCGATCTGCTGTTCAAGTGCAGCATCGTCAAGCCTTTCCACAGCAAAGTGAATCTGATCTTCTATAGGAACCCGAGTAAGAAACTGACAAGACAGCGCCTGAGAATTATTACCCGGACGTGTTGAGCCTTCTGTCACATCTGAAAATAATTTGAGAGAAATTGCAAAATTGAAACATAGTTTGAAGTTATCAAACAATATTTACATTAAAGGTTTACTTGCATGACACAAAATTATTATTATTTTATTATTATTATCATCATCATCATTATTTTGATGATGATGATTATTATTATTACAGGATTAAGGAAGTTCTAAAACGACTTACAACCAAGAGACTATGATCGTCTCTTGGTACAAGAGTACTTTTCATACATTTACTTGTTTTCTGTCAGGAATCGTGTTAGGTTTGGTGAATGTAACTCTTTCATTCTAAATCCAGTGATATCAAAGTTACAATGTTGGCTGTGTTGTGATTGGAGAACAACTGACCAAAGCTTCAAGATTTTTGAAAATTTATTTAATTAATTAAGGAAAGAGAGGAATCAATAACAAGTAATCAAGTGAAAGTTATCTTATTAGTTGTTTTCTGTCACTATTATTCCAGGCTGTCAAAAGCCTTGAAATTTTCCCTTTTTTCTTGGGGAATTGCCGTCCAGTGTGTCCAAGTTGAATTTCTTTCACAACATTAGCTGTGGTGTTTTTATGTTGCGCACTGACTGAGTTATTATAGTATATGCTATGATAGTTATGTAATATATTAAGCATGAGAGATCTTTTTTAATCAAATCTTACAACGGAGAATTTTTAGTGGGTCCGAGGCAATTTGATAAAAACCGGCAAAGTATTGATTGTCTGATGTATTTTCGCTATTGAAACTTAAACTACGGGAGTAGATAAGCCTTTCAAAAAATCGCGAACCCCGAAGTTCCAAACGTAACTAACGGTTGCACTTCTCGCTGCCCGTTTATCGTAATTACGACGACTTTAATCAAACCTTAAAAACAAACACCAAAATGGATCGAAATTTACCAAAGGTTACCTTTTGAGTTCGTTATCTGAAAGGTGCCCTAGGATGGCAGGGAAAAACTGAACGCAACCACTTTTTGAGTTCGTGTACGTGTTATTGAACGCACACTCAAAATGAGGAGAAAACGATTCCTTTGACGCTGGTAACAAGGTCGATAATAAATGGTAATTTTTTCTTAATCTAATAAAAAGAAATATCTTTACCTTTCAAAATTGAGGGCTTACTTTCTTCCGTAGTTTTAGTCCCGTTTGTCTCGGGAAATTCGACATGAAAATCTTCTGTAGCCAGGGTGTACTCGTTCCCAGCAGTCTTTGTAAGGGTGTAGGTTTCTGCGGAAGGTTGAATCTGAGTTTCGTCTCTAGCAAGGTTCGTACTTTCAGTAGTAGCCTGGGTCTGAGGTTTTCCAGCAGATGGAATCTGGCTCACGCCAGTAGCTTGAGTTCCTCTAGCTTCCGCAGCTCTTGTCCCAGTTTCTGTAGCTTCCCTAGTCCTCGTCCTAGTTTTCTCAGCCGATGGAGTCTGAGCTTTTGCAGTAACTTGGGTCTCTGTGCCTTCCACAGTCAAAGTACGAGTTTCGTTCGTAGATGGAATGTGAGTATTCCCTGAAACGAAGATCTCACTTTCGTCAACCATCTGACCCTGGCATTCCTCAGCAGGTTGAATCTGAATTTCGTCTAAAGTCAGAGGGCCACGTTTGACAGCAATCTGGGTCTGAGTTTCCGTAGAAGTTTGAGTCGAAGTTGCCTTTACGGGTGAGCTAGCATTGCTTTCTGACAAATTAGCGTAAGAAAGAAGCAATGTTATTTTTACGTTTGAAGAAATACTACAGAAATACCTGAGTGACACAAAAGATCTCTACATACTGTGGTGTCCAGTTCGCTCAACACCCTGTGCCCTGTAATTTACTGTAATTGTTTATTTTTCTGTTGTGGGTTCTACTGGCTGGTCATCATTTTAAAACGGTGCATTACACTGTTGTGCTCTACAGCTCTCAGTGTAAGACGATTGTCGAACGATAAATCACACCTAGACTACAAGTGACAAAGCACCACAATCATTGTTAACTTGACATAGCTAGCTTCCTGAATGAAAGACATCTCAAAACCTATCGGTTTAGTTTTGACTGAATAAAAATGTGTAAACATACTTATCTCATACATTAAAAGAATGTTACTTTCAACTTACTTGGTTTGCTCGACAGAAACTCTTTGCATGCCAAGTAATCTTCTTCTTGAATAGCTGTTGCTAAATTTACAGACTCCACATGAAATCTCCTCTTAATTTCATCTGTCACGAGGTATTTCTCCGCTATCTTATTTAAGCGCCCAGAACGATAGTCTTCCCACAGGCGTTCCAGTCCTTCTAGATTGTTGCACTTCACTGCTAACCGTAAACTATTCTCACTTCCTTCTGTTGGCGTTGAGTCGTGAATTAGTTTTAGATGCTGAAAGTACTGAGGTAGTTCATCAACTGGAACATCACTCGTTTCTTCTTCAGACAGTAGTTGTTGACTTTCTTTTCCTTCTTCTTCTTCTTCTTCTTCTTCTTCGTGAACACCATTATCTGACTGTTTGTATTGAACGTTGCCTCTGTCTTCAAAGTTATCAAAGAAAAAAGTTAATGAAACGTGAGGAAGATAGCAAATGTTCCATTGGTGTTCTTTCCCTTCGGGTTTTAATCCATGCAAAGGACATATCCCTCGTCCTAGTTATAAACATGTAGTTGCACATATAAGGTATGTTTTTTTGACGGTATCTTTGGTTCCTTTATTTGTACCTCATTTACTGTCGTTGTCATTTTCTGTAGATATCTGGACACTATTTCTGCAGTAACCTTCTTGTCGCATGGATACGTATGTGATGTATTTTAACACATATCAACGCAACACCATGCAAATATTGTACTAATATATTTGCTTTAGTTGAAATACGATACTAAACCAAAAAAAGACAAGAAAATTTTCCTGTCTGGAGCAGTGGGATCACTATCCTGCGAATAGTATCAGCAGATTGTAAATAAATAGACCAGCAGTCAGATTCAAGATTTAAAAGTTCAAAAAAAACAACAACAAACAAACAAACAAAAAAACAAAACAAAATGAGCGCTTACGTACTAAAGTAATGAATTAGTTTAATAAGTAGGCACTCACCCTAAAATTTAAACATTTCTGTAGCTTCCTTTTCAATTTTATCCTTCAAATTTGTCCTAGACCCCAGGGCACATACGAAGCATTTAATCAGTGCCTTATGTTCTGTTGATATTTGTGACTTCTTGAAAAAAGTTGTAACTTACAATTAACTGCAAAGTGCACTGTCATTGGTTCAGCTTCTTCAGCGGTTTGAGTCTGAGTCTCATCAGCAGCTTGGTTAATATGGTCTTGGGACAGTGATTCATCTTTCTTCAATGATGAGTCCTGGTTCACTTCTAAATAATTCAGGCAAAACACGACTGCATTAGTATTTTTGTGATATTCTTTTTGCGCCTGTTTATATAAAAGTGTTTGAAGGAAGGCTGTCCTTCACAAGTGTAAACGCGTACGCGACAATGTCGAAATGTATTATGGGTAATGGTGGTTCACAGTTATCACAGGAGGCCCAGACAAACTGTTTGTGTGCTGTGCACATTTACATTTTTTAGCAAATGTATGGAATTTTCCTAACACCTCGCAGAATTGCATAAAATCACGAAAACATGAACAAATACTTGCTCAATAAAAATAAATGCATCTTATACATGGTATACTGTCGTTCTTTTGGCTCAAAATTGCCCATTTTAGCAGGTTTGAGGGATTCAGTTTACGTTCGCTGTTTACTCTACATATATTAATACAAGAGTGGAAAGTCCAAAGGCTCAAAACTGGAAAAAGCTCCAACGCAGAGGCAGATCTAAGTCATTGTTAAATAAATTAAACTATGTCGACGCATATTAAAATTTGACAACGCAATTTAAATATGCGTGGTCTTTCGTCGTAACTGCCTAAGGGTCTCTGGGTTGTGTCGCCCCATTGATATTACCGGCTATGCTAGTGAATATTAGTTTTGTCTTTGCCACCCAATCCACGAGAGGAATTTTTGACGGACATTGTTTTACTGTATCCAGTCAGACAGAGACTGAGGAATAGCGATTTCCTTCCGGCACAACTGTTTGTCGCTACGCATTCTGACGGCTTGGAAATATTCGGTCCTGAATTTTGTTCGATGACTAGTACTAGGCCGTTTGGATGAATTTTCGATTGAATGATACAAGAAGATTTGTGGAACTTTCCTCTGTTCTGCTGTTTAATTTGGAAGCCAAGCGCGATGAAAAGCGCGATGAAATTTTCACCTCTGCGGTGGAGCTTTTCCAGATTTGAGCCGTTGGACTTTGCGGCAAGCTGATGGCCCGACAAATTTAAACCCGATTTGACACCGACAAAAAGTCTGCAGTTCTACGACAAAAAATCGGCTAGTGTGCGGCAGCCCTAACACTGAATAAAATAATACATATGAATTCCATAAGCAAGGCATCAAATTAACATGTTCACGGTCAAATAAACTTTGTAAGAATCCGGTGCAGAAAAAGTGGCAATATATGAGATTTGTATGTTTCGAATATCGAATTTATTTCTATGTAACCGAAGATGTATAGATTGAACGAAAATAGGCTCTTAATATAAACATATTCGTACTGCCACCAGCCAGCGGTCATGAGCTGTGTTTCGATATATCAGAAAAAGAAACAACACTAAGAGAAAACCATACCTCGGAATTTATTGTTAGCTATAGATTGTGGAATATTAGATATCAAATACATAAAGTAAACCGAGGCATAAAGCTTCACATTGTTCACTCACTTGACTCGTCCATCAGGAACAGTTTGCAAGCCAAGTAATCTTCTTCCAAAATTGTTGTTTCCAGCTTAATGGATTCCACATTAAATCGTCTCTTTATGTCATCTGTCAAAAGGCGTTCTTCGGCTTCTGCATTCAAGTTCCCAGAACAGTAGTCTTCCCACAGACGTTCGAGAATTTCCAGAGTCCTGCACTCCACTGTTATCAGTAAACTTCCCTCGATTGCCTCTCTTACTATTAAGTCGAGTACCCCTTTTAAATAGTAACCAAGGCAAAGAGGGTAGTTGTCCGCTGGGACTTGAGATGCATGTGTCTCAAGAAAGCATTTTGTCATCTCCCTCATTATAAGCCGCTTGGCTTCCTCTTGTTGCACAGGATCCCTGCTTCTTGCCTTTTGAAATGTAACATTGTCTATTTTTATTACGATGGGTACGGTACCTTTAAAAGAAAATTTAACATTTAAATCAAGAATCAACGGTTAAAAATTGAATTACCCACATTTAAAACCTTCATTTTCCAGAATTTGTTAAGATTATAATCTTTCAATTAACAGATGAGATTTACTTTATTATGTGTCAAATCAAGACGTAAATCTGAAACCTTACAGATACAATCAGCACTCGGCTTGGCATAGTGTTGGCCCATCAACGCAATTTGGCTTGTCGATTCATTTTAATGATTAATTGGTTTATTATAATAAACATAGTCAAACATGTGAAGGACAAATTTTGTTTCCTCTTACGGCCACTTTTTTTGTCCCGGCCAAACGCCCATTCATTTTCTTATGTTCATTTTCTTATGAGAAAATCCTGTTAATGTGGCCGCCCCGTTAATACGGCCCATGGCCACATTCTGAAATCTCAGCCTGTAAAATCCTTTTTAATTTTATCCCGTTTATACGGTCACTCGAACTAGTCATGCTCATCTTTCCAATGTTGCTATTGTATGAACTGAGCGAATATTCAGTCTTTTTTAAAAAAAATTATATCTGCTGTTCCGGATGCTCATTAAAGAACAGTTGATTAGAAGTACAATTGTGATATATCTGTTTAGACGTCACTCAATTTAGACCATTAAGAAATTTGACCTTACCCCGTTGATACAGCCACCCCGTTCAGTATCGCCCAATTTTCATAGCCTGATGATGACTGTATAAACGGGGTCCTACTGTTTGTCTATTTTTTCCTATTTTCATTCTATTATTTCATTCTTTTTTAAAATTTTTATTCATTATTTCTTTTTACTTTCGTTTTCCTTTTTAGTGCAAATTACAATATTGGGATCCTTAGGGGGTTTCCGGCTGCTAATTCACTAACCACTAACGCACTAAGGTGCTCAGGTATAGAGCGGTTTTTAATTGAGTGTCACAAAACCAAAACCACACCAATCACTTACCAATTATACTACTCAGCCAGTCTCAAACTGTAGTAAAACCAAAACCAAAACCAAAGTAATTGTCTAATTTCTTTCGACACTCAATTGAAAACCGCTCTAAACTTAAATGTTATTTAATTAATAAATTAATTTCAGTTATTTAATCAGCCCTGCCTCAAAGAGTTGGGCACTCGTGTTACTTCTTTGATAATACCACAAAGCTATTTATTATACAATCACGAGTGTTCTACTGGAAAATACACCACTCGTAAAACTCATACGAAGCCACATCCGGGAGTCGGGTAGCGTATTTTTCCTCACACGTGACGATATTGACGACTTCACTGATATCATGTTTGACCATTAAGCTGTTGGTGTATGCTCGGAACATCTTCGCATCTTCCAGGAAAGTCTTCGGTAACCCTCGGTTATCTTTGGAAATCTTCAGAAATTTTCGGGAAATGTTCAGAAACGTTCGTATGGCCTTCGGAGAATTTTAGGAGAATCTTCGGAAATCTTCGAAAAGTGCTCGGAAATCTTCGGAAAATCGTCAAAAATCTCGTTATCAGCGTGTTTATGTAATAGACAAGATAATGCATGGTTACTTGTAGATATGGAATTTCTCTTCTCGAGTTCAACTTTATATCGCGCTCGTTCCCTGCGCTCACTCGTGAGATATCGAAGAGACATTCCATATCTACGCGCGTCCATGTATTATCCTCTATATATTATTTTCCAAAAATCCCTTGCTCCCCTTGTAGTACTATTCTCTTCAGAACAAAATCAATTCACTCGACTCCAAACGCATGCTCAGATCAGTTGATGTTAGTGTCTGACATCATGCAAAATTCTAACAGAAGTTACTACAGTCGGCTGATCGGAACTTGTAACTACAAGCGGCATTCGCGCGATGGAAAAGTTGACTGCACCCTCGAACTACTGTTACATGTGTAAGTCTGACATCGTTTAAGTAAAGACTAAGCAGAACAAACTATAGTTAACGCGTTGATGTGACTACAGCCATAAAATTGATTCCAGAAATTGGACACAAATATATCAACAAGAAGATTTCACTAGGTGTAGCTCTGTTAAAAGAGTGGGGTCCACTTTTGCTTAAATAGTATTAAAAACTAAATATTTTTCCCAGCTGAATCGAATTTTTTCATTTACTAGTGAGTTTTATTTCCACGGTGTAAGAGCCGATTTTTGCGCAAACGAGCCCACCCGAAACATCGGAGAGACTTAAAACTGATTGTTTATAATAACAACTGTTCGCAGATCTTGTTGAGTTTTCTGGCATGTATATTCTACAAAATTTTCGAGGTGGTTTCGAGTTTCTTGTAAATCGAGTTGACAATACCCTTAATTATAAATGAGGCTTTAGAGTTTGTAATTTTTACTGGAGATTCCACAATTTGCAGAATTTTCTACACATCTGATTCCTACAGTCGTTATACTTGTTGACAGAACAGACGTTTCCACAAACGTATGCTTAGAAGGTACGATACCTGGAAGACGCTCACTCATGACTTCCGTTTGTTGAGTCAGTGCTGTTTTTCTTGAAGAGCTCGGATCAGCTGCAGGAGAATCTACCAAAAGAAAACATGACAGTTAACTTCGGCTATACTTACACTTCTATGTATAATCCAATCCAATGTTATCTGACATAATCTAACCTAATCTAATCTCACCTAATCCAATCTAACTAATCTAATCTAATCTAAACTCACCTAATCCAATCTAACTAATCTAATCTAATCTAATCTAATCGAATAGAATAAAATATCGCAAAAGTTCTTCCAGATTTTCCTTTTTTTGAGATAAAAATGCTTAGCATCAAATTTGACTACTGAACGCTGTTTTCTAATTTGCTTTTATATCCAAGGATTACAAGCAAGTACATACAGCTCTACTTTCACAGAATTCCGTGCCCCCAACGAATGGGTTTAACTATTTCGAAAATGATTTCTGCTGTAAGTAAATATACCATAATTACTGACAGCCTGCAGCTGTCCGTAACAAATCAAAGGTTATACCTTCAGTTATGCGGGCCATGTTACTAATGAGAGATTTAGTTTGGGCTTCCCAATTGTACTTCTTCTCGTATGAGGAACGCAATACTTTGGACTCGTCAAGACGGTTAAACCGCTCTTTCTTCCGGACATCCTTGATAGCTTTGGCCCATGTATCGGAATCCTCTGAATCGATCACAACGTATGAACCAAAAGATACTTTACTTAGTGCGACTCCAAATCCAGAGTTTCCACTTACAAGGATGGGCAGACCAGCTGATAAGGCTTCAAGACCTGTCAAACCGAAGCCCTCCGTTCTCGAAGGCATGATTGCGAGATCCACTTCGCAAAGTAAGTTTTTCAAACTCTCCCGGCTTTGTAAAAAGCTTCTGACAGTTAGCCGTTGAGCAGGGATGCCACACTGGAGTAAACGAGTTTTAACCTCGTCTTGCTTTCCATCTGGTGCACCAACAAAAGTTAGATGGGTGTCATCTACCATAGCAACAGCTTTGGCGGCAATGTCAAATCCCTTCAATTCAAAGTCTTCGTCATCCCCACGCCCAAAAACAAGGATGCCAAATTTCTTTCTTTCATCATCAACCTGCTCGACTTCAGAAAACTCGAACAAAATTCCAGGAGTAAATTCAAAGACCATTTGATCTTTCCCACTCGGGCGAAGGTAAGTGCGAAAAGCCTCAGTCAATTTGGGCCCAACTGTTACAACAAAGTCAGCCATTTCACAAAGTTCGACTTCTGTTTCATGCTTTTTCTCATTAACTGATACTGGATTCGAATATGTCTTATACATCCCAAGTTCTTCAGGGGCGGTATGAACGACTTGAACCCATTTACATTGGTGTGACTCACGTATAAATTGTGCTTGATGACCAAGCTTGACACCATGACCCACAACTATGTCAATTTGTAAATCATTTGGTGGGCGGATTAGCCATGCCAGCTCATCCATACCAGGCCGCCTGATTGCCTCAACAAGATTAATCCTGTGATCAAGAGCTGTTTTCTTGTCCTCCTCGTTACATCGTGGGACAAAGAAGATGACCTCTACCTCAGGATTTTTTGCAACGTTTATTGCTAACTCTCTGTTTAAAGTGGAAAGTCCTCCTTTACTTGATCTCCATTCTGATCCCAGGAAAGTAACTTTTAATCTTCTTGATGATGAGTGTGCTTCACTATTTTCTTGCAATTCTCCTCCACTGGATTCCTGGGAAGAGCTCGATGATTTTGACTCCTGAAATAAATCATGCAAAATTGTTAACAAAGTAACTGGAATTCTAAGTGAAACAATTTTGGTGGGTTCCCGGCCTCAAAGTTTGTCCCATGTAGGAGAGAAGAGAAATTCAATTTTAAAACGAAGAAAGCGAAAAATGCCTACTCCTATCTTACAACACTTCTTTACGGGGTTTCCTTGAATTTGATGAAAAATAAGTGAATGATGAAATAAATTGTGTACCTGGGGATAAAAACGCGGGCTGCATACGAGTCACGTGGCCCATCAGGCCGACGCTTATTCCCGGTTTCTGCAGCATGAAGCGAGTAAGAATATTTCTTCTCCCCACCCCTGCTGGTCCATCGCAGGGTTACCTCCAGCATTAAATTCGCCAGTGCCCATTTTTAAACCTGGGTGGAGAGACCCGGTACCCGGTGATACAGCTTCTTTGTACACGAGCTACCGAGTTAGCGAATTATTTAAGACATGAAGAGTTAAATACCTTTCCCTGTGAAGACATCGCCTGAAGCGTTTGGTGCCCAATGAATGTCCTTAGTGGTTACACAGTCACTAAAACGATAAATGGGAATTCATGGCTTCATTGCTTCTTTTTCTTCCAGGTATGGGATAAAGTATAATACAGCACAATAGTGTTTGTTTTCGTGTGCCATTGTCAAAGAGAGCAACTGAAAATTATATCATCAGTAAACAGGTAATGAGACATGTTGA
>Ga0126339_10003317_pt1 | contig 11701 bp, 4 predicted proteins | sample OrbTmetagenome_2_FD_92532 | JGI IMG/M metagenome (GOLD analysis project Ga0126339, IMG submission 92532) | Coral microbial communities from Petempiche,Puerto Morelos, Mexico - Orbicella T R C metagenome | ecosystem: Host-associated > Invertebrates > Cnidaria > Coral | place: Petempiche,Puerto...
AGAGAGAGAGAGAGAAATTGCCAACATTTGAAAAGGAACCATTTCCTTAAAGGCTGCAAAATGATTATATTAGTATTACCTTTCTTGTCACTCTTAGACTCTATTTTCAGAAAGTTAATTACATGTAAGCATGCCGAGATAATGATCACGACAATAGCACAAGATTTGCGTCATAAGTTCTAATTTTAGCTTTACACAAGGAAACCAAAGTTAAGAACTGACATGAATTTGTAAATGAGCTCTGCTTTCTTCAACCATAACACGAATCACTTCTGTCCCAACTCTCTAACATGCCTTTATGTTTCAGTTAATTAAACGTACATACACCTGCATTCAAAAAGTTATTTTTCTTTGGCTCCCTGTACTGGAAAGAGCTGCCAGAAAAATTGTGGCACTGCTATTTAAAAACATTGTGAATGAAATCTTGGATATCTTAAAGCACCCTACTGATAATAAACAGCAATTCACAAATGTGAAATGATAATCTATCTTGTCACTGTCCCCCAAGGCAAGTTAGATGCTGTAAAATTAAAATCTAAGAGCTTGATTCGAATTTGCACATAAAGCACACTTTAGCTAGCCATCTGGAACTAAAACGACATGCATGTTGCTCCTGACAGTGAGATCACCATATAGGCTCATGGAAAATGAATCTCAAGACTGTTCACATCAGTTGTTCTTTGCGTCAGTGGCATTGTTTATTAATAGATGACGGATGTATCAAAGGAATTTTGTTCTCCCCCTACACAACAATAAAAAATTAAAATAATTTTCCCGAGGAAAATGAAAAAAAAAAAAAACATCCATACGAGCATAAGAGCTGTAATTTACCCAGAAACTGTTTTCAAATGCTGTAAATAACCTGCAGATTTGTCACCATGAAAATTTCGATATTTTTCTTTTTGAGTTCTGGCACAAAATGCAATCCGTTGCCTATCACCAGGTTAGGGGAAAAAAATATAAAAACCACAAAAGAGCCCTCAGGTCTAATTTGGATGAAGAATGAAAATGATAGTTCTTCAATTCCAACTTGAATTTTACCAAAGTATTTTAAATACATCTGATTTTAATAAAAAGGACCAGTGAGTCAAACTATCTTTTTGGATAAAAATTTTGGCCCTTCAATCATCATTGGATTTAGGACAAAAAGCAATTAAAAATGGAAAATTTCCACGTAAGATTATTTTACTGCCCACACAAAGCTATTACTGATGTGAAGTAACATCTGCATTCAAATTCGACAAGTCAGTATGAGAAGTTATCATATTATGATAAAAGATACATGTATTCAAGATAGATCAGAAATCTAAGTTTATCACTACGAGATGAATAAATGAGAGATGAGATGAGAGATGAATAAAAAAATGAATCTTTTGTCCTTTCCAGTGCAAAGATAAAAGATATTTATTCAGTTACACACACAAAGAAAACATCGAAAAGCCTGTATCCATCGAAAATACGTGATTTCTTGATGGTTGACCATAGAAAGTTCTAATTTACCTAAAAAAGAATTACGCTTATTCATGCAGTAGTTTCTTCAGTGTTGCCAAGTTGAAAAATGCCAATTCAAGCAAGTATTGTGTCTCAAACTAAAGAAAATCGCTTGAAACCGCAAATAACACACATTTTTGTGGGCGTCCAGAATAAAATTTTCTGCAGGCGACAACAAAAAGTTCTTTGAAAGAACTATGACATAAATTCAAATGGTGTGATTGCTGAACCTACGCAAATTACATTAACTGTGAAAAGATTTAATTACAGAACATTCTCCAAGAAGACAATGCTTTTAAATTACTTTCACTAGAAACAAGAGCGGAAAGGAAGAGTCTCTCGTCTGCGTGGTGTTTACTAATCTATGACACAAATTATTACTATTCATCACATGTAAAATCACGTTATGAAAGCTAACAAACGAGGAACGCCGCGCGAACGATAAGCCCGTACATGATGCAAATGTCTTCCACTTTGATCTACTAACCTTGAAAATTCACTCGAATATCCACCTGAACATCTTCAAGAACTCCTTGCTGCCCCAACGTAAGATTGTCTTGAAGCTACGGGAAAAAAAAAATCGCGGATATTGGCCATCAAACGAGCAAAAAGTCAAGGCCCGGCCCTGGGAGGTGATCTGTCAACCATCACACAATATACTGAATACCCATTAAACCCGTGATAGTCACAGCGTCACGTTACAAATATAAGCCCAGAATAATTAATATCGCCAAATCTTCGTGCGCAATAATCGTCTCACTATTTTTTCAAAGCATAACTTTCTATCCCAGCTTTGCAAGATCGTTTACTTCTAACCAAAAAGCACGTTTCTGTTAACAGTTTCGATCCTTTAATACTCGCGTCATGTGAGGATGCATTGAAAACGACAAAGAACACAATCTAATGAAATCAACGCTTTGCCTTGCACACATTTTCATTTTACAGCTTAGTGATAACAACATTCAAGCAACAAATGAAGCGAAAGTCAAACGAGGAAATACAAGTAAAAGCTTAAGAAAGCGCTTCAGCGTGTCTGCAGCGTGACTCCATAAGCACGCGTGTTGCTTCTGTATTGTCTCGCGCGGACATGCAAAAATTCCATTCCGGCATGCGGATTCTAGAATACACTAGAATAAAAGCTACTTACCGGATTTCCTTGAAAGAAAACTTCTTGCTCTCCAACTGTAAAGCCCTCTTGTGCCTCGATCATTTGCTTCAGTCTAAAGACTGTTAACGAAAGATGAATCCGCAGAGGAAACGGTATTCGTGGCGTTCCATCATCAACGAGAACTCTAGCAAGGAAAGGAACAAACATGGAACTCAGCCAATAGAGCCAAACCACACGACGAAGCAATAAAAATAGTGACAAATGCCACAGATAAATTGCTATCTATTCACTGCTCAAGCTTACCGAATGGCCACTGGATCGCTCATCGTGTCGGCACGATTCTATTAACAAAATTCGAAAATCAGGGCAACGAATTGCAGGGGTTACGTGCAAGTGACGCGAAACCGCCTGATCGAAAGAGCGGGTCTTGCTCTGCCAAAAGATAGTGCCAGTCACTGAAGGAAACTCAGTTGAGGCGTGAAAACCAGTCGCCGCTTATCAAGAACTTTCCATACAACACATTTCATGTACTGTTTTCCCCTCGACTCGTAAGCTGTTTCAACGAGTATTGTTTTATAATAGGAAATGAAGTCATTGCTCCGTATTTTATGCCCAGGAGGCTGTCGTCATAGAAACATCAAGCTCCATTGTTATCGGCTTTCCTTATTTGGTTGACACCTCCTTCGCGATATCGCAACCGTTCCAAATTAGGAAGTTGGCTTTACGAGGTTTGCGTGCCGATGACGACACGCCTACGGATCGGGTCACGAAGATATTCCGACAAATGTCGAAAATATGCGAGAGCTTTAAAACGGATAATTTTGCCTCTCGAGGTCACGGGTTGGTTCCGTGGTGTAACGGTTAGCACTTGGGACTCTGAATCCCAAAATCCGAGTTCAAATCTCGGCGGAACCTTTTTACTTCTGTCTTTCTTTTAAAACCAGTTAATGTTGAAGTGAAATGTAGGATACATTTGAGCGCTCTTTTATAAACTATGTGAAAATGCATAAGAATTAATTTTGCGCTTTGCACGCGAAATTGCGTGAGGGGAACTGGCGTCTGTAAGTCAACTAATATCCACCTGCGGGGATGGCCGCCATTTCACGGTATTAAAAACAAAACAATGGTGTTCACTTATGTCAAGCAAATCCCGGTTTTATTTAGAAATACTTCAAGAAATCAAAACAATGCACTTTTTTAAAAATATCTGTATTTTGGTTTTAGTACAGCAAAATTAATTTGGGAAAAAGGTTATAAATAGCAGAATTAAATATTAAACATGTACAACTTGAATTTAATCATACAATACAAAATGCTATGTAAGCGTGGCAGAATTTTGTTTTGGCAAAAACAGAGCTAACAAATCTAGATCAAATGTGATCTTGCAATGTACATTACGGACTGATAACAATCACCGTGTTGTAGGTTCTCTTTATATGCGATCACAAAAATCAACTGCAGATCACACGTGCAGAGTAAATAGTTACAGCTTTTGTCAAGAGGGTAGGAAAGTCAAATGGCTGACACTTAAAAAGTATTTTTTTTTATTCTTTGCTAGTCACGTCTTCCACTGTCTTGCAACTATACAACTGAACTTTGCCTTGAAACCAGCTGTCTAATCGAGGCAGCACGTTTTCGTCTTACAACATGTAATCAAAACAAAACGACTGGTGAATTGAAGTAATCATGTTTTTATTCAAAACACGTGTATTTCTGTCAATGTATTTTTGTACATGCAAATTGCCATGATTTTACAGGCAGTTCAATCTTATTTGCGTGCTACGTTCGCCTGCTAAAAAAAGCAGAACCACTCAAGAAGCAATTCTACAGGCAGTTTAATCTTATTTGCGTGCAAAGTTCGCCAGCTAAAAAAGAAAAAAAAGCACTCAAGAAGCGATTACTCCGCGCTAAATGCTCCACAATCCTTCCCTAGATTTATCAGTTTCAATCCTTTTAAGAAACTCCTCTAGGGCTGGCAGAAAAATAATTTCAGTCATGTACCGAATTCTTCCCATAGGCACAGTAAGCTACACCCGTGCCCTCAGTTTTCGAAGCCTTCCGTAGATTGAAATCTCAGGCACGCCTGATTTCCTCGGGCTGTCTCATCCTCCTTGACAAAAGTCACGACTTTCAACGCCCACCATTGCGCAAACCTTGGGTACATTTCCAAGTCAAATGTACGTTCATTTGTCAGTGTTTCGTTTTCTTATTTTTGAGGAGTGCGTGCTTCAGTGACATCTGCAAAATAAACAAAAAAAAAAAAAAAAAAAAGAAAAAAAATTATAATAATAATAATAAATAAACAATAAAAATCAGATCACATATAAACTTCCTAGTTATCTTAAAATTTTCTAAAAAGGAGAAAGATGAAGCTTTAGGCGATGGCGTTTGAGAGCAATTTTCAAACGTGTTTATTAACATTTTTCGTTGCCGTATTATCATTTTTTCGCTGTCTTATTTGCTGTCTCTTGACATGTGGGATCTTCCATCTAAAAGTAATCTCGCATCGATCTTAAAAGAGTGCACATCTATACGAGTGGGTTTTTTAATCATTGTGTTGATATCGGGGAAATATGACGTGACTTATGTCATAACAGTTTGCTTTATTTACAAGCGACTGTCAACACATGCTTGCAACTCACGTACCAAATACACCGTGTATATTTTATTCGCGTACATCAGACGGTAGCCAGAATGAGGCAAAAACGAGGCACTTGCCTCAGTCGGTCATCTTTTTCGTTTTTTGTTTTTTTTTGTTTTTTGGAGGGGGAGAGTAAAACACTGCTAAATACCTAACAAGACGATTTAACCATGGACTTTGCCTCAGTCACATTTTTTTTTTTGGCTACGGCCATGCATGTATTTACATGCTAAGCTTGTTCTTCTAGTGTAGTACAAGCGTATGCAAGACATGCTACCTGCTTATCTCGGAATGAACGTTTTGTTTTGCCTCTGACATCTCTGTTGTGCCGCATCATCATGAAATTCTTGTTTCGTCTTTTCTCCTAAAAAGGACGAAAAAAAAAATGTGTTAATCTGTTAAAAACAGCGAGGTTAAAGGTTTCCACCTACATTTGTATGTGCAACAATTCAGCACAAGAAAGTATCTCACCTTGTTTGATGTACTAGCAAACTGGTTCAGCCTTTTCTTGGTCGCTTTCTTTGAGCCAAACTTTTCCCTGCCTTGTCTGCCGGCCTGCCAGTGAAAAAAAAAGTAGATGAAAATCAAAGGCGCTGAGTACTTTGCCCTGACAGTTTTACTTTACAAGGACGCAACTACAAGCTAAGAGGTCCGGAATTCAAACCCGGCAATATTTTCGTGTTTAATGTTTCTGAACAAGAAGTACGCCGTACATATACTCTAAGGCCCAGTCCACACTAGGCCGGAAGAATTTGAAAACGAGAGTTTCACTCTGAAAATGCATCAAATGTTTTCCGTCCATACTACACCAGAGGAATTTAAAAACGCAACAATCACCGGTTATTTTGGATTTCGTGTTTGAGGAAAACCCGGTCAGGGAAATCGCATGGTTTTCGTGACGGAGTAGTTTTCGTAAAGCTCCGTTTTGAAAATGTTCTCCGTCCACACGAAAACGAAAAGCTGGCGTTTTCAAATTCCTCTGGTTTGAGGAGCGTTTTCGCAAAGCTGCGTTTTCGCGACGGGTTAGTATGGACGGTAGGCCTAACCATGAGAAATGAAGCCGTTTTCAAATTTCTCCGGCGTAATGTGGACGCCGCGCGCAGCCTTATTTTCCAATCTATTCAAGAGTGTTACATGTAATGGGTGAGGGCTAACTACGCGGTGTTAAACTAGCGGTTAACTGTCACTTAAAGCTTTCCGTTTTCTTTTAAACTGTGACAACGAGACAAACGGTGACTCAGACAACCTCAGACATGCTAAGAAAATACCAGATGGCCGGTTTAACACCTCAGGCGATTCTCCATGCGTGAGGAATAAACAGTGGGCGAAGCGACCTCCAGGTCACCTTACGCTAGGCTTTCATGATGTTTCTAAGTGGGATATAAAACGCAAGTAGTTCGCAAAACCTTGAATTAGATCGCTGAAGATGTCGATTGGCACCGCAGCTTAGAACACAGCAAAAAAAAGCCTGGCCCTGTCCTGAGCTATAAGAGAGAAGTGTAATACGACTTTTGGCGTGAGGCGTACTTTTATTTTTAGCTCTTCATGTATAAATATAGAAACCATTCGGGGAAAAATCATTCACTGGGGATTATAGGAAGAGCCAAGCAGAGATTGCCTGACAGTATTATGTGATACTCTACTGCTATCAGACAAAGATTTGTTCTAGTCTCAATACATCCCCCCGCGCGCCAACCAGACAACTGAGAAACCAAACGCGACTTTTTCTTCAAATAATTGAACTTATCCGACAAACAGCATGCGAATATTCTGAACAATTGATAACACGAGTGACCCCTCGAGTGAGTCTGAAAGTTAACAAGCTGGATCATCGTGATTTTCGCAGCAGCTCTCAGTCCATCTCATAAGTGTTTCCTCTTTCTAAAATTAGAGCATGAAGTCGCAATATTACGTGTAAACAGTTCTTCGAGAGATGTAAAAAAAGAAAAGAAAAGAAAAGAAAAAAAAAACAGCAATTGCCCTTACACAGCTGTATAAACGTAACATATTCCTACAAGTCGCCACAAGCTTTGCATTTGTTTGTGCATGACAAATCTTCGCTCGCTGAAGCCGTGTCGTATAGAAAACAAGTGTTATCCAGTCTGCGAATCTGCTTAAGGACCTTTAAGTTTCTGTCTGATTCGTGATTTTCGTCAGCCAGCGGTCAGTATTGCCCGACTGTGAAAATATTAAGACGTCTATTTTCCACGCTTTGACGTAATAAACTCCGTCATTCAGTCTGCTTAACGCTTCAAGACGCTGTTCATAAATGCATCGAGTGCGCACTAGGTTCGCTTTTGGAAGAACTTCATTTCCAAACTGGATCAAACCTATTTTTTTTTCCGGAACATATTCATACATTGTTCAAGTCCATTATGCAGTTTAACAATACAAATTCAGCGAGATTTCTTTGCAGTGAATAGCACTATATAGCTCTGTAGACCATGACTGCAGCACTAATACTCAGTAGAATATTCACCGTCACGATTTCACTTGTTTTGGCCTCCCGAACTGATGTGAGGCATTGGGACTAATACACGCCTCAACTGTTTTAACCCTTCAAGTTCAAGACGTAATCAATTTCGTTTAGCTGCACGCTAACTACAGCTGACCATAACCAAGAAAGTTAAGTTGCCAGCGATCTTGATGTAGCGATAAAGTCTTCCAACCAACAGTAACACAAATGTACTCCTTAACGTAATGAGAATTCGCATTTCAAGCGCGCGCTGACTGCCGAACATTTCAATAACAGAAAATTTCAACTAGCTCCGTTTTTTTTGAAAATCGTTTATCCACAATTTCTGGCGTTAAAAACAATTTATCTACTTTAAATTCGAGAGGAAAATAGAAAGGCATGATTTTACACATGAAAACAGGACCAAATTTGAAGGAACAGACAGACGAATTGCCTGTAGCGCGCGGAAACCCTCTTGAAATCACCAACTGCGAGGACAGGAAGTTCTTCGGATGGCTACACGTGCTAAGCGGAAATGTTTATAATTTAAATTATCAATTACAATTTACATCGATAACTCTTTAAATTCTATGTTAACGCGCCCGTGCACGAAATTTGTCAATACGTCGGTTGGCTGCGTAACATTCGAAAGGGAAGCTGTGCAGGAGTGTTTGATTTTGAGGTAGCTGTGTTTTCGCAGTGGGTGGGATTTGAATGAAGACCGCGAGCGGTTTACCCGTGAGCTAGGCTCGCGCGCGCGGTATTGAAGCGATAAAGCCACACAAAGTGTCACGATACACGCTACACGCTACAGAAATCTTGTGATTATCATGGCTCATCAGCTCATTGCACTTCAAATGTGTTCCGTTCAAGTACAACAGGAATACAAATTGTGCTGTTGGTAACTTGTTGTTCCTGTTTACGTGATCAACGCCACGGCCCTAATTCCTGCTCAGAAACTAAATAAAGATAATGCGATTTTGGTTTGGAAACTGGAAAAAAATTAAAAATAGACTCAGTTTGACCCCCGGGGGAGGGGTCCTTTGGGAATTTCTGGGTGGGGATGTGCCGCTGGAGCCCTGGAACCCTTAGCCTATACCAGAGCTAGTTCAGCTGAATTTTGCTACCCTATACTAGAGTAAACTCCCCAAATCCCCCCATCTATCAACACTGTTGAGGCTGATTTGCGTAAATTAAAACTTGCCGATTTGATTTTTTTATATTTTTGAGTGGCAATTCCCGGTTTCCTTAGTCTAGATAAAATCTTCAACCAACTAGTCAGTTTTGTGAAAAATGATACCCTATTCTAGACCCAAACGCTCTGATTTATATACCCTATCCTAGCGTAAACTGCTTGAAAACCATACCCTTCACAGCGGCACATACCTACATAGCCCATACATGGCAGTGCCCACCCCCCTTCCCCCCTCCCGGGGTTGGACCTAAAAGACCAGCTTTGATTGAACTGTGAAAAGTGCCTGAATATTTATAAGTAGGAAACGCTGATTCCATGAAAACAATCAGCCGTTAAACCTTGCGAAGGTTTGTTTTATGTCTTCCTTCCATAATGACAATTGTGATGCGCTTTTTTTTTCTGTCAGTCTGAATTTTTTAACCCATGTATATTCGTGCGCGTGTCACACGCGTGTTCCTCTCACGGCCTGGCCTCGGCGTGCGTGCTGGACTGCAAAGGAAGCCGTAAGCCTCGGTATCAAGTGGGATTTTAACATCTCGTAATCCTTCGTAATCGGGTAATTAGCAGCAAAAAGGTCATGTAAAGGGACTTTCCCTTTAGAAAACAAGGAAGCATTTCCTACGTGGAGCTTGTAGCTGCGTCAATATTCCGACGCAATTCCTACGCACAAATGCTTCAAGCATAACACCGCTTCAGGAAGTTCTGTTATTTCGTTCACGAGAACGGTCCATATTCAAAAGACGTACGTAAATCCAAAAAGACGACTGTACATGCAGTTATGTCAACGATCTTTTGCATGGATAGGGTCGTTGCGGATCATAGAGCACGTTTCTGCCGGGTATTTAGATAGGAAATGTTTGTCGTTCAAAACTGCATCCTGTTTGGAACCACACATCACATAAACAGGAAATTGATAGCCTGCGTACTAAGCGTTCCCGTGCGAGGAACCTTTTTCCGCATACTGGCTGGGCGCAAATTGGAGCGAGAGCGAAAAAAAAAAAACCAAAAAAAAAAACTGAGGAAGCAGGGTTTGAAGCTCTCGCTCCAATTTGCGCGCGGCCAGAAATGCGGAAAGCGCTCTTCGCATGGGAACGCTGGCTATGCAGACTAGGAAATCGAAAAGTTTCGAGATGCTTTCGAGTGTAATTTGAAACTGATAAACAAGAATGCATGGTTGCTTCCCACTCCCATCGAAAAAAGTAGTTTCTTTAGTATTACTGCTTTTGACGAGAGTTCCCAGGGCATTGTTATAGAGATTTATAGATCTGTTTCTTTAAACGTCAAATTGTGCGACATCAGTGGCCAAAGGTTGGAGAGGGAAGCATACCAATGACTAGTGATTTATTAAAGCAATGATTCATCCGCACCATTCGAGTTGACAGACCCTTTTGGTGTCGTAAGTAATAAAACTTACAGTACGGACCTCGAACTCGGTTTATAGTGCGAGGTATCTACTGATCACAAAATCATGAAAATTCAACATGTTGCATGTCTATGTTGTAGTCAGAACGGAGTCAGAACTTACAATCACAGTCTCTAGTCTCGATTCCTTGTCATGTTTTCTCTTCTTGTGAATGTTCTCAATGTCTCCCAAGGAAATTAGCTCACCCCTGTGCAGAAATAGAACAGTATTGATCAACTTTCAGAGGGAAGATGGAAAGGAAACAAGGCGCTAGAGGAGAATCTCAGTGAGTGTTCCTGTCAATTATTGACGGAAATTGCAGACTAAGCTATAGAAAATTTACACAAAGAGCTACTAAGGACACTCGAACCATAAACATTTCACATTTTTTGTGCATTTTTTTTTGTTGACTTATAGAGTGAAGGTTTTTCAAGAGCGCTTTTACAATAAACAAACGCTACATACTTTTGTTAACGAAGAGCCCTCATTCCATAGCGACTAAATAGTGTTCACGGTTCGAATATCCTCACTGTAACAACGAAATTAAATGATTGAAGTCACTTTTACTGTATGGGCGTTTTCTTCCGTTGCTTTCGCAGGAATTCACAGAAAGAGGGTTATTTTCCCTCATGGAAAGATAGCAGTTTCGTGTTTTTCGCTTTTCTTTTTTTTTTTTTCAGTTGTCCTTTCTACATGTATATCTGGTCGTGACTAGTCGGTCTTACAAAACGATAAACGGTGGATGGACTGCACGCCATTTTCAAACTTACAATTCTCCTTACAGGCCTAAATTCAATTCTTGCACTGCTAGCTGAAAAAATTTGATAACATAACACCGTTTGGTGACAAGTTCTTTTCAATTCTGAGTATAATGATTGTAAGGAAAAATAAGGACCGTTGTTTTATTACACCTTGGTCCAGATTACCCCACATTTCTGTTATGCTACTTCGGAGAATTTAGAAGCACGGCAGGACGATCTTGACGATTTTCTATATTCTCCCCATTGATATTTGTAAGGAGAAATTCTTTGTAATCACAGACTGGAGTACGAACCGTTCCGCGGGCCCTGTGTTGTCGGCTCCACGCTTTCGTTTCTTGCCCACTTTTGGATCAATCTGCTTTGCTATTTCGCGTAACCTGATCTTTTTGAAATCCTCATCCGTGAGAATCTGAAATAAACAAACAAGGAATCCAGGGTTTACAGACATGGACAGACATGGTACGTCATGCTGTGCCTTAAAGGAGCTCAGTCACTGTATTGTGGCCACGTACATTATTACCTTTCAATATTCTATTTACAAATTTTTAACACAAAATTATATTCTTTTCAAACTCTCAGCCTCGGGTTTATTCTTAAAATATTCTTAAACTTTCGCAGTTTTCAGCCTCAATGTTCTTTTGTATATAT
>Ga0126339_10003318_pt1 | contig 11698 bp, 6 predicted proteins | sample OrbTmetagenome_2_FD_92532 | JGI IMG/M metagenome (GOLD analysis project Ga0126339, IMG submission 92532) | Coral microbial communities from Petempiche,Puerto Morelos, Mexico - Orbicella T R C metagenome | ecosystem: Host-associated > Invertebrates > Cnidaria > Coral | place: Petempiche,Puerto...
GCGTCCATTTACGCAACACGTCTCGCATATTTTTAGCTACTCCAACTTTAGAAGTGGATATCTAGACAACCAATCAGAATATCGAAAAAGCCCGACACACTTTCGTTGATTGATGCCTTGTGAGTACTGCGGAATCCGATACCCGATAAATTCAATAGAAGAAGGCTTGGTCGTTTCACGCCTTACCGCCTCCTGACACTTCCTAAATGAAAGCATTGCTAAAATTGTATTTTTTTCGTAAAGTACATTTATTAAGCTTTCTTATGATATATAGTTTGTTGGGGTTTTGTTGAAACTGGCGCGTGTACGATTTTTTTCCCGAAGTGCACCTGCGAAGGTGGGAAGTAACCTTAAATGAATCGTTTAATTCTTTTCTTGAGGACTAAAATTAACTGGAGATGAGCAACAAGAACTGGAAGATGATCTCTCAAAAGAAGAACTGCTAGATGCATTTAAGGGTTTTAAAGAAAATAAAACCCCAGGAGAAGATGGTTTCACTAAAGAGTTTTATGAAACCTTTTTCGATCACACACATATATAGTGGGGGTTCTGGCGCAGCGCTCACGCACACAGGGTATTTTGAACCGAAACGCTTCTCCCATTTCTATTCTACTAAGGATACCATGGTGCTTTTCGGTAGGAAATATGATATTTGAAAGATCCTCTCGTGTTTTTTCTGATCCACTGCGTTGAAAACTATGTTTCTTGTGACGAATTCTACTGTCTTCACGAGAGAATAGTCTATGACAATATCGACAATAAAGGGACATGACTCCTTGCTAGTTTGACTCAAAATGAATTGAGGCAGTTTAAGCCTTATTTTTATACATAGTTTATGATGGAGTTGTTGGGTGTGGTGGTGGTGGTGGAGGTGCTAGTTGTGGTGGCGAATGTGGTGGTGAATGCGGTGGTGTTGGTGAATGTGGTGGCGGTGGTGAATATGGTGGTGGAGGTAGATGTGGTGGTGGTGGTGGTGGAGTTGTTAGTGGTGGTGAATGTGGTGGTGAATGCGGTGGTGGTGGTGAATGTGGTGGTAGTGGTGAATGTGGTGGTGGAGGTGGTGGTGGAGGTGGTGGTGGAGGTGGAGGTGGTGGTGGTGGTGGTGGTGGAGGTGTTAGTGGTGGTGGTGGCGTCAGAGGAAATACCCCCACCCTTATTTTACCCCTTTGGCCGAGAAGGGAGTGGGACAAGTCTAGGATTAGTTCCTGATGCCGTCACTTCACTCTACACCCTCGGATGTGTACTGAGCGCTAACATCTGTTTTCGTAATGGAAGAGATCATGGGAAAACAAGTAAGTTACTGGGATTTGTTACCCCTTGAACTACAAGACTAAATTCAAACTCTTGCTATCCACCAATATGTTAAAGATCGCCTACATATGGGATGGGAAGTGATCCATGACAGTTTCAGACCTTGCGTGCTTTGTGAGAAACTTTTAGACTCCCAATGCATGGTTTTATCTGACAAAGTAGATTTTTTATTACGCCGATGGCAATTTAAGATATCAAAACAACCTCATCATTTCTTATGCGCAGTGCGATTCCAGGGCTTAATGCTCTCCTTAAGAGAGGGGGACCGGGGAAGCCACTGTAAGTATTTCATTGCGTATGCAGATGATGTAATCCATGTGACACATTCTCAATGGTTCCCAATGTTGTCATCGTCCCATCGTGCTTGGCCGTACCCTATATAGGTCAAACTCGTACCCAAGTCTCTCAGTCTTCATCATGGCCGCTTGCAGGAAGAACTTCTGTGCGTTTTGGGGCCAGACACTGTAAGTATTTTATCAATTTTCTAACGATTGTGTCGCCATGGAAATCCGTGAGACCGATCCCAGGCCTTTGTCGAGGCTGGTGGGCTGTTTTTCAACATGGCCGACTTTTCCTCTCGCTTCATGGGCGCCGCCATCTTGAATTTTTAATTCAGCTCCTGATTGGTTACCGCTCATATGAGCCACCTGTACTACTGCTTTTCTTATCCAATGAAAAACTACAAGGTTGATGTGTTGATTCTGATTGTCACAAGTTATTTGCTTAGCTACTGCACAGTAACACACTACAGGTTTACTTGCATAGGCAAATTTGATGCTTTTTTTTTCGCGCTATGATCTTAGCCCATCTTGTGGGATTTAAAACACCCCAGTTTTGTGTAACCTAACGTGTCTTCTCCTGCTCTCTTTCAAAACATTATTCAATCAGTTAGGCACAACAATCATGTGAGAACAAACACTTACTTAAAACGTTCAACGTCGTATTAATTTATAGTCTCTCCCAAAAGGCTCGATTCAATCAAGGTGTCTGGCTACAGTTTTTGCTGGACCATTCCAAGCTCTTTCGATGAGCTTTTGACTAATAAAATCGAATCAATATAAAAATTACGCCAGTTATTGGAAATAGATTGAAAAAAATGACAATTGGCGAAGCAGATGTAATATTGAAGAGCCAGTTAACTAAATCTGTTTTACCAGCAAGGACGACCAGGCAAACGTTTTTGCAATTTTTGTACATCAATTTTACAGCTTGTGGACAGACCTTCAATGGTACAACAAGTGAAATCAATGTAATACCCTCATACTATTCGGGAAATTGTGACTGGAAAATCCATTCACCGTTGGTGAACTCAAGCGTACTTCTGGTTGTTCAACGTTTCCAAATGCAGTACTGCTGGTAAGAACTTTGGATCATTCCATTATTGTTATGAACTTACTTCCATGTGGTTGTGTTACCACAGGCAGCTCAGACGTACTGTATGTGGAATGAATTTGTACACAACCGAACCATAACATTTATGTCTTCAAATCTTCTGAAACAAACGATAATGCTGAGTGCTGTATTTCCCGCGCTCTGTTTACTGGGCCGGGAGATAAACAATAAATAAACAAACAAGGTGTTGGTGAAAAATGGCTTTGAGCAAAAGGCTAATAGCCCGTGTTAATTGTTTATGTAAATTGAAATAATGTATAGCTATGAGCAAAGGCCCATAGCCACCTCATTACAAAATTTTATTGAAGAACTTATATTGTCTTACTTCAAAAATAAAGATTTGTGAGGGCAAAACGTAGACAAAGGCTACTAGGGTCTAAAACAAGCGGCCAGCCAACGGGGAGGAGGTGGGAAAAAGCAATCGGTGAGCTCCATAATTCAAACCAAAATTTTGAAAACCACATGGAAGCGCTAAAGGGTGATACGTACAATATTACATTGCCTGAGCTCTGCCCCGTGACCATAGCATCGTGACATTATGTCACACAATACACTAAAACTCTGGATATGTCTCTAGTAACTTCAATCATGTGAAATAGAATCGTATTGAAGCCATAAAAATCCTATTTGTATTAAAAAGTATTACCTTTATGTAATAGTTCAAAATAACTCCTGTAAATATAGCACTGTCTGTTTCTTTGTCAAGTGCGAACCACTTAACCACAGCCTTATTTACTTAACAACGACTATAGCAACTTTTTCTCGAATTCTCTTTAATAAATAAGTTAGACAAAAAAAAAATGAAGAAGAAAAAAATCAAGTCAAATCGTCCTTGCACGTAGATTACAAAGCAGCGACCCAGTTATTATTTAATCATGACAAGCGCTATTAGAACTGAACTCCGTGAAACACACGGATATTTCAACAGATTTCTAAAGTCGAATTCGTATAAGAGCGAAATATTCTTCCAGTTTTCGGTTCAAAAGAATCGATGCTATTAAAACATTCCGTAGCTGAACAGAATTAATAGGTCACAACCTGTTAGTATTCGAAACTTGATAGAATTTGTCGTTTAGGCTTCCAGTTGAGGTGCATGTCAAATGAAAACGTTTTTTACAGGTACAAGCATAATAATAGTCTCAACCGTATGTTCTGTCTTTTGTACCGAAATGCAGCAAACTTGCTAAAAGATTCAGTTTCCCATTCCTTCGAGTTGCAATAATCAGCATCTCCGACTGAGTGATTTGGTGAGAATGATTGAAGTTGTCCGGATGGAACCACGAGCCGAAGGCGAGTGGTTCCGTAGTAAACTTTGAAAATGTTATGACGTAATTTATCATAAATAAGAGGGCAGACGCGTAGAAAACTGACGTAAATTTGTTTTTTACAATAACAAGACCAAAAAATCGTCAAATGCCGGAAATAAACAAGGAGAAAAGACGTTGTAAACTTGCCGTAAACAAAGATAAGTGAATTTTATTCAAAACGACGCGAACATTGTCAATAGCTTTCCGCTCTTTTGGATTGGCTACTTAAAAAAGTCCAGAAAATTTCATTGGTTACAATGACAGGTGAAAGCTTGCATAAATTACAAGTTTATCCGTCTGTACTCTTATTGATGATGAAAATGAGCCAATCAGCGCGTGAGAAATTAGGCAGTTACTGTAAAAAAGTCAGTCTGTCAGAGCTAAATCGACTGTTTTGAATGTTTACATCTTTCGAATACTAAAAGCGGGAACGGCCTTATTCTGCCGGAAAGCCGATCGAAAACACGCAATGTCGTTTTAATTATCCCGTAAATCTGGAAACATGCAAAGTCCACAATATTGTTCAGCCATTTGAGGTCAGTAATTATCATTTGTTTGTTATTTCCACTTATAACCGGAAAAATTGCCAGTTTCAGTCTTTCACAGTCTTTCAGCCGTTTAAATAGCACGTCGAAAGATGGCATGTCGAAAGATGGCATGTCGAAAGATGGTCAAAGATATCCCCTATGCACGTAACACTGGAAGTAGATGTAAACGGAATTTGTTCCCTTTTTGCTATCAGAGGTATTATCCACTATAAAAAAATTAAAGGCTGGCTATAAGGCCAACTCGACGCGAAGCTCGATAAATTCCAGAATAATCAACAGATCTGTTCCAAATTGCGATCAGCTGAACCATGCATTCCTTGATTTCCTGTATATTGGTTGCTGGCTTCCAAAACCTATCGCGTCTGCCCGAGAACCACTAATTTATCACCAAATTTGCTTGACCTATGAGCTTCGCCATGTACTCTATTATCGATGATTTGCTTTCCTCCAAACGGTAAGTCGTGGTCATGAGTCGCGCGGTTGTTTATAAATTCGTTACAGAAACATTACGCCTGGGCTGCTTGTAGAGTTAGTCGAACAAGAAGTGCATTTTTTGGTCAGAGGGTGTTTTTCACACCTTTCTGCCTTAATTGATTATTTATCGTTGAAAATTAAAAATGTAATGTGTAATGGTAGTATATCCTGTCAAAGTTCTACAAGGCTGTAGGCTGAGTTGAATTTATTCATCAAGTTCAGAGCGGTTTTTGTGTGTTTCTCCCTGGTGTATTTAGGTATAGTTATGTTACAACTCGCAACGGCCAAAGTAGGGACCTTTGCGGTCAAGAGGAACCATTTGCAATTCTCATTCCAGGAGGCTATGCCCATGTCAGACTTTACGTGTACTATTATTATTATACGACATTGAAGGCCTTGTACTTTGTGATGAACAACACAGGCTTACATGGTAAGTTAACCGTTAGACTAACAATATACCAGGGGTATTAAAACTAACTGTTTTCAGTCTCATTTGCTCTTTTTAACGCAACACAATATGCAGAAAATACATTTTGCTACATTAAAATTTCTATGGTTTTCGACCAAAAGGAAGAGACTATTTGGAATGGAAGTATCACAAGCCTCCGGAATGCCTGTTACTTAGATGCGACCGAATATCACACGTGAAAAAAGAAGGCTGATTTAAGAAAAAAGACAAGCAACGAAAAGATACTAAGGCAGGTGTTTCAGAGAATGAAAGAGGAAAAGGTGAATTAGTTGTTCTACGACAAGAGGAGCAGTAGGTCTGTAGTCTTATGATAGCTGTGACAAGAAAATCTTCACAAAATAATCGATTGGCAATTTGTTGAAATTTATATGCAACTGCGTGTGTATCAGCTGAAGGTTGCAGTGTTTTGAACTAAAAAGTTGTGGTCAAATTACTTCCTTACACTAACAACGTGTTTCATATTTGTTGATTTTCTAGCTTCATATCAACGTGACTGGAATGTCACAGTCGGCAATATCAGTTCTACAACAGTCAATGTCAGTTGGTTGCCTTTGAATACCAGCAACTTAAATTCCACTGACGTATATGGTTATGTAGCTGTTTGCATACGCAGAGGTAGCAGTGACATTCTTCCGTTGAGTGTAGAAAATGCTTCATCTTCAAATACCGTGGTGCGCAATCTGAAACCCTACAGCAATTACGAAGTCAAGGTTGTTGCTCTCCTCAATGATCGAGTAACTAAAGTAACAACACTTAAAAGCAGCGAGAAAACTGACATACGTACGAAAGAGGGCGGTATGTAATTTTGGTATTCATAACTTATTATCTTTAAACCGCAAGTGGATCATGTTTTCTTGTAAAAGCGGTGAGCACGAAGTGAGAAAAGCCGAAGATAAAAAGGGCAGTCGGAAAAAATATTTAAACAATAGATCACCATTTTTGTGAGTTTACAGGTGTAATAATCCCACGCGTGATGTTGAGAGAACACGGGAAAAGCTTGTAAGCTTGTTAGTTGGGTTTTTAACGGAGTTGCTGGTTTCCCCCGCCTTGGCACCTTCGAAAGCCCACGTCGTAACCACGTTAATAACCTCCTGAGAAATTAAATACCACTTAAAAATTTGTTTTCTATTAAGCTTGTTCTAAAACTTTTTAATTTTCTTCTAAGAAATAGGTCTTAGAATACTGAAGAAAATATATAAAATAGGATCTCAGTCTTAGAACGTTTTAAGTTAAAATCAAGGTTAGGTAGGTTACACTGTTGCTTCGCTTTAAAATATTATTTTAACACCAACTGATATTAGCTGGTAGTACCTGTATCGATGAATCAACCCATAAGTGTTGCTTATTTTACCACTTACTTCAATTAATCCATGGTGTCTATTGAGAATTTTGTGGCTAAACGCTGACCGCTCCCCTAATTACAAACTATTGCTGTTTTTTTTTATTAAGAGAACTTTGTGTTTCACAATTGCATCAAACCAAATTTTTCTTTGTCGTTTAGTTCCTGGTTTTGTTCCATGGGTGTATGGATACGATCATGGTTCCAACTCTCTCAAGATTTACTGGTCTCCTATACCTGAAGAAGATACTCATGGAGTTCTTCTTGACTACGTCGTGTATTATAGACGTTATGGTTCCTACGAGAGCTTCACCACTGTCAAAGTGAACGCAAGTACCCGAGTATTGAGGATTACAGGTCTGTCGGAGGCCACGACTTATGAAATCAAAGTTGCAGGTCGTACAGCTGTTGGAGAGGGTCCTTTGAGTACCACATATGAGAGCACAGGTTGATAGCTGTACAGACATGTTTAATTTGTCCATTACTTAATTGTTAATTTTAGTTTGCGTTGTTTTGGTTTCGTCTTTATCTATGCCTGTACAATATATAGCCAAAGTTAGCCCACACATACGGAGTTCACGGGCTACGTCACGCTTTTACCACTTAGTACCACTTAGCTGGAGTTCTTTCTCGGTAAACTCAAGTTCTGCCTCTCGGTCATGATTGTAAATAGCCAGCTGGTCTGCCTTCCACCTGTTAGGATTTGTAAGATTATTGTGTGTCGCTGATATATTGTTTCTTTTAGGTTAATTGGCATACCTGAGAATTAGCTTTGTGTAGCTAAGTGTTTCAGGTGCTGTGATCTGCGTAGTCTTAGAAATAAGAAAATCAACGCTGTTTGGCAGAAAGGGGGAATGTTTCCAGGGCGATCAAAAACCAATCACATTGGGGGTTTTCTTAAAGAACCAATCAAATTGTCGGTTACGAAATGGGACGGTATGTTGTTAAAACAGATTGCACAGTTTAGAGAGGTAAATTTTACGTCTCTCAGAAAGTTACTTTTTCTGTAACCCCCTCTTTTTTGTCACCAAAGAGGCTCTCAAGTGTTGGGAAGGGTTATGTGACAAGAACACTTCCCAAACTCTGCAGATTTCGAAGCCTCTTATAAAATTCATACTTTCTTTGAGATGTCTAGTTGTTTCACCTCCAAAAGTGTCTTCTCGTTTAGATGGCTTTTAAAATCGATATTACTTGGAATGTCAAAACCGAAGAAACTATAATTAATCTGATCAACGCTAGCAACAGAATAAGACCATGTTATAGCATTAGATTATTCTTATTATGAAATGAGTTCATAAAAAAATTACTCACCAATCCGCTTTCACTGTTAGGTACTATTTCAGACGGCATAATTTAGCTCTCTTGCGGAAAAAGCGCCATTGAAGTTCTTAAAAACAAAGCTACTGATCGAATTGTCCAAATCAAACCTTGATAAAACTAGGCTGAATATTCTTCTTTTGCTGAATATCATAACTAAACTTGTTGGATTAGCCTAATCACAATGCTGGTACTTGCGTGCCTATGTTTTGTCACGTTATGATCTTAGCCCATTTTGTGGGATTTCTCGTCGAGATTTGTGGTAAAACACCAGAGTTTTCTGTAGCTTGAACTGTCGTCTCCCGCCCCTTTTAAAACAATATTCAACCAGTTAAGCACAACAATCGTGTGAGAACAGACACTTCAAATGTTCAATGTCAGTCGTATTAATCTATAGCCTCACCTAAAGGGCTTGATTTAATAAAAGTGTCTGGATACATTTTTTACTGGACCATTCCAAACATTTTCGATGAACTTTTTACCAGTTGTCTCTTAATCGGATCAATATAAAAATTAAAAATAGATTGAAATTTGGGATAATATATTTCATGGCAATCGATATTTCCCTGGAAACAATAAATTCAAAAAAATATGAAAATAGATAACACATGAATTTTGGGTGAAGCAGATGTGACATACAAAAAACTAGCACAATGCATAAGCACATGGCAAATTACAGAGGTGTCAAACTCGACGAAGCGACATGCAGATAACAGCGGAAAGCATTCAGACCTATGACATCCACAAGCTTGACATACCACGGTCTAACGGCTCAACTCTACTTAAAAATTACTCCTTATAACACAACGTGAAGTGCCCTTCATAAACACAAATGAAGCAACAAAAAGGTCTAGTGACCGAACAGAGAACGACAAATTAAATGTACAAATGTCACGAACCGTAGGAGTCGTGTAGGGTAGTCAACCCCATTTTACACTTTCATTTAAAAGTTTCGTCCGAAGTATGAAGCACAAATATTATTATTATTATTATTATTATTATTATTATTTAAATATCCCAAAATGTTTTGGCAGCGCTCGAAACCCAGTGTAAAACATGTCCTGAGTGTTTTCAGCTACGTCCTTCAGTGACTTCACTAGAAGCCCGACCTGGATCCCACTGTGCTCGGTCGTGGCAGCAGAAAGTACAACTTTAAACGCCAGTAGAAATGCGGGAATTTTATCAATCGACATAATTTTTTAGCTGACTAATGGGAAAATTAGTAGGTTTTATCAAAGGAAAAAAGTTTTTGTGGTTAGTTGTACTTTAGTAATTGTCTAAGTCTAAGTTGGAGTACCTGCAATACATTGTTTTGACATTTATTTGTAGCTTGGTTTACCCGTGTACTTGACTACGTTTTTTAAGAGTATCAATAGTATCACTTCTTTTTAACAGCTAGTGAAATAGTTGATAAGAATAAATGATAATACTAACTTTGTGTTAACAAAAAAACCTTAAATCCAAATTTTGCGGAATTCCTGGCGTTTTTGGACTTGCGCTGGATAGATTTCTCAAATTTATCACCAAGAGAATCATCTTTTGAAAAATTTGGCCACGTTATTAAACATGCGTAAAGACTCAGTGAATTTTACAAAGTGTACGAAAATTGACGTGCAAATTAAGAGAGAAATGTTTTACCAGCAAGCACTACGAGGGAAACATTTTTGGTAATTTTTGTACATTTAATTTTAGAGCTTGTGGGAGGACCTTCTGTTTTGAATTCCGCCTTTTTTTTACCTTTTGAAGTTATTGTTTTGCGTTTTGTATCGGATACTTTAGTTAGATCTCTCCTAATTAGCTTATACAATTTATAGTATTATATATTGGTGCTTTCGTTTGCTTTTTTAACAACAACAAAACATGCAAACATACAAGGTTCTTAATAATAAATAATCTTTAATGAGGAGGCCTACGTTACAAATTTATCTACAGAAGGGTCCTCTATTAGGATTAAACAAAAGCAAATCTAGTAAATATGAACTGGATTTCAATAAACTAATATATAACTATACAGAACTAAAAATATAAACGTATTAAATGATCAGAACAAAAGGAGGCAATATTAAAAAAACTATGCATTATACTTACTATATTAAACGAAAAATTAAAGTTCGGCTTTGAAAATGCCACTCTTCGCTGTCTCTATGGTTGGCGATTCTCTAAGCGTAAGGCCTAAGGAGTTCCATATATCTGCAGCAAAATTTAGAGTGGTCTAATACCGCCATCTTCTAGGAGCCGATGGTTTCCGAATATTATGCTTAGATCTAGTATTATAATTTAAACGAGTGCATAAAGAGATTTTTTAATGGTCTTGTAAGCGAAAAATAGCTCGGTGTTCTGCCCTTTGCCGTTGTAAAGGCTCCCAATGGAGCGTCGCTCTTGAGAACATGTTGTTCATCATACAAGGAAGACGAGGAAAACGATTTTGTAATTTTTGCGCATTTTATTTTACAGCTTGTGAAGGTATCTTCAATGGCACTGCAGGTGAAATCAATGCAACGAGTGCATACTATTCAGGAGATTGTTATTGGGAAATCCAGTCACCGTTGGTGAACTCAAGTATCCTTCTAGTTGTTGAACATTTCCAAACGTGGTATTGCGGGTAAGAACGTTTGATTATTCCATTGTTGTCATGATCCTACTCCCACACGTTATTACTAGTTTTAGCCGATCGCGATATGAATCCAAAAAAACCAGGCCAAAGCGACAATCGTATGCTTTGTCTTTAAGGTCTGTCGTAGATCATGTTACCAGAATGTCCCCTGCGACATTAACATGAGGAAGATTTTGGTTCACGAAATTGCTTTACTTTTCTATAAGAACACAAACCTACCACAAAGCCAGATTAACATGTGATCACAAGCAGTACTAAAAACTGACCTAAATTCACCTACGCTACCAAAATATATACGCCACGCGCAAATGCAAAAATGTACAAACTATGAAGACTATGAAAACCCAATAACGACCAATTAAGTACTTCTCGCACTTGTTTTTTTATGAGCCGTTTAGCCCTTTATTTCAAAATTGTTATTTACACTCCAGACCTACAATCATGATATTCTTTCAATCTCATCGTCCTACTTAATAAGCAAGATTCTGTGTCACACCAATGCGTCGGAATCGACGACAGGTATTTTTTATTTGGATGGTTTCTTATCAAAACCAAGAAATGAAATTCCATTGATTTCTAGTAGACAAGCATTGCGTTCTATTGCAAACTCACGAGTGTTTGGTTTCTGCCTCTTTACCCATTCACTGTTAAACCACTATCGTATATTCGTTGCTACTGAAGGTTCCACTGCCCTCTAAGCCCTGGCCAAACGGACTCGTAAGTAGTCGCAAGTAGCCTTAAGTTGAACTTGCGCAGTTACTTGCGGTGGGTGGCCAATCGGGTTCGCAAGGTTCCCGCTAGTACACTCAAGTCGCCAAAAAAAAAAAAAAAAAAAAAACACCTTTCAAGGGGGGCATAGCCGGTGGTGCGAGGGGAAAAGGAAGGGAAACCTGCGACAAATTTAGTCAAATCTCCAAAAAAAAAAAA
>Ga0126339_10003319_pt1 | contig 11697 bp, 4 predicted proteins | sample OrbTmetagenome_2_FD_92532 | JGI IMG/M metagenome (GOLD analysis project Ga0126339, IMG submission 92532) | Coral microbial communities from Petempiche,Puerto Morelos, Mexico - Orbicella T R C metagenome | ecosystem: Host-associated > Invertebrates > Cnidaria > Coral | place: Petempiche,Puerto...
ATATGAAGGCAACGGAGATACTTTACTTATTTCTCTTTGTTTTAACACCTCAAATTGGGTAAATTTTCAAGTTTTGCCCATTTTCTGAGTGTGCGGTTGAAAATAACCTCTTGAACGAGAGTGACAGCTGATTCAATGTTCGTGGGCGTGATAAGACAAAACAAACCACACAAAGAGTGGGTTGAAAGCATCGTCCTCTTCAGCGTAGCACGATAATTGTTCAAATGAATGCCTTATTACACTAAACACGCAACAAGCAGTTGGTATTATAAAAATAACACAAATAAATTGCTTAAAGGCAAGTGTTAAAAGAGTTACGTCAAGAACGAGGCATCTTAAAAATTTAAGTTTGTTTTTAGTTTTCCGGCTTCTGGAACAATCTCTCTAAAATGTTAGCGTTCGTTTTTGGTGACCGCCTTGGCTCTTTACTAAGTCTTTGGCGTTTTTCCATCTTAGTAAAGTGTTATCTTTAGGGTTCTCAATATTTATAAAAAATAAAAAAAAAAAAACACTTATAAAGAGCTAGAACAAGAATCTCTTTCGGCCATAGATAGTACTCATGACCTTAAAAGTGCTACTTTAGATTGGACTTATGAAAGCTTCTCGTATTGTCTTAGTTTGGCAGCAATAGTATTTTTGTTAATACGTAATTCGCTTTCAAATTCACCCATATCATTTTGTTGAGTCAAGTGCGAAATGTAGTGATTCTATGAAGAGAAACGTCTTTCCCGACATCACAGGAGAAGATAAATTACCACGCCCACAGACGACAAATGAGCGCTACTTAAACTGTGGACACCATAGCGTACCTATGAGCGATGGAAAAAGCTTATCAGCTCCCAGTGTTTTTTTTTTTTTCTCTCTCTCTTCCCAACGTTAGGGTAGGCTATTGCACAACAACAAGCTAATGGCCGCGTAATAGCAAAAAGGAAAAAAAGTTTGTTTTAAGGTCAAGAATAGAATCTGAATTCCAAAGTCTTGTGACACTAATTTGCAATTTATAGGACTACATTTGTGTCAGGGTGGAGCAATATATTCACTACAGGAGAGGTGTATTTTGAAATGTGTGGGCAATTTAGACTTTGCCTCTTCTTGCTGCGCCTGGAAACGTTTTTTTATTTAGCAGAGCCTTTCAGCCTAATTACTTTTTAACAAGATTTCCGCTTGTTTTGAAGATCAAATAAATGTTCCATTTCGGCAAGTTTATTTTGCCGCGTGCCGATAGCTTGACCGATCGCCGATGCGAATCTCTGCGTGCCTATTGGTTCATTTTAAGTGATTGATACTTCAAGTTCTACAGCTTCTAATTGACTTTTTCGCCAGCACTTGCGGTGACGTAAGTGGAAAAGCCAGACAGTTGAAGTAGTGCGGTTTGCGAGGGTTTAGCTCCAAAATCACGGTAGCATCCACACCTTTTGATGAATCAGCCATACGCACGTTAGGGTCTAGGTCAACGTGAGCGTTTTCACGTTGTCCAGAGAGATTATACTCCAATCTATCTTTAGACGACACTCACTTTAAAAAGAAAAGCATTTACAAAATGGATTAGACACTGAGATCAACATTTAATCTCTGTCACTTCGATGTCTATAAGGAAATTCAAAATGTTTTGCAAATTGTACGTTCGTCTCGAGCCCATTCAAAGTGAGGGAGGTAAATATTACAAACGTTACAGCAATTCATTTTTAGAACAATAACTTTCCAAAAAAGCGTGCTTGAGGCAAACGTTTGCTCCGCTGGAAGCTTGCATTCCGCGCCTTAAAGCCACCGTAACGGCACGATCCTGAGACTACTTATGATTTCACCAATTTCAATGAGCGATAATTTACCGCAATCCACAAAATTGCTGTATATTATGTTCATTTTCTTTTTCAATTCCACAAGATTGGGCTGCGTACAAAACCTTGTTACGCGTCAGCACTTTATTCTATATATATGGACATTTGAAGGATTATTTCTTGTGATTTTGTCTTTTGACACTTCTATTGTTCTGTTGTCAATCAAGGCATTTTCCAATCAATTGATTAAGCCCTGGATATTTAACCAATTGTCACCGAGGGTATTATATTTTGCTTTTTTTTTTTTCTGCGTCCGTCACAAGACTACATAACTGTATTGGACCAGAGCTTGTCCCGGCAGACTTGGACACTCGAGAGTTGAATCATAACAGATCGAAATTCTTTATCAAAAGTACTCTTAAACAAGTTATCAGCTGTATCTCAGGTGAACAAGCTCTCGAATTTTCTCTCCTAAGTTTGCAAGGCAAATCTGCGCAGTACAGTAAGACTCCATTAGTTTTCAGCGTCGTTTACTTACGTTGTTTTGCTTATGTTTCAGTAAACAGCAAAGATTGAATTGAGTTCGCGGCATTTTGTAAAACCAATGCCGTCAGCAATGGAAACTCAGTGGTCTTCACCCAAGTTTATAACTTGCCCCGACTGCGGAGAAAGATACGACAATTCACACAAGAGAAGGCTCATTGATACCTGTGGACATCCACGATGCTATTCGTGTCTCTTTGTAGACAAACCTTGTCCACTGTGTCTGAGTGAGTATCAAGTGCAGACTGTTTGAATTTCCTTGTTACTTTATGGAATCTGCGACTGTTGATTTACTAGGGTAGACTTCTTTCGAGCCGGTCGCTTTGCTGTATGGCGGATTAGTCTGGATCTCTTGTCTCCATTGTTCAAAGGTGCCATTTGCAATTGAATTGCTAAAACAAGCATGCAAGTTTAAGCAATCTAGCATTTCTGATCTTCCATTAACGCAAAAAGTTAAACTGCATTTCAACTTTGAGTCGAAGTATTCTTGTAGTTTTTGTTTACTTGCATAATTTCCACCATCACTGTAGGGAAAAACAAGGTCAGGTTCATGGTTTCGCAGCCGTTTAGTCATTCAATAACATAAGCCACGCGTGATTGCTTGTTTCATTAGGTTCAGCTGAATTTTTCTTACTGCTAAGAAGAAAGACTGAGCGCTCTCAAACATTGTACATTCTTTATTCTTCCTGACATATCACACATAAGAAATCTACTTGAGTGCTTAAAGTTAACTCCAACAGACTAGAAGTAGAGCTAGAAACCAGCGGAACAGTCTGTCACGAGAAAAAAATCGAATAAGAGAACGTGTCAAATACTTTGCATTCCTGCTATGTTCTTTCAAAGTTTACAGAGTTCGATATTGTTATCATAAACTTCATTATGACGAAGTATAGCCCATGTTACGCTCAAGCGGCGGTCTCATAGGAAAAGCGAACAAGCCTTGAACAAAGATCAATCAATGTGTTGTTGAAAACGTTACGTGACATTTCGTGTTGTAACGTTATGCTCCGCGAATCATTAAATTGTTTTACGTAAACTCTAACCACAATAACAGCTTCTAGAAGCCATCAAGACAAGGAAAGGTTGCAAATGTCGCAAACCGCAATAAACAGATTTCTTATCCACTCTTGGAGTTGTTTGTCAGCCGACAAATCGATCGCGAAATGATGCAGGGTTTGTTTAGCTTCAAGAGACTTTCAATAACATTCGCGCATAACTTGGGCACTTTACAAACGCGACAAAATTCCTGCACGCGATCGGTGGATTTTATATCCTGATGCGAGTCTCAAAAACGAACGTTTTACAACACAGTGGGAGACTAATTAAAAGGCATTCCTGGCTGGGAATGACGAGCGAGCATGTTGACAACTGCTAATTGATTCCTAAAAGGAATGTTATCACCTCTTTAGTTGTCGATAAAGAGAAAAGCACGAAAGATTAGCGCGTTGCCCTCTATCGAAGAACAACTGGATGTTTTATTTTCATAGCGCATTATTAACGATTACTTGAAAATTATCACCAAGCATTTTTTTAAAGAGGAGGTCAACATCGATGTAATTCATTGTTCCTTGAAATTTCCGGCTTTAAGAAAATAAATTGCAATCCAGTCCTTCAAGATTACATAGTTAAGACCGCTTTAAATCTGAATAATCTTGTCAGAATACATGGCACAGACCCTAACCTTGGAGACAATTAGCTACCTCACATCCACTCTGCATTTCAAAACAAACCTGGAATGCTTGCAACGCAAAGTTCTTGAACTTTAGAAATAGACATAATAACGAAGGATGAATGTCTGCCAGTCAAATTCATTCAAAATTTAAACATTCAAAATTATTCTATTGTTAAAATCAAGAAAAGAAAGAATGAAGAGATCGCTTCCGCGTAGAGTCATCATTTTTTACAGTTTTTCTCATTTTGGCAAGCAGATAAAATAGTAAGTAAATAACCCACTAAGGAAGCTGAAATTTAGACCAAGAGTGCTGTATCAGCGAGAGACATAGGGTGTTTAGTTAGCCTGTGGAGCCTCTGTTAATGACACGAATTATTGCACGTTTGTTCCTCGGTTTTAAGAAATGACACGCAACCCTCACAGCGGGACACTGGTCTGCTAAGGAGATTCAGACACGTGCTCTCACCCAACTCAGTTTGCGTCCCCTCCATTGCCGCCAAATCTGGTTCCTTGGGTCTCTCGGGGAGAGAGAGACTCTGAGAACGAGGTTGTCCGTCGCCTTTAAAAGCCTTAAAATTGAGCAGCACAAGCCAAGAAATGGAGTCAAAAAATAACCATATTTATTTAAAACTGCTCCATACCGCATTTCTTTGCACTATAGCTTCTAGTGCATGGTTGAGTAGCGACTAATGTGATAACGCCCACGAGTAGCGCGTGATTCGTTTCTCGCTCTTTATACACAGATTTAGTGCATTTCATGTCGCACGGGTTTCTTCTCAGCGTGTTGTACGTTACTATGTACACTACACGTGAACTTTGTCATTTACCACTGTGCTTTGTACCTAAATGTGTACTTTGAACGGTTTCTATAATCTTCCTTTTCGCTGGCTTGCATTTAGAACTTGTTTTGTTTTCTTTAATGTGAAACTAGAGGAAGACTTGAAGAAGTCTTATTACGTAGCTTCTTGTTATAGTTAAAAATTACTCTTATTTGTTTTCTTTAACAGTGTGCCTGAGAAAATTCCAATAAAAATACTACACTTTTTCAAACCTTATGCTTTCAAGAGCATCTTGATCTAGTACCGATTGAGTTCTATTCAGCTGATTAGCGAAATTATGGAGATATGAGACCTTCGAACGGAACTAGATTGAAATTCGAAATCGTACTTTACTCAATCTCGTACTCACACTGTTATTATAAGGTCCCTCAAAACAAAACGACTATTCAACTCACACAAACAGAAACATTGTCAATGTGATTGAGTCCCTTGCAACATTTTTAAGTTATTTCTGTTTTTGTTGTTTTTTTGTCAACGCAGAACTTCCACAAGATCCCAAATCGCGTTCCAGTCAGTCGATTCAAACCGGGGGGTCTGGCTCCGATGAATCCTTGAACACCTCAAGTAACACTCTGACATCCGGGAAACTAACCAAGGATCAAAGCTCTCTCTCACACCCAGACCTCAGTGAGATTCACAAGACCCGCGCGGCCACCTTACCTGCTCGTGGCTTCAGGACAGGTAAATACTCTGAACATTTATCCTATCACACCGGGACCATAAAATTTTAATTTTTGTGTTTGGCAATGTACAAACCTAAGAAGACGAAATGTATCTTGCACAACGAACTTAAGGATAGTCCAAAGACTATTTTGTCGAGGTAAACCTTTTGAGATTAAATTCTTTTGGGATTAAAATCCCAAAAGATTTTAAGCAATTTGTTGTCTACATAATAGCTATGTGTACGTGAAAGAGAGTAGCTCATTTAGAACAGTTATAAGTTGAATTTATGAAAAGATGTTATATAGGGTGAAAAAAGAACTGTCATCCATATTTTCAGTGTTTTTCGTTCTCAAAGATTGATCGATATTATCAGATTCTTATTGAAAAAAAACAGACGGCCTGTCTCGCAGGGCCGACGGAAAAATGTCCGTATGTTCAAAACATATGATCAGTTCACTTCTGCCCGGAAATTGCCTTTCCCTGTTTCTTTTTTACCAGTTTGAGGGCGGCAAAACCCAGTTCAAAGAGAGAAAGTGCCTAACAATAACAAGACAAAAAACAACACATTCTATTGTTGTTTGGACAAAACGCGGTTTTAACTTTGTTGTTTTATTAAACGAACTAGTTAACTTATTTCCCGTGCAAAGCTTAAAAACAGAGCAGTCTCCCTCTACTCTGCAAAAGAACTTGTCTATGATTCTTTCACTTTACTGCTTGAACTTTTGCAAGGTAACTCGTTTGATTGACGGATTGGAGGGTGAACCCAAACAGCATGACACTACTGAGTAAACAACCCTTGTTTCCGACTGGTTCCCACGCCTAAAAACGCCCCGAGGCAGCATAAAATTTACCAAACACACTTGAAAAACAAGAAAGTGAGGCCAAGAAAAACAGAAACGTCAATCAGTTTGTCATTTCGAGAGGTTGTGTTAATAGCTTAGAAACGATTCCTTCCTTGGCTTCAGGAATGTAAACGAACCGTGCCTTTTGATTGCTTTGAAAGGACCAGACCGCATGATTTGGCATAATTAGATGTAATTTGTTTAATGAAGTCAAAAGCCTATTAATATCCTTAGTTCTCGAGGCGCTCAGTCATTACATCTCTATAAATAAGTGAGGGAGAGTCCTGAACTGACCTGTGGCACTGGATACATCACTATCACGCTTCGAGTCTCGTGTACCACCCGCGAAAAGAAATCAATACAGCTACATGCCCATCGACGATTAATATCCAAGAGATCTACACTTCAATGCAAAATTCTAAAACCGCGCGGTGGATTAGAGAACGTGCCTCGGTTCAGTAGTCAATTTGCTACTGATTACTGTGGTCAAACGTCCGACGATTTAGCAATTGACTCGGCACTGCTCGTTTGTAAGAGAAGAAGAGCTGGTTGTAATTTCATTTAAGGTTTTGCTGTATTTACAATAGACTACAATAGCAACGAAGATTTGATGTCTTTGTACTCCACGACCACTGTGAACCGACAAAAGATCATTGTTAGATGGTTTGATAGTGTTAAAGGAGCAGCGAAGGTTGCACTATGTTGAAGTTTAAGCGAGTGAAACCGAAGTTTTCCGATCACAATAACAACTTGGCCGTCAAGCCCGCCGTGGTCAGAGCAAGACTTATCCAAGGTTATCCTTTGAGATGTCTGTAGCGTCATTTGACAAACTAAACACCGCTACTAAAGTATTGCTACGTTGTGTGGTATATTGAAATCACTGATGTTGTTCTGTTTTCTTTCTCACAGATAACTACTTCAGGTCTCTGTATCGATACGACCCTCACGCTACAGGTAAGTTTGTAAACTTTGTGTTGTTCCTCTTTTGTTTCTTGCGTCACTAAACTTTGATAGTTCGTATCGCACCGAGTTCCATGGCTTCCTTGTCGACCTTAACACTGGTGAGTTTCTTACCGGAAAGAAAGCATGCCTTCACGTATTGTTCCATTGAACTTCAGCAAAACGTCCTCGATAGTAAAGAATTATGGCACAGAAAATGGGAAATTGGTTTTATTTACACGTGGCAGAAGAGTTACTTTAACGAACTTTACCGAACTACGCAAAGCCGTTGGTTAAGAGTCTAAAGACGATATGAGCCTTTCAAACAGTTTTTCGCTAAGCATTACGTCGGAATTGTGAATGTTCACTTGAGGTCACTATCGATGGGTATTAGATTGCAAAAAATTTCCAAATGACGACAAATCGCTCTCCGGAAATCAACATAAGCGTGTTTTCACAAAACTAGCGACAACTCAAGAAATTTTAATCTTCTTTCCTGTTGTTATTTGCGACCCCATAATTTTGATTTGTTGATTCATAGTTTATATTCCGACAGGTTCTATTTTCTGTCTTAGCAGTTTGTGTTGCTTGAAAAGCGCAATTTCCGACTTCAGTTTGCTAAAATAGTGATTATCTCAGGCTTGCCTTTCCTGTTTTCATTGTATCGTTTTAGGGATCGCAATTTGTCGAACCGTTTTTAACTTTTGTTGGCTGATATATAGCAATTACATTGTGAAAACAACGCCGAGAACATCTAAGAACAAATTTAAACGATCAGAGATCGCTATTTTCAGGCGTATGATCTGAAGGTAAACGTATTTAAGGCAATTTAGATCTGGGTATTTCTTAAGGTATTTCGTATGTAAGTTAATGGCATATTCTTCAATATGTCGGGGCCAACAATATATTTTTTTCGTTGAAACGTTATGAAAGACGTGAGGCGTTTAATTCATAAAAATTTAATATATACAGTGTACAAGGCTAATATCAGTTTATTACGCCAACAGAAAACAGTGACCTTAGAGACCCAAAGAACAGGCACAGGAACGTTCAAAATTATCATAAATCGCTTGAGAACCTTTCAGACCAGTTTTGGAAAAGTGTTGAAAGAGCTTCCAGTCCTCTTGGACGAGGTGCAAGTAAGTTTCGTGACTTGTGTTTTGACTGTAGGTGACTTAATTGCCGATTGTATTGATTTGTGGAGTTCCATATCATGTGTTGGAGACAACAATACCAGCACGATGCCGCTCTGTGGCTCAATGGGTATTTTTATAAGATATTGCCCATCATTATAGATACGTACAGTTTCACGTTAAAATAACAGAATTCTTGACAGAAGAAGGACTATTTAATTTATTGGCAGCCTACGTTTGGAGGCAAATTATGATCAAATACGTAGTCAAATTCCTATCTAATGAAGTCACGTCATTTCTGTTCATCAAATAGCTAGTATAATTTTTCACAAGTAACATGGGGCAGCGTTACTTCATGCACACTTCTCTCAGATGTTGCGAGATTAGCTTCAGACCAGGCGGGAAATAAGTTCTAAAAATAAATTTATCGCCTAGCAGGTGTTCGAACAATGCTTATTGTAACGTGTTTACGAAAACATTGTCACACTTAACAAAAAGATAACGTTGTCAGGAAGGGTTTCAAGAATAGCAAGTTCAACAAGAGATATAATGGTGAAAGCCTCGAGTCTTTTTTTTTTTAAAGAAAAACTTGGGCAGGACGTGTGAGAACCTCGCAGGGTTTCTTGTGAAGAAAAGCGGTTGCAAATTACTCATCGCTGATTTTTTGAACGAGATCGGAGAAAAGTCGTACGCATGTAAAACTGAAAGCGAGCAATATCATAACGCAAATAAATATAACCTTATCTTGCTGTTTGGCGCGTTTATACTTCGTCGTTTTTTATGGTCCTATTACAGAGTATGCTAAAAAAAATTGTCTAACCTTAGCTACAAACTAATCAGGGGTACTGTACTGCACGACCTGTCGTTAATGCAAACTGAATTGACTTTGCCACTGAACAAAATATCAATCTAGCATGTGTTTCTTTATCAACAGTCTCCCCATCAAGGACTGATGACTCACCTCCTTCATCGATAAAGTCTTCTACAGACGACGTCACATCCGGTCTTGCCAGGCTTGCTGTCCCAGACCAACCAAGGCGACGTTCCGCAACGGAGGTCGCAAAAATCTCCGAGTACGTCAGCGAAAGACAGAAACGTAATTCTCTTCGGAGCGAAGGCTTACGAAAATCAGAGAATACCGAAGTCAGGCCCCGATCGCAGTCGGACCTCATTACGACCACACCTTCGGAAGGAGGCAACAAGGAAACAAGGAGTTACACGTTGCCCATTAATTTCTATGCCTCGGAATTTGAAAGAAGCCGACCATCGTCCGACAGATCGTCGGACACCTCACTGCCGTTTTCCGATTCCTGCTCGGAAAGCTCCGGTGATTCCGATCACTTGACCGTGGGTAATCCCCGCAGCCCAAATTACAGAGGTATCTCTAAGAGATGGTCATACGACGAGAATCAAAACGAACGATTAAGAATAGCTGAAGAGCGACTTCTAAATGGACTCATGGGTAGCGAAGAGGCTGCAAAGCGAAAGAAAATCACTAAAAACCCTCTAGAAAATGTCATCCACTGGGTCATAGAGCCGCCTAAACAGGATCAACCTGCAACAACGCACCCAGGTGGAGTACAAAAAGAGAGCCAGCTTCCAAGAAGGCCAGATCCACCAAAACGAGGCGACAGTAGTAAACGAATCAATGTACAGAAAATACAAGAGTACAGAGAAGTAACCAATCTTTGATGCGTGCACACGTGAGCAGATGATAAGATTAAACGTTGATAGTCTCCCGAGAGGCTAATGACTTTGAAAACGACTGACTGAAGTTTGATATTATATTAATATTATATGGAAGCGCTCTGTGGACCGCTGTTGATCGGTGGTCTGTAGGCAGGACTTGATGGGCGCGTCGGAAGACACTTTGACTTATTGAACATGATTTGAGAGCTGATTCTGCATTTTAAGTCTGTTTTATTGTTCAAAGGTTATTCTACGAAATGTGATTTTACTTGAACTTGATTCTCTTATGCACAGTTGAATCATCCATTTTAACTCTCGATATCTGCGTTAAAAATAACAATTAAGACCGCTGATGTAAGTAACTTTCTAAAGTTTCAAGTCGAATCAGTGAAGGTGTACCGCGTATGTAAGCTACAGTAAAAAAAAAGATGACAAGAGTAAAGTCTGTAGATAAGTATTTTGTAGCAGACCAAAGCTTCAACTTTTTTACTGGATCATTGAACTACTCTTTGAAGAACGACAGACCAAACAAGGCTGAGTTATTTAATGGTTCTGTTTAGTCTCCGTAACGATGTGCCCCACAAGTGCATTGAGCTTCGTTGTATCTTTATCTTATAGTAACCGCTTTTGCCCTCTACTTTTGCTTGTAAAATTAATGGGTAAAATAACAAAGAGTTCAATAGTATTAAACACTCGGCATTGTCAGAAACGAAAACGTGACAGACTGACAAATTCAGTGCTTTTAAAGCTGATATGCATAGCTTTAGTAAGAGAACTGATAAATAATTAACATAGTAGGATCCGAATTGATCAACAATGCTTGTACATTATAAAATGGATGATTTCAATAACGTAATCGTGTAAAAAAAAAAGAATGAAAGTTGACTCAGTAACATAACTTCCTTGAAAAGTATACATTTATCAAATAAAAATCAAGTTCATTGGTGATTTGTTTTCATCGTTAATGTAATTTTCTCTTGTTTGCTTTAAGCCCTGACTTTATAGGTGATGTTGCTGAAACTTTTATCCTTTGGATTAGTTTTTTTCCATAACAATCTGAGCTTACCTTAAAGGTTATCGCTGAATCTGAAGAAACTCTTTTTAAACCATTCAGACCTGAATTGAAAACAACTGACCAATGCAAGACCTGTTTACCGCAAGTAAACTCGTCAAACTAAGGAAAGAATCAGAACTGTGGACCCCCTACATAGTTAAAGTAATTCCCTAGGAAGCACCTCGTGTTGAGACTAACATTTACACGCAAACTTAGCTCTTTTTGTCCACTCCTTTCAAAAAATGTGCATGCGAATTTTAAAAATCGTCCCAAAATTCTCAAATTTCCATGGGGCTTTTCACTTTAACCCTATGAAGCCAATTTTTGATTGCGTAAAAACTCAGGGATGGGAAAATAGTACTACCACGTTGCATTCAGGTGTACCCCCTTCTCCCCCCCTCCCCCCCCCCCCCCCCCCCCCCCCCCCCCCCCCCCCCCCCCCCCCCCCACCCCCCCCACCCACAACAAACAACACAACAAAACACAACTCCCTCCCCCCCCCTACTCTCTTTTTTTTCTTTTTTTTTTTTTTTTTTTTTTTCTTA
>Ga0126339_10003321_pt1 | contig 11691 bp, 2 predicted proteins | sample OrbTmetagenome_2_FD_92532 | JGI IMG/M metagenome (GOLD analysis project Ga0126339, IMG submission 92532) | Coral microbial communities from Petempiche,Puerto Morelos, Mexico - Orbicella T R C metagenome | ecosystem: Host-associated > Invertebrates > Cnidaria > Coral | place: Petempiche,Puerto...
AGGCCCACGCACCTTCACGCTCGTCGTGTTAAAATTCTTAAAGGAAACTTGTTATTCTAAGTTATTGGGTTCTCCTCTTCTCTAGAAATTACAATTTCATCCTTTCCGTTACTCATCCCTAATCATAACTTTTAAGTTCGCTTCTGCGGAAAATCAGATGACGGTTTGGTTGAGCAGTGCAGTCGAGTTTTAGCGAGATTAGCTGCGATGAAGTGCGCCAAAGAGAAAGGAAAGGGAATTCATAAGTATTCATCGCACCCGATTAAACTGAAAATCCGGTGATTAAAAGTCAATGACTTGATGTTGTAAGACATTCGGAGTAGACAAGATTTCTGACTCGAATCTGGGTGCGGTAAACGTAGGTATTCAAGTACCTATAATTTTTTTCCGCTCTAGTTGCTTCCAGACTTTTCTACGCGTTTCATAGTGCAATGCTTTTTTGAGCGAAAGTATGCCAAGTCCTTCGTTTAGAGAGCCTCGGCTACATGTACACACCTGAATAAACTGCAGATGAACCTCGCTTTCTCAAACTCAATTTACACTCAAATTCAAATCAGTTTTGGTTCAAGATCAGTGTTATGCAAATTTGAACGAAGGCGCATCTACTGGCCCGTTGTCGTGCTCAAAGGAAACTTGTAACTCTTATTAATCCCTTCATCTTCTTCATTAATAGTTACATTTAATTCATCTGTCACGATACTTATCCCTAATCGTACCTCTTTGGTTGGCTTCGCTGTGATTCGTATCAGAACGAGACTACTTGATTAACTGCGCGCGAGGCTGAGGTTTGCCGTGCCGCCGAAGCGAAACGAAAAGGTACAATTAGGTATTCACCGTACCCGACATTAGACCGAACATTTGGTCATACAAAGTTAAACACTTGATGTTGTAAGATATCAGGAGAGCAGACAAGATTTCTGACTCATTTATTGCAAACCTGGGTACGGCATTGGGTAATATAAATAAAGGTATCTAAGCACCTAGACATTTTTTCCGCTTCCAGAATTTTCCACGCGTTTCATTCGCAGTTTCTCTTTGTGTATGTTGATGTGCACTTCGAAGAGAAATTAAAGTACTTAGTCCCTCATTTAGAAGTCTACGACAACATGTACAAACATAAATAAACTGCAGATGATTTTTGCTTTCTCATCTTCAAATCATGTTCGGTTCAAGGCATGGTTTTGCATTCCTCTATTATCTGCTATCTTGATTCTCCTCCATTTCGAACTATTTTCCGTTTCCCATGAAAGTTGGAGGTAGCAGGGTTCAACTGTGAACTATTTTAAAGCAATGACTCTTTCCTTACCTATGAGTTGCTATATCTTTCAAGATCTGACAAGTCTGCCGAATCTAGATGCTTTCTTGCTCTCTTTAATTTCTTGAATTTTCAAGAGAATGTTTTCTTAGAAATAACGTGATTGAGGGCAACGAAGCAAACTACCTTATTACATAATGAAAGAGAGAAGCAATCAAGGGCAAGGAAGTCTTTCATTTTCACTAACTTAGGTTGACAGTGGGGCATGCTTATAATTAAAAACCGTTTTATCAGTAGCTTGCATTTTTATTGTGGAAAAAGAAATGAATAGGAGCTGTTAGCGTGAAATTATATAAGATAATAAATATTTATATTAAAAGAGTATATGCAAATATGTAGAGGTATTTTTCCTGTTTCTATAGGCATCAAATACTAAGCATGGCTCAATAATCTGTAGGTTAGTCTTAAGGGCCGATTTACACGGTACGACTTTGTCGCATGCGACAAGCTGACGACGGGCCTGCGACATGACTTAGGACCATTTACAAGCGCACCACATTTTCACTTACAAAATTAAATACGCAAAAGTTTGCACCAGGATTTTCGGAGCGAAAGTTCTAACAAACGGTAAACAATTATTTTAACTGTCCTGCGCTTTAAAAAACCTTTCTAAAGAGATGCTTTTCCCTTTAATCCGTTCAGTACTTTTTAAGAAACGATTTCATTTGAATCAGTCAACAACTTCGTCCGCCATTTTAACGCAAGAAAACTTCACCTTCGTCTCCTACTTAGTAGATAATACGTCATTTTCTTATTTCGGCTTTCGATATCTCATTCCCGCTGATAAATGTGCATTTCAAGTCAGTTTGATTTTAAGAAGTTGTTGGCTCATCAGAACAGTACTTCGGACACTACTCCCTCACAGTACAGAGACTGCTCACCTCACACTCTTGTTGCCTGTCGATTTGCAACTATGCATCGACTGACCTGGATATTACGTTACGTGTTTATCTCGTAAAGGGTAAGAAACAGCTCTACATTGGAATACATGTGGCGAAGCATTTTTGTAGCAGTGATAAGCCAGTTTGTTTGCCATTCGCAAACTATCAATTATCTGGCTGGCTATATGGGAATGCAACCCTCTTTTTAACAATAAGACTGGACAAAGCTGGGTTTTCTCGATGAGTGAAACGATCAGACGGCTTTCTAATAGAACATCAGTTGTCTGCTATACCACACAGAAACAGTCTGTATCCAAAATCGATAAATTTACCTTTTTGTCAAAATTAGAGAATGTCCTCTGACCTATTTGACTAATAGTAATCCTTTGAGAAAATCGACTGTCGACATGTTGTATTTGATCCATGTTAAAGTGGAATAATGACAGACCACAAGCGCGACGCAAACTTTCGATATTTTAAACCGAATACGACTTGAGTCATTATCAATTTTTACTCCTTCCAAGTTGGAAGGTTGTTTTTGGCAAAGTTCTGCTTCAGGTTTCATGCAAATTTATTGCTAGACGAAGGCCCACGCTCCTTCTCGCTCGTCGTGTTAAAATCCTTAAAGGAAACTTGTTATTCTTAGTTATTGGCGTTCTCCTCTTCTCTAGAAATTACAATTTCATCCGTTCCGTTACTCATCCCTAATCATACCTTTTAAGTTCGCTTCTGCGGAAAATCAGATGACGGTTTGGTTGAGCAGTACAGTCGCGTTTTAGCGAGATTAGCTGGGACGAAGTGCCGCCAAAGAGAAAGAAAAGATAATTCATAGGCATTCATCGCACGTATACCCGATTAGACCGAAAATCCCGGCGGCGATACAAAGTCAATGACTTGATGTTGTAAGATATTAGAAGTAGAAGAGATTTCTGACTCGAATCTGGATGTGGTAAACGAAGGTATTCAAGCACCTTGATTTGCTTTCAGCTCTAGTTGTTTACAGACTTTTCTACGGGTTTCATAGTGGAATGCTTTTTTGAGCGAAAGTATGCCAAGCCCCTCGTTCTGAAAGCCTCGGCTACATGTACAAACCTGAATAAACTGCAGATGAACCTCGCTTTCTCAAACTCAGTTTACGCTCAAATTCAAATCATTTTTTGTTTAAGAGATTGTTTTGCCTTTCTCTGCGATCAGCTTTCTCGAATTTCCACCATCTCAAACTATTTCCATTCTCAATAAGAGTTTAAGGTTGCAGAGTTCAAATTCAACTATAAACTCAGGTATTTTCCCTAAATATATCTATACTGCATGGTAAAGCACTACTCTTTCTTACCTGTGAGCTGCTGTATATATCTGTGTGGATCGGGGAAGCAGAACAAGCCAGCCACAACTGAGATGCTTTTTCTTTCTTAGAAATCACGTGATTGAAAGGGAATTTTCCCTTTTTAGCAAAACAATATAATCTCTTTTGATCTATTTGCATAACAAAACACCTTCAATCCTTTTTTGGGGTCACTGTCATGAAGCCAGGCGATGTTGTTAGAGGTTTTGCAAAACAACTGGGACTTCACGGTCAATGGCCCGGACCCGAGAAGATTGACCCCGGCAAAGTATTTAGGCCTAGGAACTAATTAAAGCAAGGAGTTTTAATTTCTGGATTTAAAGCCCAGGTTTTAACACTTGGGAGAGCGGTACATCTGCGAACTCTAGGGCAATGAAGCAAACCACCTTGCTGAAAGAAAGAAGCACTCAGAACGAAAATTAAAGCACTCGGACGAAAATTAAACCTAGCCTGTTCCATGCTCTACTGCTTGGTAGTTGGGGACAAAAGAGGGCGAGAGTACTCGTACTCGTACTCAAATCTTAAGTCTCCTGTGTCCTTATAATGACAGGCCACACGACGGAGACGTTGAATATTTTGAATCAAATATGACTCAGGCCATTATTAATACTATGGTCTCTAAGTTGAGGGGGTTTTTTTGGTCAATAAAGTTCCGCTTCAAATCAGTCATGCAAATTTAAACGAAGACGCATCTACTGGCCTGTCGTGTTCAAAGGAAACTTGTAATTCTTATTCATCACTTCATCCTCGTCATTAGTAGTTACATTTAATTCATCCGTTTACGATACTTATCCCTAATCGTACCTCTTTGGTTAGCTTCTCTGTGGTTCGTATTAGGACGAGACTACTTGATTAATTGCGCGCGAGACTGTTGTTTGCCGTGCCGCCGAAGCGAAACGAAAAGGTATTCACCGTATCCGAATTCGACCGAACATTTGGTCATACAAAGTTAAACACTTGATGTTGTAAGATATCAGGAGAGCAGACAAGAATTCTGACTCATTTATTGCAAACCTGGGTACGGTATTGGGTAATATAAATGAAGGTATCTAAGCACCTAGACATTTTTTCCGCTTCCAGACTTTTCCACGCGTTTCATTCGAAGTTTCTCTTTGTGTATGTTGATGTACGCTTCGAAGAGAAATTAAAGTACTTAGTCCCTCGTTTAGACGTGTACGACAACATGTACAAACGTGAATAAACTGCAGATGAACCTCGCGTTCTCAACTTCAAATCAATTTCTGTTCAAGGTATGCTTTTGCATTCCTCTGCTATCTGCTATCTTGATCCCCCACCATTTCGAACTATTTTCCGTTTCCCATGAAAATTGGAGGTAGCAGGGTTCAACTGTGAACTATTTTAAAGCAGCGACTCTTTCTTTCAAGATCAGACAAGTCTGCCGAACCAAGATGCTTTGTTGCTCTCTTTAATTTCTTGAATTTCCAAGAGAAGGCGTTCTTAGAAATCACGCGATTGAGGGCAACGAAGCAAACCACCTTATTGCATAATGAAAGAGAGAAGCAATCAAAGGCAAGGAAGTCTTTCATTTTAACTAACTTAGGTTGACAGTGGGTCATGCTTATAATTAAAAACCATTTTACCAGTAGCTTGCATGTTCATTGTGGAAAAAGAAATTAATAGGAGCTGTTAGTGTGAAATTATATAAGATTAGAAATTTTTATATTAAAAGAGTATATGCAAGTTATGTACTAGTAATTTTCCTGTTTCTATAGGCATCAAATACTAAGCATGGCTCAATAATCTGTAAGTTAGTCTAGCAAGACTAAATAAAGATGATCACCAACTACAGAATTTTGCTGGTGGTAAACTTCCAAAGATGGGAATTTCCCATTCCGGCTGATACTTGTGCATTTCAAGTCAGTTTGATTTTGAGAAGTTGTTGGCTCATCAGAACAGTACAGAGACTGCTCCCCTCACGCTCTTGTTGCCCGCTGATTTGCAAATATGCATCGACTGACTGATCGAGATCTTACTTTACGTGTTTATCTCGTGAAAGGTAAGAAACAGTTGCACATTGGAAGACTTGTGGCGAAGCATTTTTGTAGCAGTGATAAACTAGTGTGTTTGCCATTCGCAAGCTAGCAATTATCTGGCTGGCTATATGGGAATGCAACCCTGTTTTTAACAATAACACCGGACTAGCCGGGGTTTTCTCGATGGGTGAAACGATCAGACGGTTTCTAATAGAACATCAATTGTCTGCTATACCATACAGAAACAGTCTGTATCCAAAATCGAGAATTTTACCTTTTTGTCAAAATTAGAGAAAGTCCTGTGACCTATTTGGCTAATAATAATCCTTTAAGAAAATCGACTGTCGACATGTTGTATTTGATCCATGGTAAAGTGGAAATAATAATAACAGGCTACAGGCACGAGTGAGTGAGTGAGCTTTGTCAATTTGCCAGTACCAATTTGTGAGTATGTACGCAAACTTTCGATATTTTCAGTATTGTAAACCGAATATGACTTGACTCATCATCAATTTTTACTGTTTCCAAGTTGGAAGGTTGTTTTTGGTAAACTTCATTTTCAGGTTCCATGCAAAGTTGTTAGTAGACGAAGGCCCACGCGCCTTTTCGTTGTCGTGTTAAAATCCTCAAAGGAAACTCGTTACTCGTATTCCCTTCCTCGGCCTCCTCTCTAGAAATTACAATTTCATCCGTTCTGCTACTTATCCCTAATCATACCTCTTCAGTTCGCTTCTGCGGAAAATCAAGTGACGGTTTGTTCAAGTCGTGGTTCGTGTTTTGGCGAGATCTAGACCAGCTGCGCCGAAGTGACGCTTTAGAGAAAGAAAACGGTAAGATTAGGTGTTCATCGCACCCGATTCGACCGAAAATCCAGCGATACAAAGTCAAAGACTTGATATTATAAAATATCAGGAGAGTAGACAAGATTTCTGACTCATTAACTGCGAGGCTGGGTACCGATCACCTTTTGTTCAGCTCTTGCCTCCAGATTTTCCACGCATTTCATGTGAAGTTGTTGATGGTGGTGTGCGTTATCGAGCGAAAGTAGGCTAAGACCCTCGTTTAGAAAGCCTTGGCTACATGTGCAAACCTAAACAAACCGCAGATGAACCTCGCTTTCTCGACCTCAGATCATACCTCAAAATGCAAATTCGAATAATTTACGGTTCAAGATATGCTTCTTCCTTTCTCTACAATCTTCTTTCTCGAATCCTCGCCATCCCAACTATTTCCCTTTTCAATAAGAGTTTAAGGTTGCAGGGCTTAAATTCAACTATAAATTAAGTTATTTTCCCTAAATATATACTGGTAAAGCAGTAACTCTTTCCTAACCTGTGAGTTGCTATATCTGTCGAGATCCGCGGGCGAGGCAGACTAAGCCAGCCACCAGAGGTTTCTCTTTCCTAGAAATGAAGTTTTCCCTTATTAAAAAATAATATGACTTTTTGCATGACAAAGTTTATTGCTTCTTCCAGCATTTTAGTTCTCCGGAGTCCTAGATTCTTGCATCGCCTGTTTAGTGCAGCTGCTGACGAAAGTATTGTTTGTATCGTGTAGCATTGTTTCTAAACCAGTAAAATAGTGTAAAGATGGAAGCAACAAACCAGCTCAGCGAGCATGAAGACGGAAAACATTATTGAGCCAGTTACAGTAGCAGTAAATTCGGTAGCGTCGTTAAGTGCACCACAAGGCGCATCGATAGCACGGAATCGAAAATTGCCTACCAACAAAGGAATTAACAAGCAGAGAGGAAGCGCTAAAACCACTAATGTGAGTGCATGGGAGCGTCTGAAAGAGTACCCAGGTCAACATTAACACTTTACCGTAGTGGGAGGAAAGCTTAGATGTAATGCTTGCAGCGAAAATCTCAGCGACACGAAATCTAGGAATATGTATAAACATCTGCTAGGAAATAATAATAATAAAAAACGTAGCTGCAAGCAACTTTCGTGCACTATTTCTTAATTTCAAGTACTTTTTATAGAAATCAAGCTCTATTTGAGCACTTTTTTTTGCCATGTTTTGAGCACTTTCTGGCGATTTTTCCAGCGCAATCGGGACAGTCCTAAAGGCCGGCAAACAACATATGTATCTTCGATCTTTTTTTCAGAGTCATCTGGCGTGAAGCTAAGCGATATCGTTAGAGGTTTTGCAAAACGACTGGGATTTTTTTTTTTTTGCTTAGTCATCCTGTACGGCTGTCTCCCAGGAAATATGCAGTTGCACATTGGAAGACTTGTGGCGGAGCATTTTTGTAGCAGTGATAAACCGGTGTGTTTGTCATTCGCAAACTAGCAATTATCTAGCCGGCTATATGGGAATACAACCCTCTTTTTAACAATAAGACCGGACAAGCCTGCTTTTCTCGATGAGTGAAACGATCAGACGGTTTTCTAATAGAGCATCAATTGTCTGGGTACCAATCACCTTTTGTTCAGCTCTTGCTTCCAGAATTTTCTACGCATTTCATGTGAAGTTGTTGATAGTGGTGTGCGTTTTCGAGCGAAAGTATGCTAAGCCTCTCTTTTAGAAAGCCTTGGCTACGTGTACAAGCCTAAATAAACCGCAGATGAATCTCGCTTTCTCGACCTCAGATCATACTCAAAATGCAAATGCGAATAATTTACGGTTCAAGATTTGCTTCTTCTTACTACAATCTTCTTTCGCGAATCCCCACCATCCCAACTATTTCCATTTTCAATAAGAGTTCAAGGTTGCAGGGTTCAAATTCAACTATAAACTAGGGTATCTTCCCTTACTATATCTATACTGCATCAAGTCAAGTCAAGTCTATTGTGTATATACAATTAGCTTTTGTGAGAAAACTCACCAGCTAGTTTGCAGGTGTAACACAGAAAGTAAAAATAAAAGAACTAAAATTGAGAAAATACCTTCAACAAGTACCTAAGAAGATATAAGTTTAAAATTTAAGATTGAAATCTATTTACATAGGACTAGACACAACTTATTCATAAAATGGTAAAGTATTAACTCTTTCTTACCTGTGAGTTGCTATATCTGTCGAGATCCGCGGGCGAGGCAGACTAAGCCAGCCACAAGACGTTTCTTCTTTCTTAGAATGGAAGTTTTCCTTTATTAACAAAATAATATGACTATTTGCATGACAGAGCTTATTGTTTTTTCCAGCATTTCAGTTCTCCGGATTCCTAGATTCTTGAATCGCCTTGAAACTGATTGGCTAATCGCGCACCATCCAGCGGTGCCGAATTTCCCATCACGCGTACGCCAGATTTGAACTGAATGGCTTTCATTAAAATTCAACACAAAAATTGCTTTCAAAGCAATACTGTAGAGAAAAAGTAAACACGTTATTTGCCGGCCTTGGTCGGTCTGCATCGGGAAAAACTGTGCACTTGGCCTTGAGTTGCGGCCTGAGCAAGGCCGGTAGGCCTGTCCCGATTGCGCTGGGCTTTTTTTTCGGCACTTTTTCGAATTTGGAGCACTATTTTACATTTCCAGCACTCTTGAACACTTTAAAATTGACTTTTGAGCAGAATTTGAGCATTTGTTCGCTTTTTGGGAAACATTTAGCTCATTTTTCACAATTTTCCATAGTGTTAAATATAATATTTTGTCTTTGAAACGTTTTCAGTAAAGTTGAGTGATTCTATTATCATGAATTATGAGTAATTCCACCTTGTCGCCTGACTGGCTAACTGTAGTCATGGAAATGCACGAGCTATGGTCCTTTTAACCTTGGTAACAGTCGATTTTGATCGATTGGTTTGCGACTTCGTGTTTCTGAGAAGTTTTAGCGCTCTTTTCTGTTCAGTGCAGCTGCTGACGAAAGCACTGTTTGCATTGTATAGCATTGTTCCCAAACCGGTCAAATAGTGTAAAGATAGAAGAAACAAACCAGTTCAGCGAGTATGAAGACGGAAACATTATTGACCCAGTTACAGTGGCAGTAAATTCGGTAGTGTCGTTAAGTGCACCACAAGGCGCATCGATAGGACGGAATCGAAAATTGTCTACCAACAAAGGAATTAACAAGCAGAGAGGAAGCGCTAAAACCACTAATGTGAGTGCATGGGAGCGTCTGAAAGAGTACCCAGGTCAACATTAACACTTTACCGTAGTGGGAGGAAAACTTAGATGTAATGCTTGCAGCGAAAATCTCAGCGACACGAAATCTAGGAATATGAAAAAAAAAATCTGCTAGGAAATAATAATAATAATAATAATAATAAACGTAACTGTGAGCAACTTTCGTGCACTATTTCTTAATTTCAAGCACTTTTTATAGAAATCAAGCACTATCTGAGCACTTTTTTTTTTGCCATGTTTTGAGCACTTTCTGGCGATTTTTCCAGCGTAATCGGGAAAGCCCTAAAGGCCGGCAAATGGCATATGTATCTTCGATCTTTTTTCAGAGTCATCTGGCATGAAGCTAAGCGATATCGTTAGAGTTTTTGGAAAACAACTGGGAGTGTTTTTGCTTAGTCATCCTGTACGGCTGTCTCCCAGGCTTTGACGGTTTGACCGCGGCGAAATATTTAGGCCTAGGAACTAATCAAGGAGTTTTTCGGGATATTATGCCCGGATTTTGCGGTCTGCGAACTGAAGGGCAATGAAGCAAACCACCTTATTAAAAGAAAGAAGAACTCAGAAGTAAGGAAGTCTTTTATTTCAACTGAGTATTCGACGGTCTTTTCACTTTGTGTTCTTTGTTTATCAGAACGTGGCCGTAAGCACTGGGATGTCGGTACGGTGTACGTGTTTTGACACGTTTTTTTTAAAACAATTTAATGAGACTATGGCAACGAAAAAACAGAGAGCGCTACTCAAACTATGAACGCTTCACTTTTTTTATGATCATCCGAGCCAGTGAGGACTCTCCAATAAACAAAAACAATAAATCATCATGATTTTATTCTGTTAAAATATTTATCTTTTTGTTTTTATGAAGAGCCCTGACCTCGGGATAATCATAAAAAAAAAAAAAAACTGAGCAATGCAAAAAAACTGAGTCGGGTGTTGTTTTCGAAAGTTCTCCTTAATTGACGCAAGAAATAGCTGAAAAGCAAAACAACAGCAACAAAATAGCCGCAAGGATGATCTTTAATCTACAATAAAGAAGACAAGAGAGTTCCAGATCTGTGAGAGTCCTTGCCGAGTTACTGTCCAGCTGACAAGAGACAACGACCCTGTACCTTTGGCATTGAGTAACAAGTGCCGTGCAGCGAGCCTGTACCCTTCCGAGCTTTCCTCAAGACAAGTCCGTCCGCCGTTATTCCTGCATTCAACAGCACCCAAGCTGATAGTCCATATCGGTCCCTAACCGCGCAGTTCCGCACGGAAAACGTCTCGTTACAGCTGACTAGGGGGCTGTCCTAGCAATAAATTTACCATTATAAAAGCCGCTTAGATTTGTCTCCTCTTTCTTTGGACTATGTTTTAAGTGTGATCTTAAATCGTGTATCTTTCTTTTTGAAAAATATGGAAAATTGGCGAGTAGAAATCGACCGTGAGTTGTATTTTAGTGAGAAGCTATTTTTATCACTAAAGTCACTACTGAATTTGATTACTACTAAGTTTATCTATGTTTTTAAGATCGCCTGATCTACCCATATTAGTTGCAGGAAAAGAAGAGAAGACGCAGCTTTATCCAGCACACTTTGATATGTCAATACTGCGACTCCATCAGTTGATGGTACTGGAGCATTTGAACTACAGATCTCAAGGGGAACAAATGGATTTTTATGTTCTCTTCTTTGGAGTGTACCAACGACTTTTCATTGAAAAAAGTCAAGCTCTCTAGATTTTCTTGACGTAACAGGTTTCCACAGTAGTACTATCACCAGTTTGTAACGTCCCGGCGGAATTTTAACCTTTTGGAGGTCAACTTTTTATCTATGACGGGTCTCCTTATACTCCCCTCCCCTCAACCTCGTTCCCAGGGTCCTCTCTCTTCCTCCCTCGAGAAAGTACTTTCTCGAGGGAGGAAGAGAGAGGACCCTGGGAACGAGGTTGCCCTCCCCTCCTACAGGTGTACCGTTGCAGTTATGTCCTGTGTGGCAGACATGTCCTCTGACGTAATGTGATATACTGAGCCAATCATATCATGCGTTCTATCTAATAACACGCAGCATAAGACTGGTAGCTAAACTCCGTTGCAGTTCGGTCTTCGAGCAAAAT
>Ga0126339_10003322_pt1 | contig 11691 bp, 15 predicted proteins | sample OrbTmetagenome_2_FD_92532 | JGI IMG/M metagenome (GOLD analysis project Ga0126339, IMG submission 92532) | Coral microbial communities from Petempiche,Puerto Morelos, Mexico - Orbicella T R C metagenome | ecosystem: Host-associated > Invertebrates > Cnidaria > Coral | place: Petempiche,Puerto...
AACGATCGCCGCCACGTTCTCCCGGAAGGAAGCTGTTATGCCGGTCATCTTCTGAGTCAGCACCCAAATGCTGATGCCCATATGTCGAGCAGAAAAGGCGAGATTCACCAGCTTGCCTGTACGCCCTTTCACATCTTTGGAGGCTGTGCAATCATTGAATATTATGAACGTGTTGGTGCCCTCAAAAAGCCATCTCACTAGCTTCAACCATTTTTCCACGTCGTGTTGCTCGCATACTATCACATTCATTCTTGGATCATTTTCACCAATTCAGTGGTAGGTCTTGTTCTGCACGAATGTCGGGCAGATGAGCACGATGTAGTCGAACTTGAAGCGGAAAGGGCCGTAGATCTGGTCTACTGCAAACCTTGATTTGCCTGAGTTAGTCGGCCCCACAATGAGAGCGTTGAAGGGTATCTTGCTTGGGTCCATGTTCATATTCAATTCTGCACAGAATCAAACTGTCTGTCCATAATGTTGAACTGGGAGTTGGAGATGACGAATATGTGGCAGTTCATGTTTCCTGAGCCTTCGGCTTTCTGCTCGATTTCCAGCTGGACACCATCTGTACTGTTCACAATGCGCGTGCCGCTTCCATACATTGACTGATCCGCCATGGAGGGCATATCAATCACAAGCCCGAACTTATCACCGGTGTAAAAATTTTCCAAATTCATATGCTCAGTTTTATTTTTTTCCTTCACAAAGAAGCGTTGGGCCTCTTCCCACATGTCCTTGCCTTCGTCGCCGTTGTTGTAAACCATTTTGGGTGAGCCGTTGATCGTGACGCTGACTTTAGTCAGATCTGGGAAGATGTATTTTTCTGAATCTCTGGTGCCATCAACATACGGCTCTATGAACAGTAGCAGGATTGCTTTTAGTGACCTTTTTTGGGCATCGACTTTGATGTTGAGCCTCGTGTCGGTGTGTTTTTTGAAGATCACCACTTCAGAACGCATCACGTGGTCATAGGCGAACTCTTTGCTGCTAGAGTAAACGCTGTGCGCCTCGTCTGCCAGAGTCTTGCTGCAGATCATTTCATACTCGAGCTGGATGTTGGTCAGCTTGTATTTCAGCTGGGTTGAATCAGAGCCTCTGACCACATGTTCAGTTTCAGCAAGGGTTACTTCGAATACGAGGTCGTTGTAAAGGGCCTGGGGGTAGAAAGCGCCGTGGTCAGTTACGATCTGATGGTTAAGCCTGATCCGGTACTTGCTTCCGTATACCTCTTTAAGCTTGTTTTCAGCGTCGATGCCCGAGGTTTTCTTGTCTCCCGCGCCTGAGCGGATCTTGCATAGATCCTCGCTCTGAATCCCTTCGAGGATCATGCCGTCTCGCTTTTCCTGCAAAAGGAAAAGGTCATCAAAGATTTTGTAGATGCCATATCCCACCGTGTCTTGCAGGGTATTGCCTCCAAACTTCATGACACTTCACTGACACTTCTTATCAGGAAGAAACCCCTTTGCTCAGTAATTTCATTCATCTCGATGACAAACCGGCCCTGATTGAAAGGGCAAGAGAAAAAATCAGAAGATGGTTCCCGAAGGTAGACTTCAAAAAATTGGGCCCAATCGGTTTCAGCAAAAAAGGTAATGAATCTGAGATCGTTTCATTTGGCCCCAGTGGGGGTGACTACAAAATTTTCAAGATTGGCCACAAAGGGTTACAAAAAACTTTCACAGATGCAAAAAAAGCAGCTCTGGGACCAAGAGCTGAAGACATCATAGTTGAAGACCGCGACACCATCAGAGAACAACACCAAAGACTGATAGAGACAGAGACCCAACTACAACAGGCGGAAACACTCTCTTCGCAAAGAGAAGAAGAAAAGAAAGAAGTGGAAGTTCTGAGGCGTAAAATCGTGCAAACTAATGCTCAGATTGATGCCATTCAGGATAAACAAGGTTTCAATATTGAAAGTGAAGCAGAGCTGCGTAGGCTGAAACAACTGAAAAAGAACTATCAAACCGATCTTGAAAACAAGAAAAAAGAATTGGACTCGCTTACAAAAAAAGCAAGAAACATAGAAAAAGAACAAGCCAACGTTGACAGACTCAGGGCCAGCCTCGCAGCAAAAGGAAGTGAAACAAACACCATGGAAGAAAGGCTCAACCAAACAAAACCGTTGGACAACGTGAAAGAGCAGGAAAGCGAGCTGGAGTGCCAAAACGAGGAAGACCAGGTAATCCTCCAAGATGAGAATGCCTCGCCCTCCGACATACAAGCCGCAGAAGGCAGAGTGGCAGAAAGAAATGAGGAGCTTGCGCGTTTGCAAACTCAGATTGCGGAAAGGGAAAGGGCGCAGCCTCTCTCGGAAAGGGTCAAAGAGATCTTCAAAAAATACGGGACGGTCACTGCAATTCTTCTAGCCACGGGGGTCACAATCGGCACTGTCGTGGGCTCAATCACTAACGCTTTGAAAGCCACCGGCAAAGATTTGGGGAAAGGCCTGAAAGATATTGGCTCTAAACTCGCTTCTATTCTGCCCGGGCTGATTGGCTCGATTGTGAGCTTTCTATTCAAAGCTGCCGGCCAAGTCGTCGGGTTTCTGGCAGAGCACACCTGGCTGCTTGTTCTCGCTGCGGTGGCGTTTTTGTTCGAAAAATATTTTAAGAAGCAGCAGTAGCTTGCCGCCAACCATGAACAGCAAAGCCGATAAGCCTACTACACTGACAATTACCGACATTTTGTTTATTTCATGTTGCGGTGTTTTATCTGGAGCCTTGGGCTCTATTTTTTGCGCCGTTGGCTGTGCTTGCTGAGTTTCGGACGAAGCTGATTTTCTTGATTCGGCTGTTGCAGCTTTGTGAATCGGGTTGGAAGGATGGCTGTTGGGAGGGTTAATTTTTGACGGGCTGCCTGCCATGAGTTTGAGCGCAGCTTTTTTTGTCTCCGGGTTTACCTCGTTGTTGACACCAAGTTTCATCCCGGAGACCGCCTGTTTCAGCTTGTTGTTGTAACCGATTGTGCTTTTGGTGTTGATTATCATTTGCGCGGGCATAAGCCAGGCCATGGGGGCTACAGCAAGATTGAGCCTAACCTTTGCTTGATCCACTGCGAGCTGGTACCTTTGCACGCTCTTGGCCAGGTCGGGCTGTCTGATCGCGTCTTCCATCAGCACCAGGAACTCGCTCTGTGCTTCTTTCGCCCGGCCACCAGAGCTGAGAATGCTACTTCTCACATTTACATGTGCGCCCAGGATGCAGTAAACGAAAGCCTCGATTGACTGATTTATTCTCAACAACCCCGACTGCGTCAAACCTGATGCTGTGTTTGGTGCAAACCAGTCCGATTGGGTATCAGAAGCGGCCCCCGGCTCGATGAAATAAATCAGGTTTCCTTTTATCGCTTTCCCTCCTTCATCACTGAATTTGTTCCATCACAGGTATAGGTAGTCAGTTTTCGACGCACCGGACGCGTAAACGTAAACGCTTCCCAGACCGTGGTTTGGCTCGTATATGAAGCAAAAATCGCTCGAGGGGTCTATGCCGAACTCCCTGCATAGCCTTTTGTACGAAGCAACGTCATAATGATTATTGAATTCACTGAAAGGCGGATCTCCGGGCAACACGCTTATGCTCTGAATTCCTCCAAGCTGGTACAAAATGCGCCTGACGGTGAAATACACGTGGAAGGTGAAAAAAGCTCTTATCTGCGGGGGGAGATTTATCCCGTTGTCAAAGATTTCACGAGAAATTCTGCACCCTTGTGTCGTGCAGAAAACCGGAAAGTTCAGCTGTTGCGGCCAATATTTCATGTCAGGCCCTCCTAACCAGTGTTTTGATTCGGTTCCAGAAGTGTGCCTGAGTTTGGTTTTTTGAAATATTTCTCGGAATTTTGTCGTGAAATATTGGTCAGGCGTGATGTAGATTTCGGTGTTGAATATTTTCTTCAAGCTTGGCGCTTTGCTGTCGAAAGGTTCCGCAGGGATTGCCAAAGAAACTTTTGAACCAAGTGGCGACAATTGATAAGGAAAACCACCGCTTTCTCCCAAACCAAGTGCTTCTTTCATTTCCGCACTCCAATACCGCCTGTCTGAGCCGAAGACACTTTGAAACGAGCCTTCGCTTTCTTTGAAAAACACCTCTGCGGTTGCGTTGTTTTTCTCGTCGACGCTTTCTTGTGAAACGAACCGGCTTTTGTCCGCTTTTGGAAAGTGGTTTAAAAAATTTGTCCACGCCTTTTTCTTCGCGGCATCCGCTTTTTTCGCAAAAACTCAGGATCTTTCCACAAATTCGCCATTGTATTTGAACACAATTTTTTTGTTAAATATAAAATGGTTGTTCTCACTATTGTCACACAAGAAAACAGCAAGACTATCTATTTTGAAGAGCCGATACCAAAAGTACATTTCATGAAACTCATATCTTGTAGTTTATTCAACAGCTGGGACAATTTGAAAAAAGAAGGTTCAGCCACCTTGGAGATAAAGACAGAGATAAAGCTGTATCAATCAGTAAAATAATCCCAGGGCATTACAGTTTAGAAAGGATGGCAAAAGAAATAGAAGGTCTGTTCGGCAAATATGGCTATAAACAGTTGGAAACATCAATAAATCAACCTGTTGGCCAGCTTGTAATCAGAAATTTTGGACAAAAACCGATAGAACTTGATCGTGATTTAGCCAATTTTCTTGGTATTGGGTGAAAGTTGCATACTTTTACATTTGTAAAAAGGTTTACAGCTCCAATGACATATTTTATTCATTGTGATCTGATCGACAAAGAACAAAATCTGTTCAATAGAAAAAGGTCAGATCTCTTAGCCCTGTTTGATGTGAAAGGGGAGCCTTTTGAAAAGGTAAGCTACAATGGTTCTCCGCAACAGGTTTTGCGTGACTGCTCTACAGACACGTTTATAAAAAGCATCACTATTAGCGTCAAAGATGAAAATGGCAAACTCTTTGATTTCAAGGGCTTACCGCTTCTTTTTGAATTAGAGTTAAATTAAATTTCTTTATATACAATGTCTTCAGTAAATCTGTTGCCTTCCGCTCCTCCTGCCGAGATTGAAAGAAGAATCTATCCAAGCCTTCCCGAAACGACAAATGCCGAGAATTTCCGGCTAACTGAAATAAGTAAAATTGAAAAAGAAATATCTGTTGAGATTGAGCATTACAGGTTTGTGTTGAAAAAATATAAAAAAGCCCGGAAAGAGATTCACTATTCCGTGGTTGGCCTTGGCGCCGTCACGGCAGCTCTGTCTTCTGGGGCTGTTGCAACATCACTCACTGGTGTTGGAATTGTTATCAGCGCGCCTGTTGCCGCGATAGCAGCTTTGTCTGGCGCAGTTTCCACTGGCCTGTCCGTTGTCAACAAGAAGCTTGAACGCAAAATTAATAAGCACTCGAGAATCCATTCTCTGGCTATTGCAAAACATGATTCGATAAACAGGTCTGTCTCACAAGCTCTGAATGATAATTGTGTTTCTGACACGGAGTTTCAACTGATCACACGTGAAATATATCACCAACTTAAAGAGACTTTACCATCGAACTTTGCGCAAAAACAAACAAATCCACGCCAGCCAGATCTTACTGTCACACGTGACGTTGAGTGACAGGTCACACAAAAGGTCAAAAGCCCTGTCGGGGTGCTCGTTGGCTGTTCTTGCCTAGCCCCAGCTAGGACTTTCCCGCCGCTGACAAGGCGGCTGTCGATTCCCATTTTACCTGTGGGAACGAGGTTTGAGATCCTGAGGGACCTCTGAGCACCCCCCAGTCTCCACTGGGCCGGGGCGGGTTCACCCGGGGTTATCGCCGTGGACAGCCTCACCCCATACCCCTGACAAGCGTCTGTACGTGCCATATTAGGAATCAGAGGGGGCCAACCTCACATCCAAAAGCACCTTCATTTGCTTGCTGATAGATAGTATAATGCTGCAAGCTATATATATTGATCCATTTGCCTCTCCTATCACCTGTGGTGTAGCTTCTCTGTCCTTTGCCTTAATTTTGCAGTATTTTCACACATACGCATGTGCTTTTGGGTGGTGAGATGATGTCATGCTTGCTATAATTAGAGATTGGCTGAATAAATTATATCCCAACAGCACTTCTGAAGGCCATAATGATTGTGCTTTTCCACGTGATTTGCTTTATTTTCATGGAACTTTCTACACCTGTTTGGCAGAAAGAGGCCAGTCAGATAACATATCAAGTCGTTGAAGCCATGCGAGAAGCAGAGAAAACTTAAACGGGCTCGATTGAGTCCCGTGTTCAAGGAATATCACATGTTACGATCGATCGAACGCTGTGATCAAATCTTGCTATTTTCTCGTTTCCTCCTGCTCGCTTCACTTAGGCAGCTTCTGTGGTAAAAAAATAACTTAAAGTGCGTTGACTGAGCGTATTTTTTGTGTAATTCTGTTCTGGTTCGTTTTTTTCGGCCCAAACAAAAAAATCTTGAGTTGTCCTCCATGTTTTTCAGTACTGCTCTTCCAAGGGCCTGGGAAATATTTGGTTCCTGAGTCTTTCTGAGAAAAATGTCACGCGACTCACAGATTTCAAAACAAAACTATTGCTTCGAACGAAGGTTAATATCGTCGCCGCTCAGTAAAATTTCTGAAAGATTTCGGCACAGTCGTTCTCGGCATGTATGGGGTAGCTGATATAGTGTTTTACTCCATTTTTATGACACTCGAAACAGATTCCTTTTAGGCCACAGAAGTTGCATTTACGGCAAAACATGACCTTTACAATTCTTGATCGTTTTTCACAGAAGGGTGCCTCTTCAATATCATAATGTATCTCATCCCAACCCATTTCCTTTTTTTCCCTTCTTTTTATTGCAAGATACTCCTTGTAAATTATCTCGCAAAGCTCTGGAGGGAGGTTTTGAATGGCCTCGGAAAGTTGACAGTTGTTCGATTGCAGAACATCGGACGAATATCTCGCGGCAGCCATCTCGGCGTATATACATGTGCAGATACTTCTTCAATAGGAAAATATTTCTGGCACACTTTTGTATATAATTAGTGCAGGCATTTTCAGTGGCACATCCGCGCTTTGTTTTCTTTTATGTTGTGTAACACACACAAAGAGAGTACTGGTTCTGGACACAGCTTGTATCCATATCTGTTTTTCTGCTGCTGAAACGACTCCCACTGTTTTAAGCTGAGCCCTGCGCGAAGCTTAAAATGGTGGGAGCCGTTTCAGCAGCAGAAAAACATATATGGATATAAGCTGTGTCAGAACCAGTACTCTCTGTGTGTCTCACTTTAATATTTCTTACGGTAAGTGCCGGCGCTAGTTCTGTTTTTTTTTTAGTCATGTTTGTTAGTTGTGTTTTTTTAGAACCCGTCACTAAGACGGTACTGTCTTGATACGGTTTTTTACGTGCTAAGATGTTATCGCAAAGAAGTTCTTGCGGTTTGAAAATCCTACCGCAAAGAAGTCCTCGCATTTCGAAAATCCAACCGCAAAGAAGTTCTTGCGGTTTTAACTTCTAACCGCAAAGAAGTTCTTGCGTCTTGCAGGATCGAAGCGCAAGTGACCCACAAGAAGCCGCAAGAAGTTGCCAGCTTGTGGACGCAAAAAGAAGTTCTTGCACATGCATTATTTTTGGGCTGTACTGTATGTTGCCTGAGGAAACACGCGAGAGTTTTTGCAAATACTGTGACTTGCAAAGTTGGTATGATTTTTTACTGAAGTTGTTTTGATATCTTGTTACTGTCTTTGTTATCATTTTAGCTTTATAAAGTTGGTTCATTTACCTGTTGTCTTGTAACTGCCAGCTTTGTCAAACCCTGGTGTGTGACATTACTCAAGGTATGTGTACACTTTTGGTAATAAAATTTGTCTTTTGTTTCAATATCATATTAATTGATGACAGTCCTTTGATTCCAACTCACAACTTTCTTTAAAAGCAGCACTATGATGTTTTGACAATCACTGATATTGTCCACACTTTTAAATTTAGTTGATACCTGTCCCTTGGGGGACAAGAATTGACTCATGTTTATGTATAGGGATGTCATTAGGGGTTTGAAACCCTGGCATTGCATTGGAGAAAGAAAACCTTGAATAAACAGTCTATATATGTGCAGGACAACACCCTGTAGAGCCTTGTTTAGTGCAAAGAACTGTAGAATTAATAATAACTTTGTTTTGTTCTGAAAATTATCTGATATTGACTAATGACCTACTAATTATCACTATAATCAACATCCCCAATCTTGGATTTCCAGGTCCTGTATTAACCATATTTGACAATATTTTGCAATTGTGCAAACGTACATGTACATGTGCCCTGATAAGGTTTAGTTCAGGCCTTGATTAGGCCAGACCTGACAGTTCAGGGCAACCAGACAAAAAAATATACCTTGTACCAAAAAAAAAAAATACCCTGTCCAGTGGCATGTTTCTGTAAAGACCATGTAAAGGAATAGCCCCACCCCTCAGGAACTGTCCCAGGTAGTATTCTTGTTATCCTTTTAGAGGTACTTGATGTATAAAATTAAAGTAGCCTTAATGTTATATTTCAGCCAAAGGATGATTCTCATCCATTTCAACAAAATGCACCTGACACTGACAGGAATGTTTCACTGGCTCGTGATTCTTTGCCAGTGGTCATGAGTAACTCATTAAAACAACAAGAACAAAGTGAGAAAGCACAAAATGCATCAGAAATAGCAGAAATCTACAATGAGAATTCTTCAACCACACAGACAAACCAGACTGGTTCTACCATCACACAAGTGGCCGATCAGACTGCCTCTTCACTTCTGTATGAAGTGGATATGAGTCTCCTTGGAAACATAGTTACAAGTGGAGTAGAAACAACTGGTCAAAAAAGTTGTTCCCCTGAGCCAGCTCATGACTCACCTGATAATGAGGTGAAAACCTCAGAAAGGGGAACGAAGAAATACAAAGTTAGGTATGAAATGAACAACTCATTATTAATTCCTTCTGTTATATTTATAGTTCTTTGTTTGTTTTTATTTAAACATGCATTTGGGGAAATTACTCCTCAGTTTATCAAACCATCCTAAATAAGTATATTTTATTTCCTCTAGGGTATGGCCCATCAAAATACAAGCACAGTAAATTTGGTTTAATTATAATAATTATTAGTGTTTAAAAATAAATTTACAAGTTTTGTCTATATATTTTGTAATGATAAAATGGTATTATTAACTTGTTCATTCACTCATATTTATTTGAAAATCATAAATTTTGGCCAGGAATTATGAGCAGTATTCTGTAATTTGTCGTCCTTGGGTCACGATTGATGGTGAAACTAGTCAGCAGCTGCTGCGAATGTTCCGAGAGATGGTTCTTATGTTGATTCTAGGCAATCCTGGGATTTCACAGGTAAAACAAAAATTCCCTGTTTTTACACATTTATGTTAGTAAGGAAGTCAGGACATAAAATAATTCTTAGTAAATTATTTCTTATTATCTTGTTATGTGCATAAACTATTGAGAGCAGTACTCAAAAAATCTGCTCACAAAATGTGCTCAAGATGGAAGTATAATGGATTAAAAGTTAATTCTTTTGTGTTATTATTCCTCATGAGTAGTAAATGGATGGGCGAGTCTGTGCGTTAATTTGTTTGTTTGTTGGTACACAGGCCTACTTATTTATGTCTTGCCCAGGATGTCATGGGTATACAAGATATGCCACTTTATTAGTAATTGCTGTTGTGATCATTTTAGTCATCCAGAGGTGTTATTCATGTCTTTGAGTAAAAATCAATGTTGCTGATCACTCGGTCCAAAGGAAAGCATCTCACTTTAACATCATTTTCAAAAATCCACTCTTATATCTAAAATATTGATCAAGCAGTTTATTGCACATTCCCAAAGCTAGTTTAGATACCAATTCAATTATTTTGTTGTTATACTTTTAGAGTGGTTAAACAGGCGTAATTTTGTTTTTGTCTTATGAATAATTCTGAATGAAAAAGTTGGTTTAGAAACTTATTTTTACCCAGATATATACCCAGTGGTAAAGTTATTGCTGTCAATCAAATATAATAAGGACAGCTGCATACAGTGGCTACATATCTTTGTCAAATGTGGTTTTTTTTTCTTTTCAGAGCCAGGTTTCTAAGCATTTCTTTGAAGCCTTACGACCAGTGGCATTACAAGATATACTTGATGTGAGTTAGTGGCCATTTCACCCTAAGAGATCCTAACAGCATTTCCTTTGCTGACTTAGACAATGAATATAGATTTTCTAGACAACTAGTTTGCTCTTTTGAAGGATCATATTCCTGTTTGTTATCTTTTTGCATTTTCAGAGTCTTATTTTGGATAGATGCGTTGTTAAACATGTTCGTAAACTACCAGTGAAGGTAGCTCTATTCTCCACAAGTAAACTACAAGGTAATAAAGTAATGTGTGTGCAGTGTATGTGGAATAATCACTTCAGATGTTGTTTTATAGGTAGATGGTACAGATAAGTGATCGCCACAATTCAAATGCACAAAAGTTTAATTAGTATGTGCATCTTAAGCGTGTGTGAGTGAGTGGGTGTGATTCAACTGAAATCAAGATGATCTAAGATCGTAAGTCAGGCTGTAGCCAGATGTGCTGCTACAAGTGTTGATCATTTGCAGTGCGCAGCAGTTCTTAAACTAGCATGTGTGATACGTGCATGCTAATAGATGCATGTCTCAAAGAAATATCATGAAACTGTAATCACATACTGATATATATTTCATCATGAAAACATAGCTTATTTAAACTGACCAATAGATGAAAGTGAAAGCTGTAGTAATTATTGAAGTTGATTCGAGTAGCATTGTTTACAAGAGCATTTGTGTTCTCTCACTCTGTTCACTGCTGAATGCAAAATTGTCACCGAGTGAGTGCATGTACTAAGCTCTGAATGGATGGTACTTCTAATTGTACACATGAACCTGAGGGATGGCTTCTACCATATTGGTCTCTTGCATGCAAGAGAATCAATATCTTGTATCTCCTATTATCAGTATGATAGATACGGACACCAATCAATACGTTCTATTGTCAGAATAAGTGAAGAATACTTTCGTGAGAAGAGTGACACTCAAAAGCCCTGTCTATAGACAACACAATACAATACAATCCTTTATTTACCCATGCAGCATTTAGGAGGAATAAAAACTTGTTAAAACAGGTGCGTGCTAAAAAATGGAAACAATAAAACTAAACTTAACTACTACAAGCAATAAAAATATTTTGATAAGAATATATTTATATACATACTATATTAATCTATATACAATCACCATACAAGTTAGAAAATGTGCTTATGTAAAATATGTTTAAAAGTTTTTACATACATACATACATACATTTTATTTGTTATCAAATTAAAATTACAATTATAACATGCCCGCAGATAGCTGAGCTAATCTAGGCGGGTCATGTTTGGACGAGTTATTAATATACAAATAGGTACAACTAAATACAACTGAAGGTGACAAGAGAACTAAAGAGATTAGAATTGACAACAATGACTAAAGAGAACTAATAAACTAACGATATGACAAATAATAATTAACAACAGTTACGACGAGAGACTACAGATACACTAAAGTGAAATTATTGAGTATTAATGAATACATACTAGGAGGAATATAAATTCAGCTTTACTTTTTGAACGATTTCTGTAAGATCAATATAACAGTCTTCTGAAGCTAGAATTTCAAAAAGTATTTGTTTTATTTTCCTCTTAAAGACATTTTTTGGAAGCTTTCTTA
>Ga0126339_10003323_pt1 | contig 11691 bp, 8 predicted proteins | sample OrbTmetagenome_2_FD_92532 | JGI IMG/M metagenome (GOLD analysis project Ga0126339, IMG submission 92532) | Coral microbial communities from Petempiche,Puerto Morelos, Mexico - Orbicella T R C metagenome | ecosystem: Host-associated > Invertebrates > Cnidaria > Coral | place: Petempiche,Puerto...
AAGGGGGCCCTCCCTGGGGTGGAGAATTTGAAAAAAAAAAAATTACTTGTTTTCACCCCCCCCCCTTTTCCCGGCCTTTTCCCCCCCCCCCCCCCCCTCCCCCACCTCCCTAAACACACATACAACCTGCAGCTTACCATTGACAGATCAGAATAAACTGCGATTATAGACAAATCATTTTGTGTCAGTTTTTCCAATAAATTCACGGCTAAACATAATAAACCGTACTTGAAGATACTGCCAAGCCGAGTGTTGTACTTTTCTTTGTGTTGGTTGGGATAGCTGCTTCATAGTCTGCTAAAATTTCTCGCTCTTTTGTGGTAGGAAACCAGGAACCTTTTTTTCCGCTGTGCTCAGCGTTTTGTAATATTTCACTAAAAACACGAAACACGTTTGATTCCTCTTGTTGATCACCTAATGTATCACGTGACTTTTTTGTACTGTTGAACATTTTGTGCTCGAATTTAGCTGCGAAAGACTTTTTGCAGTCATATGAGTCTATTTTTTCGGGGATTTTATTCTTCCGGTTTTGTATATACTACAAATATTATTATCCTTAATGTCGGTTACTAGTGGTGGATATTGAGAGGACTATTTTAAACTGATACACTTGTGCGAAACAGCACGGCTTCTGATCTACTTTTCCTCGTTCGCGTGGGAATGATACAATTTTGCTGTAAATTACAGATGCGAGAATTTAACTGAGTAAATAAATGTGGAAAAAAACGCGTTACCCCTCATTAAACCAATCGTGGCACTACTATAAAAGCACATAATCTTGCGTTTTTTTTTCGAAGAACATCTTCTACTCACAGCTGATTGGAGCCATCTTTGTCGAAATCGTAGCGAGAGGAGGACAGCAAACCTCGCGACAATAAAGATCAGGCAAATGTCAGTAGGTACCCGCGGTAGAATGAGTGATAACGGGGACAGTCCGAATTCCTGAAAAAAGGAAAGAAAACGCAGATTCATAAAATAATACTAATGCAAAACTAATACTCTAATAAGCATTCGCATGCTCATTAGGAAAAAATGTAAGCAACGACGTAAGTAAAGTTTCCTTATTAGTACTTAAGAGAAAATCTTTTTGCCTCAACATAACAAAATACAAATTCAAAACATCCATGAGACATCAATGATGTACTTAACAAAGGAATTGCCCTTACTTTAAAAACAATACAGCAGCGTATCTGTGTCGCAAGTTGAAAAGACAACCTGGAATTAAGAAGATAAACCGAAGATGAGCTAAGGAAGTTCGTACAAAATATCAAAAGTTTATTTATAAGCATTCGCAATGTGTTTGTCAAGATTTCACAACTCTCTGAACTCAGTTCAGATAGAACAAGATTTAAAAGACCCTTCTTTATTCGCAGTAGTCTTCTCATAAACTTTCTATTTTCTATAAGGCCTAGTTCACACTATTAAACAATACGATTATGAGCTCGAGAGTTCTGTCGGATGATAGTTGACGAGGGCGCTAGTCAACTATCGCGCGATAGAAATCGAGAGCGAATAATCTAATTGTTTTAGTAAAAAATCTACAAGTCGTTCAAAACATAATCTAAATCCTCTTCATAGACACTTCGAAAACGCCAAGAAGCGGTCGTCACTTTGTTAACAAGGGAATCCTGCTACGCTACTCACTATCTATCACAGATTATAGTTCACCACTAAATTTTCTCCTATTCTTATTGGTTTAAATCGATCACGTGTCGCGATAGTGTTCATTCGCGGAGAGACACTATCAGCTTATAATGCCCGTCCGAGGAAAATACCCGGATGGATAGCACTCGTCCGTGAAAAATTTTCTGTAAGCAAGCGAGCTTTAAAAAGAAAATAATAATAATAAAATAAATAAACAAATGAAATTGTATTAAGTGGGTTTTGTTTATTTTCCTTTTTAAATTTTACCGATTTGGCTTTCACGGCTTTCATCTGAAAAAGTTGAAAATAATTCAATATGATTTTTGAACTGGCGCGCGGAAGAAAATTTAGAGACGAACAATAAAGACAATAAAGTGTTTGTCTCGGAACTATGGGTCTGATAGTTGCCCCTCGGAAATTTGATGTTCTTAAAACTAGCATATTTGTTCTAAGAACACCAAATTTCTGAGGGCCAACTATCAGCCGATAGTTCCTCGACAGAAGCACTCTATTGTTTAAAAAGACAATGAGTAGCGTAGCCAATCAGAGAACGGCATTCGTGATAGAACGCTAGTAGATTTATACTAGATAACGATATAACGACATAACGACATAAAAGCGTGAACATCCTTACATAATGACATAACAGCAACATAGCATGTACAGCATGAACAAAACGACAGTAAGACAAAATGATCTTTTCGTCATGTCCCTATGTCGATATTGTCGTTATGTCGTTATATCGCTAGTGTGAACCAGGCCTAACCGTTCGTCGAAAGCGCGAGGGACTGGATTGACTGCGAACGCAAAATGATGAGGAGTGGGTAGATTGAATAGTCCATTTTTTTTTTTTTTTCTTGCACATGTAGTTCATTTGTGTAGATTGTCTGTCTCGGCGATCTTTCCTGTATATTTCTTCTGCGATGGATCGCTTCTCGACGAAAACAATTCAGGCTCGAACTGGGTTGGCTTAATAGCTCAGTTGGTAGAGAACTGCACCGGTATCGCAGAGGTTATGGGTTTGAATTCCGTGCACAACTGATTATTTTTTTTTTAAACGGCTTTAGTTTCGCTACTGCATAAGTTTTGTATATAACGGCGATGATCCAGATCATGTCTTCATATCTTTCTCCGTAGTTCAAATATAGTGATCTTTCATATGTCAACTTGCATTCTTCACCATCTACGGGTACATTACGAACTCACAACATGATCAGTTCCCAGTTGGCTTGATAGCTTCGTTGGTAGCCTGCACCGGTATCGCAAAAGTCATGGGTTTGAATCTCGTTCAGGCCTGAATTTTTTCCAGGCTTTAATTTCACAGCTGCTTAAGTTGTGTAATTTATAACTGCAATGATCAAGGATGTCTTCGTATTTTTCTCCGTAGTTCAATATATGATCTTTCATATATTCACTTGTATGTCCTTTGTTTGTCGTGCAAATAAAAGTTGCAAACCACAGGGTTCTAAACCAGCGCTAAACGCAAGGGTTTACTAGGAAAAATAAAAGAAACGGCTGTGAGGGTGTGATGTTCAGTCGGGCGAAAACTACAATTATAACAAGCACCAGCAAAATTCTGTACAGGCCGATTACCCACACGTGCCTTAGTGCACCATAGACAAAGCCAAGAAGTGACCCAACTAGCTTGTATTCAGTTGTAAGGCAAGCAAAAAATGGGTAGAACAGTATTCCATACACAAGAACGGCTACGATACCTTCAAAAACTAAAAAGATAGATTCACCACTAATCACATAAACTTTTAAATTTGTGTTTATCCTCCATAAAGTGATAAGAAATAAAATGGGTAAAACAGTGTTTCATAAGTAAGGACAGCCAATGCAAAAGTGCGTCGAAAACTTAACAAAGAGTTTAATGTTAGTGTTAGTTTAGCCATAGTTAATAGAGGGATATGCTTAGGAAGGCCGGTAAACATCAAAGACGTAAACAAACGGGCTAAGATTTATGCTGGAACGTCCTTGACCCTGGACATCTTTTGTTTCTATGGTTGCATGAGCACACAGAACCACCTTTTGTATTTTGCCAAGTTTTGTGCAAGGTCAACCCCCAAAGTGGCCAAACAAAGACATACAACAAAGAACTTTGCCTGGTTTCATAACGATTTCCCTGTAAAAACTATAGTTTAACATCATTCTACGCTGACTGAATTACTCGACTGATGAACGGTTAAGTTGCCTCTGTAATATTCTGTGTTGAACTTTGCATTAGGTACGTACTTGGAGATTTTTTTACAATACAGCTGCCAGCAGAAAATTGATGCGTTTTTAATTGATAGCTCAGTTAGATCCCAGATCTGCAAAATTCATTGACAGCTGAGAAAAAAGCTGAAATTTAACTGAAAGCTAAGAAATCAGCGGAAAATCACCGACCGTTAACATTACAGCACTTCCGCCCCTTCCTCTTTTTCAGAACCTTATAACTTCTCGAGTATTTTAATTTTTTGGTAATTTTTAATAATATGAATCCACAGGTAGTCTAAGCTAATGCAGTCAGGTCATGTCTTAGCTAAAATTAATCACGACATACACAAAAAACCATTAATTCATACCTAACACGCATACTTTCAAGCACACTAGTTTGACATTTAAAGAAGGTCACTCCAAAAAGCTCAGTAAATATTCAGATTTTCCACTCACCGAAGTTTCAGCCTCTGAAGTGCCCTCTATCCTGAAGAATTCGTCTCGAAAGAAGCCACCTCAGAGACCGCCATTTTGAAACTGTCCTGGCAGCCAGGCTGTGTTTATTGTATATGTGACATCATTCCATCCGACTCGAAATTGGCGAGGAGAAAAAAAAACCTGCATTTGACTTGGCATCCTTAAGGTCAGCAAAATCATTTTTCTTTATTCTTTTTTCTTTCTTTTTTCTTTTTTTTTTTTTCAAGCATTTATCCACCTCACTATCTTCAATGCTATCATTTCGGAGTTTGGAGCATGTTTGGATCAAAACAAAATGGCTCAAGAGCAGCCATAACCCATGGTGGTAGTTAAAAGGCTCATCGGAACCCATTTGGTCAAAATCCCTTGGACGGAATGACGTCACGAAGACGCGGCATGGCTGCTGCTGTTCAAAATGGCGGCAACGATGTTCGAATTTTGGGCTTTAGAGGCTGAAACTTCGGTGATTGGCTAATTTAGTGCAAGGTTTTTATTAGCATTGAAAAAAAATATACGTTTTTTGGAGTGACCTTCTCCTTTAATAAAGACTTACGAAATGACGATTGCAAGAGTAACGACTACTTCATGGTGGTAGGAAAATTAAGTCGTTTTAAGGGGAAAAAAAAAACATTTCGAATCGCAAGTTTTGTTATCCTTAATTGTAATGACAAGTCAAGGTAAAACATTTACTCACTTTTAAGCCAAGGGGATTCGAAAACAATTATTCCGCCATTTCCAATCAATAAGGCAAGCATTGCACTGGCTGTAGCTCCATATGTGGCAACAACAGTCCACCTGTTGCTATGACTACCAAGGAAGTCAACCGGTCTGAAGAAACATAAAGTCTGTTTAATTTGTAATTTGGCCTGAATGGCGAGAGTTCCCATGTCTGTCTGTCTGTCTGTCTGTCTGTCTGTCTGTCTGTCTAGATCTATCTGTCCAAATTAATTTGCTTTCCAATAAACATGAGATGGCAAGTCTCCAGAACCACCAGATCTTTTCATATGAGGAAGCCACCCTCTTCACAAACTTACATTTACGAATTTTTCGGTATGTCAAGCTTTGCTCCCGTGAGGCATCGACGCTTCCATATGGCAAAGCATGGCACCCGGAAGCCAAATTCGCGCGTTTTGCGGTTAGTTTTTACCCTCGTTTGCCGACATTCGGCAATAATTTACTGAAGGCTATAAATGGCTTAAACCTCTACTAGTTGGCACATTTTAAAGAGAACACAGCCGAACCTCTCCACAACGGCCACCTTGGGAACAGACGAAAATAGTCGTTGTAGAAAGGTGGCCGTTAATTACAAAACCCTAATGATTTTCTCGTTTATCCATCCCCTACCCCTTTGCGTTTGTGCTAAGTTAATCTCCCGCGGTTTTTGTTTCGCTCGCGCACTCGACCAGCTGTAAAAAAACAGACTATGAAAATATCGTTTCTTAGTAGCTCTTAGTGTTGCGGAGCCCGGCGGTGTGATCGCCAAATGACGTGAAAAAAGAGATTTAGTAGACAATTCCGGCAATAACCAAACCAAAACACAATAGCTTACCAACAATAGTTTCCACAACACCAGGAGTTTAAAGGTTTGCTAATCAATTTGGCTCGCTGTGGTCAGTCAACACAGTGAACATGCTAATTATTAAGGGTTATACATATTAAACAAAAGTAATAGAGTAATAACATTTCCACGTACGAAAAAAGTTATTGTCAGTAAATTTCAAACGAATAGCAATTGCTAAAGCCTTTTGTCAGTTCTCAGTAAATATGACTACAAATGTCAGTTGTCAGTTCAATTTTCGGGCATTTGTCAGTTGTCAGTTATTTTTTTCACCATTTTGTCAGTTGTCAGTTATTTTTTCACCATTTGTCAGTTGTCAGTTATTTTTTCACCATTTGTCAGTTGTCAGTTATTTTTTCACCATTCATTCAACCCCATTGAGACCCTCCTCTATGCATGGGAGATTAACTCTTTCACCCTTCGGTTCTCTCTTTGATCTCTTGATCGTTTTATAGCTTGTAGTATAGACCTAAAGCTTACATTAGTAGCCCAGGACGTCCATCGAACCACTCCAGTTTAAATTTGGTGCGCTGTTTCAGAGAAGCAAGAACCAGAATAAGGGCCAACTGTGCAGATAAATCAAAAACAGATAATAAATACATGTACATTGGGATTTCAAACATAGCTAGTAAATATATCGGGATTTAATTTTACCCCAACTGTTGCGACAAAGCCTGGGTGCAAAAATGTATCCTTGAAAAATTTTTGCAACCAGATGTGTGTATGGACTTTCATTGCCCTATACAGGCAAGACATGCACTCTGACCTGCATGCGCACAGCAAACTCTGGGCCAGTCCCCTACCTAGTCTCCCTTCCCCGCACGCTCTGTACAGAGATTGAACCTTTAGAGCGGAAAAGCGTACTGCGCAGAAAACTGTGCACCCCTTGCCTCAGGCAATAATGCGGGCTGCGGGATTCTGCAATGGTGGAAACAACGGCGGACTGTAATAAGGTACGCGAGGAGTCGTTCGGTTGAATTATTTATACTTGGGCAAATATGAATTTTTTCGGCATTTCACTGTTAAGGAAACAAGGCTCCCGGGCAAAAAAATGTGTCTTCGCGCCGCCATTTCTTGTATACCGTGGGGAAATAATATGTTCGGAAAACTTCCTTAGGTTAATTTTGTCCGAAATAAAATTGATTCACTACGAAAACAATACACCAGCTTTCCGTCAGTGACCTGAAAATGTTGTTGCTTGCCGGGAAAATTGGGAAGCAAATAAAGTTCAAGCCCTCTTCTTTTGGTTAACACGATCGACGAAATTTCCGCCATTTTGTGAAGTTTCGAGCTTGGAGCGGAGCCAAAACTCGCGCATGCTTATTACGCTTTCCCGCTATGAAGGTTGAAAGTAGGCAGAAGAAGAGAGTCCAGGGTCCAGTCCAGGATAATTTGCCCGTGCGTCCTCAGAGTGCCCGCGATAAGATTTAAATTGCTCATTCAAATTAAAGATCTCTTGCCCGGGTTGTTCCAAAGGTGGATAAAGCTATCCACAGGATATATCACTATTTAGAGGATTGCGTGGCTTGTATTGTTACAACTCATTCACTGGATAGCGATTCATTCAATGGATAGCGTTATCCAACCTTCGAACGACTGCGGCCTAAATTGGTTTATGTTCAGCGTGCGTATATCGAGTTATGGATGCTCGCGGGAAGTTTGCAGAACACTAGACAAGCGTAAGAGTTGCTCAAGGCGCAGCTGAGAGCAACTCTAGCTTCTTGAGTACTCTCCAAACTTTTCAAATGCATCCATCGATATACGTACAGCTTGCAACATGAACCAAGTCTTTTAGAGCATAGCGACAACAACTTCAGAGCTAAAACATTTTTTATTTGACTACAAAGTTCTCACAATGCAGGGTGAAGAAAAAAGGGATGCCACTGGCTGGTTAAAAACTCGCCAACATTAGTTGAACGACGGTTGAGCGAGAACGTTTCATCTCATTCTGCTTTCTAAAATTGTCAATGAAAAATTCGCTTCCTCGAATAAATGAAAATGTAGGCAAACAAAGTCAAAACACTTAGCAAAAATGTACACAAACAAAGTCAAAATACTCAAGTTTTAGTAAGCATCTTACTTGGTGAAAGTCAAAGGCCCGAAGTAGGGTTTGCATTGTTCAGAATGATGTTCACTTTGCCGAAACTTTAACAAAAGGAACTAAACTCGACAGAAACTTTGCAGAAAATCATGATGACTTAATAGGAATTACTTAGGACCAGCGCATACGCTATGTTACAATTAATAAATGGCCACTAGGCCTGCGCACGCCTTTCTTGGAGAGGAGGGGGCGGGGGGATGCCAGCGTTCTGAGCACGCGCATATAACTTATCCTGGACTCTCTCTTCTCCCGCCTGGGCTTAACTCCTATATAGCGTGGGGAAGGGAATTTCAGGATTGTCGCATCTAGCGTGTGGAAAAGCTCTACGGCACACAAAATAGTTTTCGAATTATTTTAGTTGTCTACAGGCAGCTCTATTCTGTGGAGGCCCTCTGGACATCCACAAAGTCGATCATCATGCAGATATCATCAGTACAACGATCCCGCAAGTCCCCGGCAGCTTTTCTTAGAATGCTTTCGGTGAGCAGTTGTTTGGGTCAATCAGCTAAATATAATCACATGTGTTTAGTGGCTTAACGTGGTAAATATTTCTGGCGCAATGTATGTGTAGTCCGCATGACGTTTAGATTGATTACGAACAGTGACTTGATTTCGCTGTGTGTTTAGCTGAAAATACGGTCAAGACTCGTCTGCTGCTTTCGATCGTTTCAAGACGTCTCCCTTGGAGTGTAATATCTGATCTTATTCGTGCAACTCTTAATTAATTGATACATGTTGCATGCATAAAGTGCATACGGCTGCATCCTGGGTTATGATATTTGGTGTATCGCGTCCATGAGGCATTGCAGGTCCACATGACTGTAACAGTCAAAAGAGGTTGAAAAATGATTGTAGCTCTGAGATTAAACGTAACTGGTGATACTTACTGCTGGTGCAAGACATCCTAGATCAAACAATCCCTGCTGTGAAAGAGCTTTAGAACAGCTGCAAGGACAAGAAGTGCAACTTTGATACATGCTCCATACACAACAAGAAGCTTATAAGCGCGCAGTGAAATTTAAAGTAAATTACCTAGAATCGATAGAAAACAGCACACTTCTATGAAGCAACGCATTAACAGTTATGAACCCAGTCTTTTCACCATAAAGTTATGGTAACTTCAATGCACCGCAGTCTAAAATTTTCACAGATTTTCTACCAAACGTCTTATGCAACTGAGCCTCTTTACAGTATTCTATACTTCTCTGAAAATGCTAAGTTGAGAAGTTTCCGAGGTTAAGACCCCGGAGGGCAGAGTGCTCCCCATAATGACCTCTACCGGGAGGTTTCGCCCTAAAAGCGTACCTTTCTCAGGCCACGGGTATATGAAAAGGTATGGGGATTTCACAAACTGAGATATATGAAAGGGCTGAGGGAAATCGGTGTATCATCACTCCCACCACAACGTGAACCGAACGTATAAAACGCCGCAGGCAGGTGGTTTCACTGCAAAATTTTGGCAATTTTATGACATCCTATGTATATGGTCTAGAAGAGGGTAGACTTTGCATTTGTGTTTCTTGACAATACCGAAAACAAAGCACTTCAAACAAATAGCATTTGAAAGTTTCATGAAGGAACATGCCCAAGACCCCCCGCGCTTTCAAAATTGCGCTTACATCGCGGTAAAGTCGGTAAACTATGATTACGCTCTTAGTGGACTGCAACTTCAGCACGAAAGGGAGCTCTGAAAGCTAAGTTGAACATTAAATATTACGTGTTTATCTTGTTTCTATAGTACTATCATGGAACACTGTCGCGTAATTTTACTCTGTAATGAAATATATTCTTACATCCTAGTGGAAAATTGAAACACCCTGGTACGTTTTTGCATGGAAACTTTTTCGTTCGAATTCCTGGCCATGGAGCACTTACCAAGTCATCACTGCTACAAAGGGGTGCTTGATTTGTGGATCAACTACAGAATACAGGGTTCCTTTAATTTAAATGCATATAATTTTGATGATTCGCTGCGATAGGTGACGGAACAATGCATAAACGCAACCCGATTTTAGTTTCAATTTCAAATAATGCTGATACAGCCGAGACGAAGGGACCACGGGACTCCAACCAAGGAAAAAAAAAATCAATACGAGAGCTATTTTCAGTCAATCTTGGAACTGATTTATAAATATAGTTCTCAAACCTTAAGATCAACTTTGCATTTTTCCTTGGTTCATTAAGATTTATATTATCTGCAGGTGTTTACAAGTATTTACATTGTTACAAACAAGTTTTTACCCTGTTACAATTATCTGTCTCTTATATTATTATGTGGGATCTAATTAATTATTAAGATAATTTTTCTAGCCTATATTTAAAAAAGAATTTTACTAACAAAAGCTATTTTCAGTCAATCTTGGAACTGATTAAATATAGTTCTCAAACCGTTAGATCAGCTTTGCATTTTTCCTTGGTTCACTAAGATTTATAGTTGATTAGATCATGTAGATCATCTCCAGTGACATTTATAAGTCGCTAGGTATGTTTTGTCACGATTAATAACAAGGCTCAGGAACAGGGCAATACACCACCGTTGACGCGAACGGAAAACTACGGTCTTCCCCATTGGCGTTCAGTCGACGAAAGCCTATGCATTTGCGCGAACAACTGCGATTTTTGATTTGATCATGAACTTGCCAATTTGGTTTTTTGATTTAATCAATGTTCATTACTTGCTATTTTACCTTATAACTTTGTTTATAACCTTATCACACTTGCAAATTTACTAATTTATTGTTTTTACTCTTTGTCGTAGACCGTCTGTCTCCCGTCTCCGCCTTATTAATTTTATAGTAGGGAATACCTCTGCAACTATTGCTATTTCCACTGCACGAAGCTTTTTTGCTTTTTTTGTGGCGGACCTTTTACCAAAGATGTTACCCGCAAATATCAAGGCAGTTGTTCGCCCGTAAAAGGAGTTGTTTCTTCCAGATCGGATGATAAAATTGGCAATGATCCGTAGAAATGCTAACTTAAAATTGTCGAAGAATTAGCATGTAAATCACTAATTAGCTGAAGCGTGAGGATCATTCTTAAAAGCAGCCATTCTCAGTACTCGCTGATAAAACTTTGATGACTCAGCAAAACCCGCCATAAAGTATTGACCGCTAAAGGGACAGCTAAAATGGGCAAGTACTCAATGTTTTTGTTTACTCCACTCAGCCCCAACTGAAAAATATCAAGGTAAGCTTTGCTTTTGTTCTTAATGACTACCACGCACTCGACAGAGTGTTACTTTCGTCAGATTACGCAACACAGACAACAACACTGTGCGAGAGAAACGCACAGTTAAACGCACAACATGAAATAATATCACGCTAGCAAGGATTTTTCTCACTTACTCGTTCTCAATCGTATCATTTGATGCCATTCTGACTCTGTCAAAGTCGTTGCCAGCAGGATCGGCTCATATTAGCCTAGGAGATCAGCATTCCTTGCTCACTCTTCCGCATCAGGCCGGGAAACCGAAGTAATTCTTTGACCAACGTCGTGTAAACTTCGTAGAGTCTCGCGAAGAATTCGTCACCGGAAACTGCGTGAGCGTGACTGATAATCACATGACCTGCAAGAGATTTTTTACACTCGAGGAAAACGTACTGAAAAGTGTCGTTCAGAGAAGGTTTCCCCGAACATGACGGTATACAAGCTTATGTGAATTCCTTTTGAACCAATTTCTGCGGCTGATAGCTGTGGGGTACTTGAGATTAAT
>Ga0126339_10003324_pt1:0-2500 | contig 11691 bp, 5 predicted proteins | sample OrbTmetagenome_2_FD_92532 | JGI IMG/M metagenome (GOLD analysis project Ga0126339, IMG submission 92532) | Coral microbial communities from Petempiche,Puerto Morelos, Mexico - Orbicella T R C metagenome | ecosystem: Host-associated > Invertebrates > Cnidaria > Coral | place...
GTTTGTCTGCAAGCGTTTCCTTCCTTCCCCTCTCCCACCCCCTCTTTCTTTGTTTTGGCTCTCGCCCCATTTTCCGCGCAGAGAAAACACCGAAAATCCCATTCGTCGGTCTTTCTTTGCTTCCAAACCCCACGGAAACGCTTGCTACACAGGCTAAGAAACATGTCAAAAACAGACTAAAAATGTTAACGCAGCATGGAGGCCGAGTAGTCAGGGCACTGAACTTGCAATCCTGAGGTCGCGGGGTTATTAAGTTCCGTTCTGACCATCGTGAAAAGCTGGAGTTTTTTTCTCAGTCAATTTCTCGGTCATGCCTGAAAATAGCCAACTTGACTGCCTCCCATCAGTTGGGATTTTTGTTGAGCCCTTTTTGACATATTCGTGTCTTTCAGTTCTACTGGCATACCAGCTAAGTGGAGCTTACACATTTAACAGGTCAAGTTCTTACTAGAAGTAAGGAATATTTGTGTAAAGTTTTGAGAAGAAGAAAAAATGAAAAAAATATTGTAAATATTATGGTAGAAATAAAGTCAAACGCTCCTTTTAGGTCCCAATAATTAGGTTTTTAATTCTCAATTTGCAACATTTTGAGGGCATGCATGCCCCGTTGATTCTACAACCCCAAGTTGCCAGTACCCATCCTGGATACTCCCGTGACCGTCCTATATAACCCAGTTGAATATATCCCCAGTTTGAAGCTACAGACTGAAGGTGGCTCAAAACAGTAATATTTCCGTGAGACGCCTGGGCTCTAGCGCGCACGCGAGGCATCACGCGATCACTCGAGGGTTCGCGAGATAGCGCACGAGTTTTAAAGTTTACAAAAATCAAAACAAACATCGCGACGCGAGACCTACTTCGTAAAACTTTGTTTCCGCTGTTAAGCTGTCGGCGTTATCCGTTATTTTTAACTTCGAAAACATTCATCCTTCAGGCAATTTCAAAGGAAAACATCCCTTTAAACCGCTGTGCTGGAACGCAAACGAAAGTTGTGATGTTGATGTTGGGATCGATCGCGCCGGCTGTCAATCTAGAAACCAGCAGGGAAAAAGACTACTCGTTCTTTGTACTTGGCTAGTCTCATCTCCGGGTATTTACGGTATTCTTCTTTTACCGCTTCTGCTACTAACGACAACAGCGAAAAAGAAAACTCTATTCGCGGACTTTTCTCGTTTGCGGGCTTTACTGATCAGCGCACCGCGATCTTGCAAAGTCGAGATTTTAATTTGCGCGTAGAACGCGCGCTAAAAGACCTTAGCCACGAAGCTAATCTCAAAAACTGATCCGGTGACCCTACTTTTTAATGAATGAAAATATTCAACAGCAAAAGCGGAATGCATGTGCGAAATTATAAAAAAAAACTGTGGAGTGGAATTTCTCCAACTTGGAAATTTCCATTTTTCTTAATAATGAAAAATCCACTCGACAGTATTTTTTATAATTTTGCCTGTTTCTTCTTCTGTGTGTAATAAAAAGAGTTTATAAAAAAATTATGGGGTCACCGGCTTAGCTTTTAAGATAGATGCAATTGATGGTAAAAAGTGGGTCAAGTTTGTTGCTATGCAACAGGACAATGCAACCTTAATTTATGACTTAAACACAATGAAAGGCACAGTGGAGAGTTACCTTAAGAAAATAGCACAGCCATTCAAAACAGCACAGTTCCAATCCTGAAAAATCGCACCTAGTTCTATAAGTCTCAAGTCTAGATCTCTTCGTTCGCTGACTCGTCTCTCGCAACTTTGTTCATGGACTTTGCTCCTACCGCAACGCATGAGATCCCGCTCGCAGGCTATGAAAAAAAGGTTTGAAACCATGTATTGCTGGAATGGTTTTTACTTGAGTATCGAAAGTAGTTCGCGCACGCTCTGGTTTTGCTTTGTTACGCAACAAGGATTGGCTTAAAAACCTCGGGCAACCTTCTCCGGCAATCTTTCAAAGATTTTCCTCGCGCTTTCCATCGGCTGCGTGCGTTTACTTCGAGTCTTGATTGGTTCAGTGGATTTTCTCTGTTGTTTGTTGATTGGCTCGGGTGATTACTTTGGCTTTACGACACTCAACTGAAAACCGTTGACGGTTAAAGTTTAGGCTGTTTCAATTCTAAGTAGGGTAGGAACGTGACTGCTGGCGCAGATTTACCCTAAAACTCCACCAATATCATTTATATCTCTTGCGTTAAAGAGCCAGACATTACCCTGATATAGATTGTAACAGTCATCTTCTTTGTTCAAAATACAAATGTTGCTGACACAGCAAATTGCAAAAACAACAACAACAACTACAAGAACAACAACAACAACTAAACAAAACTTACAAAACACTTAAAGCAAACTTGCAGGCTTGCTTGAACTCATTAGAGGAGTCAAGCTCCGTTAAATTTATCATTCGCCTTTGTTTAAAAATTGTCGCTGGCAGCTTTTTGTTTTAAACAGAAGCAAGATCGCAAAGCTTCGACACCAACGACATGCAAAATTCAGGCCATTTAGTCCCTACTTGACTG
>Ga0126339_10003324_pt1:7500-11691 | contig 11691 bp, 5 predicted proteins | sample OrbTmetagenome_2_FD_92532 | JGI IMG/M metagenome (GOLD analysis project Ga0126339, IMG submission 92532) | Coral microbial communities from Petempiche,Puerto Morelos, Mexico - Orbicella T R C metagenome | ecosystem: Host-associated > Invertebrates > Cnidaria > Coral | place...
CTGGTAACGAGCTGCCGCAGAATCTCCCCAAGGAGTTCTGTTTGGGTCCAACGACATCGAAAATTTCCACAAAGTCACATGTGCATTTGTTGCAGTCCTCCAGGTGAAATGTTTTGAATGAAAGTTTGATATGTTGATTTGCGTCTGATATTGTTATTCTCCATATGCATTGAGTGTCGTCCGGATAAAGAAGGGTATTGTTTGGCTTGGGACTACTTAAGTCTCCGGAACTGTTCGTAAAATTGATTGTGTCACACCCTATGGGAAAAAAAGAACAATGTCTCGTCAATTCATGAACATGAATGAGATTTGCAGAAATTTCCGGAAATAATCGTGCACGCAAAAATTGAGCGACATATTAGCAAGAGGACGGTCATATACGCGTTGTAAAATGATAAATGGTAATGTTCGCAGCCAAAAGCTCTACCTTTACTAGTTTGCATGTTTTTAATCTGCATTTTTTTTTTCAGCTTCTGTCATCTTTATTGCTGCTCAAATTTTAATTAGTTACATATCTTAAATTTGAATTTCGTTGTTGCTTGTATTCTCAAAGGTCACTTCTGAAGATGTATGCAGAAACATACGAGACGTCAAATAAAAAGATATAACTTTTGTTTTCCAGCAATGCCTTTTATTGTCATGTTTGTGACAATAAATACGCAGTTTGCGTATTGTTTCTTGTATAAAAGCTATAACTGAATCTTACAGAGGATACTAAACTATAGATTAAACCGGAAATGATTTTGATAAGCCCTGCCGAGAGTGAAAACCTAAAGGGGATGGGGTCCAGCCACCCTCCATTGTACATGATAGGTAGACTGAGAATTTTGGCTTGTACGTCCAAGGGTCAAGTGAGGAAATTGCATTCCGTTCTACTAAAAAAAACTTGCAGAAAGGCCTGAGCAGCTAGCATTAACAGCTGGCTGAAACAATGTAATTCCAAAATTATTTGCTCCTGTCGCGTATACTCATGCAGATAGACCCTAAAGCGATTGCGCGACCGAGTTTCTGATGCGGTAGATAAACTTACATTTCGTTAACGAGCATTCCACTAGATAGAAAACTGTAAAAAAGAAATAAAGCAACAATCAAGGATTAGTAGATCAAATCTGAAATAAGTATAAAATTCGATTTCAAATTCGATAAGTTTCAATGGCATTGAATATAATTTATTTTAAAATCGTCACAGCCCACCTTGTAATAACACACCTGCCAATATTGCTCCGAGAATTCGACTCCATTTCATAGTTCAGTCACTATCACTAATCATATTACCAGCTTTACATTTCATCCGCGTGCACACAAGTATTTATATCTGTTATTTTTGCAAAACTGTCCAAATTAGGACTGTTCCGCGCGCAATATAATACAACTATATCCTACTCAAATTAGGAAATGATTAAATTCAAAACATTTCTCTGGCTGCCAAATTGCACTTGACCTGTGGCCTCGTCCAAATTTTTCAGTCTTCAGAATTTTTTCATTCAATCATTTCCAAATTGGACAGCAGATATTCCTACTACAAGTACAAATAATAATAAAAAATATTATACACAGCTTCTTCTGCTGAGTCCGTTTACGTAATTAATTGAACTGTAAATTGCTAGTGAGAAAGAGCTTTAGCTTTTTAAGTGTCAGAGACAACACTACTCGGCCGAACCTTCGAGATACCGAAAGACATGCCAATGGTATATCCGATTAAAAAAAAACTCGTTGAAAACTTCGGTCAATGCGGAGCAAAATTAAAAATAGACGCTTAAACAGACTTTGACTCCGAGTTGACTCGTTACTCTTTACCTGACTCGTGCTTCAATTTACTTCATTAAAACAAACATGGTAAATTTACTCAGGTTACATGATGACTTTCTCTTACCATATAATTAAGATGTATCACAGCTCGGACTGTTAAACGTAATAGCGGAGAGGGGGAAAGGATGCGGAAAGATTGGGCATTTTTTTGCAAGATCTTAACTACGTTTGGCCATAAAAGGGAAAAAATTCTGAGAAGACAGACAGCACAGCAAGTGCCATACCACGTCCGTCAACACAACCCCGCTCTAGTGCCCCTTGTGCCGGTCACCCCATGCCCCTCACCGCTAAGAAATTTACCCTAAGCACGTGACTGAACGACCGCGTTCGTTGCAAAATTCATTGCAATTGTGTTCAGGGCAGAAACAGTATAGATCAAAGCGGTAATTTTCCTTTGCTGTTCTTTCTAGGACAAAATAAATAAGGTTGTCTCTGCCGAGAAAGACTTCATTCGAAACAATTGTTTTGACTGGTTTCGAACCTCAATACAATTAACGCGCGAATGAACATGTTTCAGAGAGTCACGCTTGTAACTCGAATTTTAATTATAAAACGAGTCCATCAATGGGACACTGAATAAATAAAATGACGAAGCAATGTGCCACGACACGACTTTACTTTGTCACGTTCATCGCATTTAATTCTCGCTCGACCGTGAATTCTGTTTTTGAACTTTTCGTTGCCGCAGGAAACCAGGCAAGCAAAACTGAGAACTGAAAAATAAAACCCTAAATACTGAAAATGGTCCCTTGCCAGTTTCGACGGTTGTTAAAGTGGATTTTAAATTACCTTTGGTTCAAATTTTGCTCCGTAGATATTTTTCACTTTGTTTATATCCACGCTATTGGCTTCCGGTCAGCCGGAATAATAAATTTAACAAAGAACATGTGGCAAGCATGAGAAGAAATGAACACGTGGTCAATTGTTTTCTTTCTCTGGTTTGCTGGATCGGCTGTTTACTTTGTGATTTTTAAAATGTTTCAGTGCTTTTCTTTGTTAGAACGGCCGATAATAATGTTATCATAATGCTTCCACTTCGTTCTATAGCGTCGCATGTGGTACAGAGGGTGTACCTCTTGACGGAGGAGAAATAAATAAAAAATACATTCGACATGACGGAATGAACGACGGGCGTAGATTCGCGTGACAGCGGCGCCATCCACAACGCAAGCAGTTTAATGGAGACTTACTGCTCAAAAGAAGGAAACTTAAAGAAAAATATTTTTAAAGCTTTCGTTCGAAGGAAACAGGGACAAAGTTGAAGTGGCTTTCGGTAATTTGATCCGCGCAAGTTAAGGATCCGATCGCCTGCTAGACATAAATAGTCATCGCATATGTCGTGAGAAAAAAGACAATTGCTCGATATTAGCAAAATGAGTTTTTTCGGGTCTTTTTAAACAAAGCAATTCAACCTACTTACCAATAAAAGCTCTTAACATCGCAATCCGCGTGTTCCAGATTTGCTAGGCCATTTACGAGGATGAAAGCCGAAAGCTGCATTGGTTCACAGACGATGTGACTTCGCGCTGGAATCACCGCCGGTCACGCGGACAAATTACTTGCCTATGCAAATTCTCCTCTTACAGTTTGGCAGGTGCTGAGAAACACATCCAAAGCTTTTGAAGAGCTAATACCAAGTCAATTGAAAGAAATGACAAAAGCGTCATCTGGATGAAATGTCAATAAACCTGTTAGGGCAAGAACCTGGTTCTTCCCACCACTGAATTCATCGTAGTTTGTCATTCAGAATTGCCTTTTAATCACTCACTTTTCACAAGTGACAGCTTGATTAATAAAAGTGCCCTTCTGAATAACTCGTGATCGAAAGCTATGCAAATTTCGCTAATAAAAAGACACCAAACCAGAGAAATGCCGCCGTTAGCTATATCGCAGTTACCCAAGCGTTTTATTAGACTTTATGAATGCATGAAATATTTTCGTCTGTGTGTGCCGCTGGGAATTGATCGCGTTCTAAATTTAGTCAGAAGGCTGAGGTTTCATATATCTTTAATCACGCGGGGGCACATCGACGGAAAATGTAAAATATTAAAGGAAACTAAAATACAGTTCAACATAGAATTTCTTTATCAAGATTGCGGTCACTGGGGATAAGATTCACTTAAAGTTTTCATCTCTGAATGCATAACAGTGAAATTTTTCTGCGCAAGCCAACGTACGTCATTTTGCTGTCAAAAACAACTTCTTCTCTGACAATTTCGTGGACATTAATATTACCATTTACTTGTTTCGATCTTTACTTCGATTCGGGAAAAAACTACGGTTTCAAGATATCTTTAGTAAGTTGTTGGTTATCTATAATTGATAACTTAGCTTATCGGGCTATGAATAAAGATAACTGGCGTTAACAAATAATAATAATAA
>Ga0126339_10003325_pt1 | contig 11690 bp, 4 predicted proteins | sample OrbTmetagenome_2_FD_92532 | JGI IMG/M metagenome (GOLD analysis project Ga0126339, IMG submission 92532) | Coral microbial communities from Petempiche,Puerto Morelos, Mexico - Orbicella T R C metagenome | ecosystem: Host-associated > Invertebrates > Cnidaria > Coral | place: Petempiche,Puerto...
CAATCGTTGTTGTAACCATGGTTACGAGTCGCTATGATCGCTGGAGAATGGTTTCCATATAATTGCAACGATCGTGTCGATACCAGCGATCGTTGCAACCTTATGTGGAAACCAACCTTTACTAAGAAGGTGTTTTAACTACTTTTTGTTAGACAAATGGCATAATTTATGCCCTAAGACACGAGGATCGCTGCCTGTTAGATGAAACTGTTGAACCCTTACAGCATGAATGAATTTGCGTACTCCAAAACCTTATTCATTCCTTTGTTCAGTCTTAAGTTGAAAAGCATTATTTTTCCAAAAAAGGGTCCCACATGGATGAGCCGTAAGTATTTCACAGCGTGAAAACAAAAAATCTATAAAGCTGGCAATTTGCAAAAGATGTTAAAAACCTAACAAAGTGCATGCTGTTTGTTAAGAATTTAAAAGTTGTAGGTTAACTTTTTTATTTTTAGTTGGTACGGTTTTCTGTGTCAAAATGGAAAAAAAAACCAAGATAGCGACCTTGGTGAAACGAAATCTCAACAAAGACACCCCAAGAAGTAGCTTATTCATTCTATTTTTAACTGGCAAGTTATTATCACTTACAATTAATATCTGAGACACTTAATTAAAACAAGAGAAAATAAATTTATTTGCATCCATGACTAACTTGGCGAGTCACAAGTGCAGTGAAAGGTAATTTGTACATTAAAAAAGGAAGACAAAACCACAATCGAGAGATTAGACCGTACCTTAAGTTGTACAATATTTGTACCTATTGTAGTAATTGGCAAAACAAGGGAAATCTCTTAGCTAGCTATGCACATGATAATAAAGTTCTCCGTGGGCCCCCGTCTAGCAAGTTGGAACCTGTCTACGTTTTTTCCTAGCTTTTTTGTCTAGCTTCTTTTTTTCCTTTCCAAACAATCAAGAACAATTTCATCACTGAATAAGAAAAAACGTCACAAGGGTAGCTTGACAGGCTGTGTAAAAGTTATTGAAGAAAAAAATCACAACAATAGTAGTAATATATAAAAAAAAACTACTTTCCGTTTTAAGGTTTGTGGCGTGTGGCAGACGATATATAAGCTAATTTTTACCACTAGTTTAACACTATGCGTTCACCTGACAGTCAAATTGGTTATTTCTGCGGAAGCGTTGCCTAGCTATTACTTAAGTTTATTCAAGTATACCTAATTAAATAAACCACAGGATTATCGACATATTTCACACCAAAAAGTGTAACTACCGATGAGCTTAACTAATTTATAATGAAAACTTACCTGTCAGTTAACTGTTTTTCGCCTCAATTGTCGAAATATGAAACAAGAAAATGATCGATTCTCTTCCGAAAACACTGTATGTCGTTAAAGCATTTGAAGTTGGGGTAGCACCTGCCAACTCTTTTGTGCGCAGACTGCAGAAAATTAATCAATCGTAGGCAGAAAATTAATCAATCGTAGGAAAGTAGCAACATGCGTATTTACATATCAATAAACAACTACGAAGGCTTTTGTTTATACCTCGCGCGACAAAGCTCTGAGTAAGGTTGTCCTCAATCTCACCCCACTCGAAATACCTGTCCCTAATATTGAAATTTGTATTTATTTTTTTATTTCCTGACTACCCACGCAAGATTTGAAAATATCACATATTCCGCTTAAAAAGATTTAAAAGCATGAAATTGGCGCATTGTTCGTTCAATAATCAGCAAATTTTAAACCTAATCAAAGATAAGAAATGGCCAAACATTTTGTAAATTCAACAACTATCGTTAAGGATGTCATCAATATTGATACTTGGGATGGGAGCCACTAGCAGCTTAATTCACGGTGTTCTTTTCTCTTTTTGGATATTCTGCATACATATTTTAGATGTTTTTAATCTATTTTTATTACCAATTTTCTTACTACTTTCGTTTATATGCTTTAATCCAACATGTCCAAATCCAAATAAACATACTGCATCAATCCTTTTCTTCTTAAATTTCAAAAAGGTAGCAGGATGTTTTACGATCATTGTAGTGTAAATTAAATCTCGAGCACACTCCTTTAATTTATATTGAGGTTTTGAAATAAGGCATCAGGATGAGGCGAGATAGGCAATGTTTTAACTTAAAATTGATAATAGGCTCTTTCATTTTACGAAAAGGTAGTTTAATAGCTCTGTTATCGCTCAAAACCCGCTAGAGATTCAAACTACGAAGCATAATTATACGCATTCATTCGTTGTTTCTATTGCTGCACGTGCACCCCTCAGAGAACTGATGGGCGCTGAGCCAAAGAACGCCGCAAAAGAAAAGGAATATACAGGTGCACAAAGTTATAATATTCATCAATATTCGAACTCGAACACATAACATGACAGTGAGCTTTATCAGGAGAAAAATGTTTCGTAGCTCGTTATTTAAATCACTTGGACAACTCGCTGGGTCAGTTTCTGTCTTGCAAATAGTAAACCATCAGCCACCTTAACGGCTTTGATAAACAGGTCCAAACAGGCACGGGTCTGCAAGTAACACTGCTGGATGATTCCTTTACTCAAGTTTCAGCAGATTATAGTGGGATTCCTACCCTTGATTTTACTTTAGGGGTGTTTCCTTCAAAAAGCCGTTTTGTGATCAGTAATGGATGAAATCCATAATCTTAATCCGAGCTCCCATTGTACCGGAATTGACAGATTTTAAATAAAGATCGATTCTTTTTTCGATCTGTAAAAAGAAAATCAGTACCTATATATGTATACATATATAAAAGAAGTTTACACGGGCTACCTGAGCCAACGGAGATCTCTGACCACCAGAGCGATTCCGGAGAGATTCTTATTCCAAACCACGACATGTAGTGATGATAACAAAAGTTTAAAAAGGCCAATGGATGGCGGACAACTTCTGGAGGGAACGTTTAAAAGGTGAAAAATTTAGTGAAAACGTTTCGGTCATACGGCCTTTATCCGTCACATGAGCAGCAATGGAACAAATTAAAGTTCCATTACATCTTTACAAGTTTCGCTTGTTTACAACCGTGACAAAATAAATTCTGAAGAGAGAAAAGCTTCCAAAAGTGTTAAGTAATTAAATAATAGATAAAAATTAGAGTTAAAAAGTATTAACAACAGTCCTAATTAACAGGTAATTGCAAACATGAATATGAAATCACGAGCTAACACTAAAATTGTAATTGTGTACTTGTAACAAGCCCCTGGAACAGAGCCTTTGAGCTAAACCTTTTTCCCTTGACAATGCGTCTCAGTTTAAAAAGATCCAAATTTGAAGCCCTTGAATAGTAAAATAAAAAAAATGTATTGTAAAATATATTGAGGTTTACTGACAAAATCACCTATGACAACTGAAGGATAAGCAGGATGATTTTTAAAAAATCATGTAGAAAATCCTTGCCAAGGCAAAGTGTTGAACGGCCACACGGCAAACTTAAGTTGACAAACTTGTGTTGGCAAAATCAAATTGGTGTGTGTGAACGAAACAAAAACAATCGACAAACACTTTGACAAACTGCTGGCAACAAACAGAACTTGTCTCTATTCTCGCCAACGTTTTCACCAAATTTTCGTGTTGGTAAACTCATATTTGACGTGTAAACGATTGGCAAACGTGTGTTATAACATAACTAAAGCAAAGCGCGCGCTCTGATTGGTTACTTTAGCGTCTACTATTTGCCCATGGGTGTACGCTGCTGACGTGTGTGCTAATGTTTACAAAGCAAATCTTTTGACAGACATTGTTTCCAAAGTAATGGCCGACGTTCTTTTTCCAGAAATGCGAAACTGTCTTCACAGCTGTGTGAAGATGAAACTTTATCGAGTTACTGGTGTGCAGTCGGTTGTCATGAATGAATTTTCGCGCGCTTGTTTTCTCTTGTCATATAAGACTGCACGAACATTTTTTTGTGATGTAGCTCAATAAAAGGACTTCTGTTGTTCCCATGTCTCAATGTTATGTTACCAATTAACAAATGGTAAACGCCATAGCGTGCACTATTGAGTTATGGATGCACTTGGGAGGTTTGCTAAGCACTCAAGAAGCTAGAGTCGCACTCGGCTATCGCCTCGTGCGATTCTTACGCTTCTTTCGTGCTTAGCAACCTCCCGCGTGCATCCATAACTCAATAGTACACGCTATGGCCTTTACCATTTGTTAATTGGTAACTGTCAACCAATCAAAACACGCGTTCCTTTCACGTGATTTGCGATATCGAAGAGGTTCACAATTGTCCAGCTGTGTGGGACGTTTCTTAAAGCTCGTGGAAGCAAGTTTGATCCATGCGCCAAACATTTTTGAATGCGCGGAATTGCGCGAAGCTCTTCAGTGGACGAGCGTGTTGTGCGCGCCACGGGAGAGATTTCTGCTGATATACGTTATTTCGTCAAAACCTTTCTATTTCTCCACCGCCTTCTGTTTCTTCTCCGGCGATTAATATCAAATAAGACCAAGACGAGCGACAAATCTACGTGAATACTACCGCACTAAGTCGACCGTTGTGAAGTGACGCGAGTTTGACGTGTGAAGGCACGAGTTTGCCAACTTTTTGAAGTTTGCAAACGCGCGTTTGACAACTTTAGTTTGCCGTGTGAAGGCCGCTTCATGTAAATTATGCACTACGGAGACAACGTCATAATAACTAAACCACACTTGACAACCTTGAGCAAGCGAAATAAACTGTTGTCATCATATGCACTGGCGCATGTTTAATCGTCCTGCTAACTCCTTTCTCTGTTGAACTTCAGAAATAAGTAACTAATGTCAACAGGCCTTGTCTTCTGACTGGCATGAAACTGACTTCTCCACCGCCGACCTGATGACCACCGTCATCAAGGACACTCGGAATGGCACAAATGAAGCTTTCACTGGTCACTGCGAACCAAACTAATATTCAGCTGCTCTCTGGAGGTTAGGCATTTCCTGCTGGTATACAATGCTCGCTCTTACCAACTAACAGGGTTAATATGCATTAGAACGTAACGCCAATTCTTCAGCCGTTAAGTTATCTTTTAGGCTTTCGGAACAAAGAAAATAAAAGCGCTGTCATGTCCGTTTTAAGTGGTATCTTTTAGGGTTCACATAAGCCTCTAGTCACACCCAGATTAGTCTCCTTTAGGAGTTTAAATAGAATTTCCCGACGAGCATGTCCCATCTTTTCACATGGGAGTGCTCCCAGAACCAAAGGACCAATAGGACGGAATGGCTCTTCCAAGATTTCATGTTTCATCGGAACCTTCACGGCTGTCAGTTCTCGTAACATAAACTTTCCAGGTGCACTTCTCGTGGACAGCTTTTTCTTGACATCTCAGAACGGGTGAAAAACGATTTTCACCTGGCTGAATTAAATGAAGGAAAACAAATGCATGAATCCAAAACGGAATGAAGGTTAATACAAATCTTGCTGATAACACCCGGTTGTGAAATCCTGGGCAAAGTTTACGCCTAGGCTGGCCTTCAGCAATTTGTCCAGTTTTCCAAATAGTTTGCTCGCGGTACTCATCTATACTCTTAAGGGTGGAGAGAGGCATTGGAGTTAAGTGTCATTTGCTTAAAAGCATTCCCCTCTCCCGGGCTAGAATGGCAGATTTGTTCCGGGGATTTTCCGCTAGATAGTGGCACCCAGAATTGAACCATGAATTTACGAGCGAGTCGCCGAAACATAAAAACGGGGACTATAATGAGAAATCAGGGGCTCCTGGAGAAATCTAACCTTTAACATCTCGTTTCCCTAACTGGTCTGGAAATTTTCAATGGAAGATTTCTCACAAGAGTCGTCAGGCAGCTTTCAATAAATGTTTCATAACAATGGAAGCGAATGGGATAAAGTAACTTATACCTTACACATTCGCCACTCTGTCCCCCTCCATTTAAGAATCCTACCTAGCCACTTCGGTGCTTAACCCCCCCTTTAGAACCCCTTCTATCCCCCGTCTTAAACTAGGCTACTATGAAGGCATTCTCTTGGCTCGTCATGCATCACTCTGCAACGAATGTCTGTCTGCTGAAACAAGCGCTGAATTCCTTTCCTTTTGTTCGTAAAGATCAGCTGGACATCATCTGGAAATCGCGTGGAAATTATTAAAGGACCAATCAGCGCCAGGTTATCGTGTGATGAAGGCCAATCATAATTAAAAGTAAGTAAGTAAGTAACCTTTATTAATGTGGTCTAATACACTTAGCTCATTACAGTATGTTAAGTATCGCTATTTTCCAGGTATTGCCAGAAACAAAGAGAGTAAACAAATAAATTGAACAGGCTCCCTCGGGGTGACTACATAAACACTGCCCCGAACTGTTATATGCCACGTCGAAATCAACGGGAACGCTTGATAAATAACCAGTTTTGCAAACCCAGTGGAACGATTTACGAACATATCATCTTATTCTCTGCGAAATACACTATAGCGTCCTGCTGAAGATATGAAATGACTATGAAAGGTCAAGCCAGTATTTTGGTTTTTTGCGATACTGATACGATTAAGTTCCAAAGTGTTGACTTCCCGCAGCTTTCGGAATTTGGTAGCACGTAATTATTGGTCTACGTAAATAGCTATTTGTTTCAGTAGACGTTCGTATCTTCGTAGGAAGCTACCCTTACTCGTCATAATCCTTTCGCGTTGCGGTGCGTGAATTGAGCGTGAAGCTCGTGTACCACTCGGGTACCTGTTGTTTTAAAGATAAAATGCCAGCAGGCGTTGTTTATTTCTCAAATCCCGTAGTGCAACCGAAGACGTAGAAATTTCCGTGCATTTGCACTGCACACTATGAATAGAAAGAAAGAAGAAAAAGAAAATTTTGGTCGACTAGTGGCTACTGATCGTCCGATGTTGACAGTTACAAATGTACTTACATTAACAGGTGGAATCCTCATTTGTCATGCTCAACAAATCTTCACCACTTTTGTCCTTTTTGAAGCGCGAACTTGTCAAGATCAGAATTTCCATCACTGCTGATTTTATGAGTTACTATGTTTTGTTTTAATACAGTCGAACCTCCCGTAAGCGACTACCCAAAATGTCAAACCTAGGTGGTCGCTTTCGCGGGCTTAGACCATATTGAGACTTACCTCATGTTTTAAATGTTTTACTCATGTGAAAAGTCAATTTCGAGAAAAAAATCCGGTTGAGAAGTTTCCATCTCTTGTACAACCCAAGAATAAGACTATTTTACAACACCTCATTATCCAATTTTCGCTCTATTATCTTTCAAGTGGTCGCTTACGGAAGGTTAAAAACAAAACAAAATTTCAAACTTTTAACTCTAAAAGTGGTCGCGGTCGCTTACGAGAGGTGGTCGCTTACAAGAGGTTTCAAATATAGTGATTTGACTTAGAAACCTTTAGTAGTTTGGCAAACTGGTCGCTGGGGAGAGGTGGTCGCTTACGAGAGGTGGTCGCAACCGGAGGTGCGACTGAAATTCGGAATATGAACCGCATACAGGTTGTAATGGAGGTGAGCAGGAGCCCATGAGCTTCTGGAGTGGGTGGTGCATTCACTCCCTTGATTCTTAACCACGTTGTCACGCCCTACCCCAGTTTTCATCGCAGCGGCAAACTAAAATGTATAAACGGTAACAAAAGCTACTCTTTTCTTTCCACAGACCCCCTATTTTGTCTTGTGATCGCAAGCAAACGATCAACCGCGAGGGATATGAACAAGCCAAAACGCAACGGGGTGGGCTAGGGGAAAGACAAAAGTATTATTATTGTTCTGCCTACTCACTCCAACTCGCTCTCCGCTCTCGCGCCTTCGAAGAAAAATTGACTCGAAGAAAAACAGACGCTTCTGTGGATAGACTATACACGCTCCATAATCTTGACTTTCGAACCTAATCCTGTACGTCTTTTGCGATTCCTTGGCTCAGTTTAATTGGCTCTTAGTCACGGTTAACTGATTATTTCGTTGATAATTACATTACCTACGTTATATGCCTGAAAGATAAAAAGATAATTGCGTGAAACGCCACTTAAGTAGAAACATTAGAAACCTGTTCAGTTAGAAAAATAATCCTACTACAGACTACTACTATTTTATTTCCGAAGTCGAGCGAACCCCTGAAAGATTGCCATCTCTTTCAATGGCTAATAACACGGGGTCAAATAAACATGATCAAGTCAATCTAATCAATCTATGTTAACTGTGAGTGGAGAGCAGAAATTAATAGCCGTGCGGACTGTTCGTACCGACACCACCACTTTAATTTAAGGATTCGAGATTTTTCAGATTAACATGCACAGAACCGCTGAATTCCGCCCGGCAGACCAAAATTCGATCTCCGACAAAGGGTTCTGGTTATTCCGGAATTTCTCGTAGTTTGTTGTGTTATGAAAGATGCCTGATGCGACACGGCACTCAGTTCGACTGTGATCATCAACAACTTTCAGCCGCGCCAAGATCAGCTTTTAAGTTTTAGCTGTTCTCGTGGTAACATTTTGATGCTTGCTCAATAATTGTTTTAGCCAGATATCTGTGAATAAATTACTCAGCCAAAGAGCTTGATTGATAGCTATCTCTTTTCATTGTTTTGTTGATCCCTTGGGTAAATAACATGAGCCAATCTTTAGGGGTGATGCAAGTGAAGTGTGATTGTCCTTTCATTTTGCAGTTGTTGATTAAACAATGAATACCTTGGTTGATTATTACTCATCTATCACGGGACTCAAACGCCTTCGTACCTCATTTGATAGGCGGCAGCTCGTTTTAGTTGTTTTATTCGTCCATCTTCCTGGCGTCTGAAGCAAACGCCAGCATGTCTCTTAATAAGCTCAAAGAAAAACTGACCCAGTTTAAAGAAGACATAGAAAAGGCCGAAGAGAGGGAGGCTGACGCAAAATCCCAGCTAAAAGAAGCCGAAGAGCAAGAAGAAAAATACACAACAGAGGCCGAAGGAATTAAGCGAAGGAAAAGACTACTCCTGGCCGATTTGGACAAGGTTAACAAGCGCTTGGATGAGCAGGAAGAGAAACTAAAGCAGGTCACTCAAAAAGGAGAAAAAGAAGAGTTGTGCCGCAAAGAGTTAGAGGAAAATGAAGAAGAAGGGGATGAGAAAATCTTCGAACTGGAATCTCTTATCACTGAAGCTGCAAAGGAAGGAGAAGAAAAGCACCACACGTTGATTGAAGCTAAGCGACGCCTTGTTGTGATAGAGCGCGATCTGAAGTCTGCGGAAGAGCGAGAAGAAAAAAGTCTTCGTGCAGTCGAGATGTTAGAAGCGTCGTTAGAAAGAATATCGGAAAAAACTAAGGATCTCGAGCAAGCGGACGAAGACGCATCTGAACGAGAACAAGTCACTGAAGAGAAGATACAGTTCCTGGAAGAACAACTGAAAATGGCCAACGTCAGACTCGACGATGCTGAGAGGCAGCACGCCAAATGGGAGAGGTTATCCGACTCTATCACGGAAGAAATCAATAATTGGAGAGCCAAGATACGAGAAGTAGAAGATGAAATGGAAGAAATTACGAATATTGCGGACGACATTTGAAGAACAGGATTACATGAAATTTGCATACGCAAGAACATCCGTTGCAGCGAATTAACTGGTACTTGATCGAGAGCCAAGAATAATTCAGTGTTCAATCTTGTCAGGAGAACTTTTATGTGATCAATCAAACGGTGTTAATACAAACTGTTTCTCGTGGTAAATGAGAGATGTTATTTTTCTATTATGCGTAGGAATTTTCTAAGCAGCATTTATGCAAATGTATGTGTTTTTGAAGATAAATGTAAACTTTCGTCTATTTACTCTTTTGAGGTGATGATTTTCAAATCTTTCACGAACGGAAATATGCGCTGGGTTTTTTTTAATTATTATTTCGCAGCCCTGCTGGGTTAGTTTACTCTGGTTTATGTTATACGCACGTTCAAATAGTCTGTATTTTTAAAAGGAGGATTTGTCCACATTGTTTTAGCTGAAATAATCTTGATACCGCTCAATACTGGAGTTAAAACTTTTCTATTAAATGTCAAAATTTATCAACAGGGTGCTTTTTATTCCTCAATGGTTTATGATGACCGTGATGTCACTGGCCAGCCCATGATATTAGGAAATCCGAAACCTCACCTCACAGCTTTGAATGTGGGCTCAATTTCCCGAACAGCGGCTAGCCAATGGTCTGTCTTTGTAGCCGTGGTCTTTCTAGCTAGCCTACGTGTAGCCGTACCCACCTCCTGAGGCGCAGGCTAGGTAGGTACGGCCACACGTAGGCTATTTCTAGCCTGCATCGCCTACATGCAATGCAGGCGTATTTTGGCGAGCAAGCGTATTTTGACCAATCGAGCGCCATCTTGGATTCAAACTCGGGAGGGGCTTGCTGAGAGACGAAAAGGTGTCTAAGGGAGTGACTCCGAACACGCGAAAAAAAACGTACATTGCAGGCTAGTGTAGACTGACCCAGGCAGACGGACAATTCGCGAGATGAAATTTTAAAAAACAATTGTATAGATCTGGAGGTTGCATTATTTCGTCTACGTATCCAGGAACCCATGCCGAAAAGCTTCCCGTAGCTGTTTTTTTGTTTGTTTGTTGTTCGTCTCGTTAGCTAGCTAGCTATAGCTGTGTTATAGAAAAAGGAAAGAATTTACCATACTTTTCACTGGATAAAAGAAAGATCAGTTACATGTAAAACATGACGTAAGTTTATTGTTTTATTATTATTATTATTATTATTTTTTTTTTTTTCCATCAACACACCATGCTGCCATGCCACAGGTAGCCCAAGCTCATGTACCGATAGCGTGACCGTGACCTTTGTCTTTGGACGTTATTGCGTTACAAGGGTTTGATTTATAGAGCTTTATTTGGGACCAGACCGTTTTATTTATAAAGATATAAATTGGAATGTTTTGTGATTAAACTAAATGACTTCCTTGCTGTTTGGATCGCATCTCATTCTCCCAACGATTCCACTGCAAAAAGAAGTGTCAGTGGTCAGCGGTAGCCTGAAAAATTTATGCCTATTTTCGCTGGTGCGCAGACTGATTTGACGCAACTTGTGAAAATAATTGCGCGAAGTTTGTACATTATTATTATTATTATTATCAACCGTGAGAGACAAGATGTTCGCATTGAGAATAGCAGGACGATGTTCTCAAGCTACTCTTCGAAATTTCTCGACTTTTTCGATTCAAAATTCGTCAAAAACGATGGCGCGATTTCCAAGGGAGAACTGCCACAGATTTTATCAAACTGAAACTAAGGCATGGAGATCTTGGGAAGGAACTACAAAAGCTCCTGGTATTACTGGTAAGATAAGCTTATTACTTCTCAGCAGTGTTGCTTTCCTTTAGAAACTTTGCAGTTGTTGCTACGTATATATGTGCACAAGCCTGCAAATAACAGTCGGTCATCGGACAATTGTCCGGTAAATTTGAGGTTTTGACAGGTAAAAGCTTAACCTGGTCGGACACTCTGACCGGGCATTTCTGCTAAAATGAAAAATATTTTACCTGGTAATTTATGGCCGAATATGGGACAAGTTATTTTGTTATACTGCCACACAATACTACGTAAAAAAGCTTTGTTATCGGTTTTGTTTTTATTCCAATTTTAAGAATTTTATCACGCGTAGTGCGTCGTCTCAATTGTTATAATAGGGAGCTTACGAATCGACGACTTTCGGACGACGGCGCCGTTGGGTCACCTTATAGTCTCGCGTCGTCGTCCTGTAGAAATTTGAATTTACGATTCGCAGTAAAGACGACGACGTTTA
>Ga0126339_10003326_pt1 | contig 11690 bp, 5 predicted proteins | sample OrbTmetagenome_2_FD_92532 | JGI IMG/M metagenome (GOLD analysis project Ga0126339, IMG submission 92532) | Coral microbial communities from Petempiche,Puerto Morelos, Mexico - Orbicella T R C metagenome | ecosystem: Host-associated > Invertebrates > Cnidaria > Coral | place: Petempiche,Puerto...
CTGTTGCTTTCCCACGCCGCACTCCTCGATAAGGCATGTCTAAAAATGTTCTCTCTAGCAGTTTCCCACACCGCTCCCCTGCTTTAGAACCAAGTTTTAACTCACTGTGATTTCCCATTATTTGATCATCACGCATGCAGCAATCCTCCTTAAGGAGAAGATTGCGTGACAACACAATCGTTGCTGGTTCTTTATCTGGAACCCAGATCCCCAACGGTCAAGCCTCAAACAGAATGAGATCTCGTTAGTACTTTCAGAAAGGTCCTTGATTTAACTGCAAAAACATGGACATAGATAGTTGTCATTTAAACTCGCACATCAGTTTCCAAAGGCATCAAACCACAAATATTCTCCCCTTTTCGGAGCAAATGTCAAAAACAATCGCTATTCCCAAAGTTAACTGCTTGCAACTGGAAGGAACTCCCGCTGTCAACTCGACTTGGAACGTAGTCAATTATTGAATTAACAACCCAAAAGATAAAAAAATGAAATTCGTTTATTCAAAAGCGCAAATATTACAGCTTTCCTGTACATTCCTAGCAGGCCATGATAAGGGATATATACATCTTTAAGAAGTAAATACAGCTACGTCTGATATCTGCGCTTCTCTACTGATTGGGAGATATTTTACCAAAATTCTAACAATCTAATTTAAAGTTTGTTACACGTATAAATCGCTAAAAATATTGTCTACAATATTAATACTTATAACAATTATATATATGGCTTGTTTTAAACTTGTGTTGCGCACTTGTAACACTGAGAGAGTAATAACATCGGCAAACGATTTTAATATCATACAACTTGGCTAGGAAAATCTTCAAATTCTAGGAAAATACTACGGATTGCACCAAGTATGATACACCAAAACATATGGGACGTGAAAAAAGAAGACCTAGACTACTTAATTTTAATAACTAGTAAAAAAAAAACCCTTTTAAATTCAAATTAACCCAGTTTATGTTGCCTCAGAGCATTCCTCGTAGAAATTTGACATGTGATATAAAATCTAACCAAATTCACACAATTGTTACTTGTGGGGACAACAATATAGCCTATGTTAGATCAAACCGAACAAGACCTAGCTAAGTAAATATCTTCCGTTTTGCACAAACATACATACACACACCCTTTAATTGAAAAGGTCGAAGTAAAGGTAGCACCTGACCTAACTCAACCTGACTGGAATGCTCATTGTAGCACCTGGGAAGTAACAATCCACGTTTTTCTTAATCTTTTAATAGGATGTTCTGTTTCTATAAGGCAAGTACTATACAAGTGAGCAGTGTCTGGCATAGCCATCTTAAAGGTAGTTTTCACCAGGGTTACCTTTTTTAAGTAATGAAAAAATACAAAATAAACAAATTCTGCCACTATCTCAAAAATATTTGTTTTTGAATTACAATGAACATTCCTGCCATTCTAAAATCAGAGTGCTTGCATGTAGCTCAGTAATCTCCTTAGTTAATCACGTTTTGAAAAGGTAAAATATTCACTAGTCATCATGACTGGGCTGTTTGAAAGACGATTAAAAGTGGCCCAGGAATAACAAATGGTTGACGTTTTAATTAATCCTGTAAAAACCCGTTTTCCCGGTAATTATTTGGGGAGTTTGAGAACAATCTAAGTCAAAACTAAGAGACTGAAATATATTTCACAAAAAACTTCATAAGAAGGTTACAGAACTGAAATCAAAATTCACAATAACCCTGGATTAGCACAATCGTGCTTTGAACAACCCAGTCCTGGTGCTAAAAGAAGCCTGCAATACACAGTTCCATCCAATAAAACAATTTAAAACCAAGAGAAGCAAAACTATAAACATCATCACCGTAAATACAATTTGATGAAAAGATTGAAATAAAAATATGAATCTTGTAAAACAACATACACGTATATACAAATCTTTTTCACATATTGTACAATAACCTGCAGAAGAACTAGGATTAATGCAGTTTTTATGAAACATATCAAACACAAGAGAAGAAAGAAAGTTGAAGATACAATGTCCAGCAAAGTACTTTGGACAAAATTTGAGGAGAAATGTTATGCAACACTGTCCTGAGTGTTTGATACATCTTTTCCATCAAAAATGAAACAAAGAAGAAAATGGAAAAAAGAATGAAACGATAAAAAATCAAAGATTATTCAAAACTTCCACCATGGTTCCGTGGCTATGTCTCTACTGCTGGGTGACGGGTGTATTACTGTAAATACATTGGCACCCCCTTTCCAAGGTGTCTGCATTAAGCTTTACTGCACATACAGTCTGTTCATTTAAAAACTGACATCACTTGTACTAGATGGAGAGTGTCTGTCTTTTTAGTCTAAGTATTATTTTAAGTCCAGTTAATGTTATATCAATTCACCATTGGAGGTAAAACTCTAATTGCAAAATGCAATTGATAATGCAATGATAGAATGCTATTAACACTACAAAGTTCTGAATATTTCATTACTAAGAGAAAAGACACGCTCAAAAATTCACCAACAAAAATGAGAAATTCTTAGGTTCTCAAGTTCAGAATTAAGCCTCCCTTTTATTGATAATAGTGCACGTAGGCATAAATAGCAATATGATCAATTGAATTGTAACACTTCAAGTCTCTGTATGTTACTTCAGTATTCTCATTCCAAGTAGTGTAAGTATAACAGTAGAGTTAGTAAGTAACACTAGTGATTGAATTGTCATTGGCATTAGTAGTTTGTATCACAACTATATAGTCTGAGTTGTATTTTGGTGTGTTGGTATTTGTAAATAGTTTAAAATAAAAAAAAAGCTATGTGTATCATAAAGAATGTTATTCTTAGTTGTGTTTACCCTGCCAGCAGAGATCCCTTCGATCTTCCTAGAAAAGTCAAGAAGAGCTTTCTCTTCCTGACTTTTCTAGGGAGATTGAAGGGACCTCTGCTCGCAGGGTAGTTAAGTTGTGTTCTGATGAGAAACAAAACTCTTGCCTTGTAATCATTTGAAGGAGCCACATTGTGAATAGCACGTTTTATCCTACATGTCTCCAGTTTGTCTTTCACATGTCATTGTAACCTTACCAATCTTAACCGTTCTCATTCATTTTATCATGAAACGGTGTGATTACTAACTCTTGAGGGTTTTTCTACCCCAGTACCACAGTAAATTATAAATGTTCCCTAGATTGGACCGTAACCATCTACATGCTTATCACAAAATATGCTCAATGAATCACGACAAAGATCATTAAACACCATGTGCAAAATCCCCAAAGAAAACAGCCATAAAGTTCCACAGAAAAAAATGGTACAGTGGAACCCCATTGATACAGTCAGCAATGGACCATGAAATTTTGGCAGTGTTAATGGGGTAGCCATATTAACAGGGTAGAGTCAAATTTCATGACTGGTCTATTTTAAGTGATGTCTTGACAGATACACATATTTATCTATTCGCACTTCTAACCAACTGAATAAGCATCCAGAGTGCAGATATCATTTTGAAACAATGAAACTTCAATCACTACATACAATATTAACCATGGAAGATGTCATTGACATGATATGTTACAGGCACATTGAATAAAAAAGAGAATTTCTCAGTATTGTTTCTCAATATTTGTTTTGTTTGGTCAACAGATATTGTGAATATGTATTTGCTTTGAGTGGCCATATTAATGGGGTAGAATTATAAAGGATTATACAGGTTAGGTTTTCAGAATAGGGCCTTTGACCATACTAATGGAAAGTCCGCATAAACAGGGTGTCTGCATTAACAGGGTTTTCTTATAAGAAAATGTATGGGCATTTCCCCCAGACAAAATTAATTGGCCGTAACAACTAGGTGGCCATATTAATCAGGTGACCGTAAGGTGGGATTCCACTGTGGTGTGCATACGACGCAAGTGGCCCATCAGGACGGCGTTTACTTCCTGTTTCTGTATCATGAAGTGACTAGGAGAGTTTCTACCTCCTGGATGGGATGCTAGTCCATCGCAGGGTTACCCCCAGCATTAAATTTGCCAGTACCCATTAATATACACGGGTGGAGAGAGACACTGTAAGAATAAAGTGTGTGGCTCAAGAACACAACACAATGTCCCTGGCCAGGGCTCAAACCCAGACTGCTTGATCTGAAGTCCAGCAAACTAACCTTGAGGCCACCACACCTCCCACAAAGTGCCACAGTGCCACTCAGATAAATGCTGTACAAATGACACTTTCATGGGTTGCTGATTTTTTTTTTGGATTTTCCATGTTAAGAAAATTTAAGATGCTTTGTACTTTAAAAGGACATATAAGGCCAATAACCTAGCTGGTATGCTTCTTTTTACAGCCGTTTTTGTGTTCCTTCCAGCCAAGTGATGTTGCTAGTTTTTTCCAAAAGTCATTCTCTTCTTGTCGAAGGCGATCAAGGTAGGTGATATGAGAAATAGAGCGTGGAATCTTCCCTCTATAATCCTCATCAATGAGAACTGGTATAAGTCGTTTCTCTTTGGCCCCTGTAAAAGAAAATGTGACATTCATAATCACTGCCATACAATAAGTAACTCTAATGACCCACATAGGAAGTACAATCAACATGGAGTCAAAACACCCAAAGTCCAAGTGGCATTAGGGACTAGTCAGAAAGTATAGGGGGGTGGGCCAGAGCAGAGAGGGGGTGGGTCACTAGTTTTTGAGCCCTTGGTAAGGGGTGGGTCGTTAAATGTTTAGCTACCCATGGGGTGGGTCATCCTATTTTATAACAAAAATTGGCACAAATTTAAAAAAATAATTGTTTTTACTTTTATTTACTTGTTCTACTGGAACAGTTGGCAACACATTTAAATTTTGTACACATCGAGCCAAAATTATCACTGTTCCATGCGAAGCTAGGCTTGCGGCCGAGAGTAAAAGGTTTACAGTCAAGTTTTTTGTAGAGTGTATTTTTAGATGCTAATGCATTATTGTTAAGAAATATATCTAAAACATAAATTACACCAGAATTTCATACACAAAATGTGATTCTGTTGGATTAAGGAACCAAAAATGACATGTTTAATAGGGGTGGGTCATGCAATTTTAAACCTTCATTTAGGGGTAAGTCACCCAGTCTTGTGCCAAATGGAAGGGGTGGGTCAGGTGTTTTCTATCCACTACATTTTCACCAGTCCCTTATTCATTGCCACAAACATGCATGTAAAAGCACATGTCACTGTAATCCAATACAAAAACAACATAATGCAAACAAGAACTAAATGGATTGTTCATTGGCACAAAATTTTCTTGCCTGATCTGTGGTCACATGCATTGTAACAATTCATTCCTTGCATTGCAAGGCAAAATGTCAGACTTAACAAAGTAAAAATGACAATGTTCTGTCAGGGAAAAGGTGCATTGTCCTGATTGAGCAAATTTACCAAACGCCCAGGAAATATTCTTTCAGTGATTTTATTGATTGTGTCTTGGATCAGAAAATAAAAGGTTTTCCTTAGAGTGGCCACTTTTCCTCATGGTATCAGTATTCCAACATGCATGTATGCTAAAAAGACCAGTCAACTTGTCACCGTTTTGGTTCAAAATTTCTTGAACAGACTTTCACATGTTTTTCCCTAGAATATTCGAGTTTCTAAACTCCAGGAATAGTGTTTATCTACAGATATGTTCTGCATGAAGTAATCAAGCTGATTACACAAGATTCCCGAGTGTTTATGTGCAGAATTGCAGAATGGAGAGTGCACAGGAAAAAGATAACCCTTAATAATTATTACCCTTGGCAGTGTTTATAGCACAAATGCTAATGGAACCAGTTAACTATACATTGCATAGTTACATAAATAAAAACCATCACAGAATTTCAACAGAATGACTGTTACTCTTACAAACCTACACCAAATTATCATCATTTAACAAATAGATTCCATGTTGCTGTGTGTCTGTTAAATGGTAGATCACAGATGATGTCAAAATGTGGTAAGAACATCAGTGACACACAAGCTAGCGTTAAGCTAGCGTGTCGCTGTTATTCTTACCACATTGTTATGTCATCTGTCATCTATTAATGAAAAGATGCCCGGCAACATGGAATCTATCTGTTTTATATGACAAAGAAACAAAAAGAAAGTGTTCATGACGTCATCTATATGTCTGTCCTCCAATTGATCATTAGTACAAACCAATCAAAAGGCAAGAATAATTTGACTCATTATGTAATGTGCATTAACCAACAAACCTGGTGCAAGACTCATGGCAATCTGTGATTCATAGCGTGCACCATCACTGTTGTCGAAATGTTTTGACAAGATAACCACAAACTTTGAACACCTTTCAATGGCCTCAGCAGTTATGTCATAAATGGATCCACCAGGCAGAAAGTCCCGTTCACTCAAACAAAGATGTAACTTGTAAGGTCGACCCTCCATCTTTTTAGTCAGCGAGTCAACAAATTGTCTATCATTCTGGCCAAAACAAATGAATGCATCGTAGTGTTCACAAGCTAGAGGGAAAATAGTGTTACATTAAATAAACTATTAATAATTATAAACATAGATGTAGATGTTACTCAAACTCATTAATAACAAGATACAACAAAGGAAATCATGTCCATATTGGTGCTGTGTTAAACTCGGTTTTAGTGTATGATATCAGGGTGTTTTTGTATTGTATCTCAGTTTTAACCCTTAAATAAAGTCCTATATACATGTATATATATATGTATCTGCCTGTATGTACCTTGTAACCCAGGGCATGATCCTAAGTTTGGAAATCAAGTAAATCTTCTAGCTCATATTTACCATCTGTTAGATGGCTTTGCAGCTTTATACTAGCCATCAAACTACTGTACAGGCCATATGTTTACAAGTTGGTTTTCTGTTTGACTAGCTTTAGGTTACCAAAGACTCAACAAGTCAGCAAGGAGAACAAGAGCTGTATGGGAAGTCTTTGTTTCTGATCTTTAGAGTCCAATCAACAGATGCTGTGAGCACTTAGGGGCACTCCAAAAGTTGTCATACCAGGATTGGTAACCTACCAACTTTATGACAAAAACTCTTGGCTCAATCTAGACTGCATAGCTGATAGATTATTCATGCATGGGTCCTTTTGTTTTAGTGGCAAAGCCGAGCATGCCAAGAGTGGCAAAGGGAAATAGTGAGGAGATGAGTTGAATTCCTGCCAGCCCTAATTCATGTTTTTTTTAACTGCACATTGGCCAGTGGATGGGAATTTCAGATTGGCTGAGAGTAGCAAAACATGAATCAAATGTTAATTGATACCTCTAATCCATCCCAAGAGAACATAACATTTGTGTTCATTAAACTGCGGTGTAACCAGAAGTGTCACAAGATTCCCGAGTGTTTATGTGCAGAATTGCAGAATGGAGAATGCACAGGAAAAAAGATAACCCTTAATTACTCTTGGCAGTGTTTATAGTACAAATGCTAATGGGACCAAGCAAATTATAAACAAATGAAAAAAAAAATCAGATTGAACATACAGTAGAATTGTTGAGAAGTTATCACAACTAGCCGGAGGCAAACAAGTTGGCTATTTAAAAGCATGGCTCAGGATTTGAATTTGGACTCAGACCTACCGTGAAACAAATTCAGTTAGTGGTCAAAATGGAACTTGAACCCAGGACCTCTGATTTGTGAGCCCGATGCACTGACCACTCGGCCATGCTGCCTCGCATAGAGAAAGCTTTGGATTCACTACATATCCAGACAGAAGGCAGGGAAATTATTCAAAGTAAGAACAGGAGAGAGCCATGGGGAGTTGATTCAGTATTAATTCCAAATCTGTACGGCTTTGGAAGCAACAATATGGCAAATGTGTTGTAGAAGATCTGCCGTTGTTTATCTTTTGTTCAGCAGAGAATGGTATCAGAAAAGCCTTTCCTGAATGGCTTGAAATTAAAAACTATTCTTCGTAAAGTTGTATCAGTCACTGGCAGGCCTACGCAGACTCCACATGTGGTTTTGTGGTTACCGTGCATTAGCCTTCAAAAGGTTTGCGTCAATGAGCTCATCTTTAATAAGCAATTTACCTCTCTTTTATAAGGAAGCATCTTGTAAATTGTTTTCAGTAGTCTGTGGCTGATGTTGGATGACACTCCATTTTTACATCCATTTTTGAAAGGGCTCAAGAGCAATAAAAATGTTTTCTACTGCATGACCTTAGCGATAATATCCTTTCGGAAAGTTTTGTCCTCAAGATATATGTTACCTGTAGCTCGCTCTCGGATTGCAGGGCTCAACTTTAGAAAAAAAACCTTGGGGCCATATGGCTCTAAAGATTTTAGATTTGGTCGCCAGCACAAATTTTTTGGGGGCCAAAAACATTCAATCATTTTGGAAGCCTTTAGTCTCTTCCTTGTATTTTCTGTACAGACCAAACCAAACAAAATGTTACATTTGAATGTAAGTCGTAGCAAACAAAAAAATAATTTCAATGCTGAAATACACCTTCCTTATTCAAATTGGTTTGATCATCTTTCTTTTTTTTGGCCATTTATGCAGTTTATTTCAAGTCTTTGAGTCGCGCCTGGTGGAAAATTTCATAGCGTGTCGACGTGATAAATACGGCAATTGAATTCAATCACAAGCGGGAATAAATACAAATGTTGAAAGTCAAAAGCAGGCTATTTTTGTTAAAGCTCAAGTTACATTGCAAGATTGGAAGAAAATCACAAAATCAAACACAACATCAAACAATCAAACATAAGGATTTCAAACAAACCTTTTTAAGTGCGAAGAGATTAAAAGTGGCTTTATAAGACAGGCAAAACACCAAAGAAGCTCACACCTTTCAGAATGACTCCATAAACAAAGTGCAAAGCAGGTGTTGGGAACGTGGTAGTCAAGCCTCGAAATCGGTCAAGTATTGGTACAGAAGTCCTCGCACTCGTATCCTGACAGGTTACTAGGCAGAGAAGTTTGAAGCACAGAAGATGTTTTCTCCGAGCGGCTTTACTACAGCTTTATTTACAGGAAAAATATTGGTTCTTTATGACAAATTGAGCCAGTGAGCGTCTACAAGATTCAGGTTAAAATTTAACGGATAAATGTTGATGCATTTTGACTTGAAGCTCTGATATAGAGAAACAGATTGCTAAGTGAACATACTTTGTAAACTGTGCTGCCGTTTATCACGTTTGTTAACATTGAAAGACAATTATTATGCTAATTATTTGACTGGCACTTGGATCTCAAGTTTTGACCCATGTATAAGTCGAGGGCGAATTTCTGGACTGATTTTTAGGTCTTGAAAGGTCGACTTATACACGGGAAAATACAGTACAAAAAAAAAAACACAAAATGCTAATGCATGTGTCTGAGGTTTGCGTTTCCGCCTTTTACGATCTACCATCAATGTATTTTATTTCTTTCACATGTTCTTTAGGAACTACAAAATATTGCCAATGAAAAAGGAAACTATAATTTTATTCATGAGAAAGCTGCAACAAATATACAGCCACTACATGCATTCAGTTTCTGTGGAATAATAATGCGAGCTTTTGTAAATTAAATTAACTCCCTATTCTTTTCCTACAACATACCGCTACTAAATTGTAATGTGAAAACGAATGTTATTTCTTTTGAAATGGATACACCATAGTTTACAATCAAATGGTAGAGAATTTTTCTTTTGGCAAAAATCTCCTTTTAGGAACAAATGTCACTTCCGGAATGCTGTCAACCAAACATGTAGTTAACTGATTTCACGATAGTAATTATAGTAAAGGCAGTTTAAATGGCTTTGTACCTGAAAGTAATAAGAAATTGCATTGTCTGTGCATTCCTCATGGTTTACAATTAACATTCATTCATTTCATTATGGATCTTAGGAAATGAAAAAATATATATATATAAATAAAATTTTATAATAACTTGAAATCGCGGTGGCCAGACTGGCGACCACACATGAAAAGTTAGTCACCAGCGGACCAAATCCAGTTGCATTGGCGACCCCACAGCTCGCAATGTCGAGCCCTGAATTGCCTTATTTTGGATCATCAAATGGTAATAAAAGTACGCGGCAAGCCATCCTCAGAGACCCAGGGACAGTTAATCAGGTCGTGAGGAAAAAAAAAAAGAAATGAGGCAGGCAGGAATTTCACTGGCTGCTCACAAATTCCTGTGTGAGAACAAAATGTTGGCTCTGGCCAGCACAAACCACTCCCTCACAAATTGCACCTGCCACACAGGCTAGGCCCAATCCCATCTCACAGACCAGAATTTGCCTTCAACTTGCCTTGTTCCCCAAATACATTTCAGCCTATTTGCAGAATCTAATGGTTTCCACTGATCTGATCAATAAATAACTAAGAGATACTGGGTGTGGTAAGGTGAAGTCTACTCACTTGTCATCAGTTTGTTTCCTACAAGAAAAATAAGACAAAATATTTAATTTACAATCAAAAAAGTATACAAATATTACATTTGATGAAATGAAACAAAATGTTCATGTAATATAATCATGATGAATACCAGGAAATATGACAGACAGACAGACTGACAGAAAACTTTAACCAAAAACCAACCGTGAACAACAACTGGTAATAACATGTCATGAGCTACATACCGCGTCTCCTTACTCGCTCTTCTATTTGCTTTGGAGTAGAGGTCGCCTCTAAACAAAATGAAGCATGAAGACAGGTCACACAATAGAGCATGTTCATTGTCATGCAATAAAAAATAAAATCAAAAACCATTCAGTAGATAAAGTCAAGAAATTGTGATATTATGCACAATAAATAAAGAAGACAGTTCTCCAAGTTTAAGGTGTGTGCGTTGTCCCAACGCTAAGATATTCGTCAAAATGTTCCGTGCAAAATTATAGAGCCTAGTATGGAGCCACCATGTTGGAGGACCTCCTTCGTCTTCCAATATGGCAGCCAGAAAATAGTGTAAACACCTGGAACTTACTTTGGCTATCTAGACAACTGATTATCTGAACCAAACCAAAAATATTTACACAAGCACTTTTCCTAATACTTTAACTCCTAAAATAGCTAAAAATCACGAGATAGGTGTACATTTTCCAACAAACGCGACCTTAGCTTCATGTCACACAATGCCATAACTCCGAAATTCAAAATGCGCTGGTTTCCAAACGAAGGACGCTAGTGAGCTGGAAAATTGTAAACAGATATGAATTTAGTACCTCTTATGCCTGATGAGGATAAAACCTTTAGTGGCTCTTTAGTTTTGGATTTGAGAATTTGATGAAATCACATGAACACATTCAATACCAGTTTTGTGGCTTGTAAGCTCGGGAACTTACTGCTCTTTACCTTTAATGCTTCACAGGAGAATGCTTATTTGAGAAGGGGTGTTTATTAGGAATCTTATCTTGAAAATTATCTCGTTGAAAATATGCATATGAATGAGATACAAGCCTTAAAAGAAGACAACAGATGTACTTCAACCAAAGAACTATAACAATAATTGCAAATGGCTCTGAGCAGACTTGATAATCTAATCAGTCTATTCTACATCCATGTCATGAATGTTGCTTTTGCTATGGGGTGCTCATTGGAAGGGGCCACTTATTGTTAAAAAATGACACTCAATGAGGAGCACTTACTAGAAAGGGGGCACTTAGTGGAAGGAGAGTGCTGAAATCCAGTCATTATAATAAGTGTAAAGGCTATGCTCTAAGAAAAACGCTAAGGAGCCCTTCAGGCACCCAACCTTGTAGGCTAGGGTGCCCAGAAGTCAAGATTGGTGGCCCGAACAAAA
>Ga0126339_10003327_pt1 | contig 11689 bp, 9 predicted proteins | sample OrbTmetagenome_2_FD_92532 | JGI IMG/M metagenome (GOLD analysis project Ga0126339, IMG submission 92532) | Coral microbial communities from Petempiche,Puerto Morelos, Mexico - Orbicella T R C metagenome | ecosystem: Host-associated > Invertebrates > Cnidaria > Coral | place: Petempiche,Puerto...
AAACAGAAAAAATACCAAGTGCAAAAACAGTCTTAAAGCCCCCCCCCCCCCAACCCAAAAAAAAAGTCTTCCTTTGGATTATTTTACCAGTGATCCCCCCCCCCCCCCCCTCCCGGTGTCCTAGGTGGAGAGGTAATTCATTATTTAGTTATCGTGCCAACTCCGCTTAGCTAAATAGCTACTTTACAGTGAGGCCCACTCTTAAAATAACATCAGTGTACATTAACTAATAGACAAATAAACTTAAAATACAAACTAGATAAAATGCAAGTCCATAAAATTAAAATAATTATTTACAATAAAAGATCTAAAAATATTACATAACATTGCCAATAATATTAGTAAATTCATAAGTTAAGAATTTAATAATTGATATTATAAAAATTTATGTCGTAGATAAATTTAAATTGGATATCTTACGCGACGAATTTTTCGTAATAAAGTCATTTGTACCGGCCATGGGGCGTATTGTTACTGATAGAGCGTTCCATGTCAGTTTTTGAAGCGGACAGACCTCAGACCATGCTTGGTGCTGGCCACCTTTGGTAAATAGAGCACATTTGTGCTCCTCAAATTATAATTAGTTTTCGTTACTTGAAACAAGTTAGCTGCAGGAATGGGTACACTTTCCAGAACACCAAAGATACGTTAACTAACAAGTACTTTATACTAACAACTCTCTAACTAGGTGTCCCTCCTGCATATAACAGCACTGATACAAACACTCCCATAAATAATGACCACTCCTGACTCTTCCCTATTGTCAGCATCAATTCATGTATTCAAGTCACGCAAACGCGGAGCTACACTGTACAAGTTGATAGACAAGTGTGTTTGATTACTTGCCTCTCCACCAGCAGCTGAACATCCATGAGGCATCTGTTTCTCGGCTTCCTGAATGAGTTCTGAACACAAGTATGAAATCAGGCATAAGAATCGCTAGGACGTCTGCATCAGCAGTATATATATGTGTATTTATTTCCACACGAGTTGAAGGCTTAAAGGATGAACCAGAAACTATGCAACTAGTGTATATCACTTTTAAACCGAGGTGAAGGAGATATTTCCTCTGTTACTATACTAAGATTGATCATTGGAAGGTAGTGCAGCCTGATTGCCGATTTGTCAAAAAAAAAAAACCTATCAGATTTGCTCTCATCTGTCAGAATATGTTGCAAAACATTCTTAGTCAATTACGGGAAATACCTCTCCATCGCAACTCTAGTTTGACTTTCCTACATGTAGAAGGTTGCCAAAAGACTGATAAAGCATATCACAAATGCACTACCAGATAACAGGAACTGGATTGGAGTGCTGGAATCATAGCGACAAGTTAAATTTTCAGCGATTTCACAGCTACCAGTGAATTTTTCAGATCTGCGCTATCAGTTAAAAAAATGGCTCGTTTCTCAGGTTTAAGCCTCATCCAGACCTTAAGATACCCATAAAGGGTTGAAACACGAAACAGAATATTAATAATATTATTCAGTATGAATATTAAGGGTTTCTAATACTACTGTAAGAAATATCTGAGTCTTGTTGAAAAAACAAATACCAGGAGCTCCTGCCATGAATGTTATGTTAGCCATCTGTGCAAGTGCTCCTGTCAAACCAAACTGAGTGACGTCACCCAGGTTTTCCATTGATGAACCCTCAGAATCACTTTCCTGTTCCGCAGGCATTACACCATGCACATCCTGCTCAAAACAGCAAATTACTGGTATTACAACAACGATAATTAAAGTTAAAGTGTACTTATTGGTTGACAGACATGGCCTATGAGGGTAGCAACATGACAAACTCATGCTTGAAACTGTCAAAAACAGATGTTTGCTATTGACAGAAGAACTGACTAAAAGGTGTCTTCCTTTGTTAAAATATTAAGAATTTTGAAAGAATTTTGAAGGCTTCTTTTTAGATGCGAGAATCAAGCTTTGGTCCATTGCCACAGTTTCATTCAACAGTTTGGTCTTGGGAGAGAATATGTTTGATAAAAATGAACAAGAAGTCAAATCATGTCTACTTGAAGATGAAGTCATTTATCTGTAATCAAACTAAACGTAACTACACATACCATTGAAGATCAATTCTTTCAAATTACATTATATCATTTTGTGTCTAAAATAACTACAGTCGAGCCTCCACTAACAGCCACCTCTCTTCAACAGCCACTTATTTGGTCCTGGCAGACAGTCCATACATTCACCCATATTTCAACCTCTCTGCAACGGCACCTCTTTATAACGGCAGTGGGCACTAACATGCGTCCGGAGTGCCAAAATAACCTCTCGACAATGGCCAGTTAATCACTGACACATGAATGGTGCATCCAAAACCCCATTTTTTATTGTAAAAGGTCACTAAACTTGATCCATACCAGGCGTTGTCTCGATGGTCTCTGTTTCTGTTTTACTGATCTATTTTCAACTGATTGTGCTACGTACAGTCTATATGCTAAAACAAGCAATTTTTAAGAAAAGAAACGTTGCACCCGGAAAAAAAAAACAACAGGTGTCCTTTTACGCCCCCACCTCCCCATAACGACCACCTCTCTACAACGGTCACTTTCCTCTGTCCCTGAGGTGGCCGTTGTGGAAAGTTTTGACTGTAAAATCCTTTGTACAAACCTTCTCCTGAAGAAGTGTTCTCAAATAATTGATCCTCTGGCTTCTTGTCATGAGTTGAGAATAATCAGAATACAGCTGATTTAACCTAAAAATAAGCAATAACAACTCTATTACTTTAATAGCTAGTATCATTTATATAATGTGATCATAAATAACACCAAATGTATGCAGCATTATAAAATTAAGGGGCACTGTTAGAGAATACTGAGCAGAATCAAAATATCCAGGTCGGCCGTTTATCTTTATCCTCTCACGGTATAAAAGCTACCTGAAATCTCAGGCAACATTAGGTGAGGCTAAGATGTACTTTGTACTACTACTAGACACTCACATATTTTGGCAGTTTGTCCCCTTATTAGTTGACTGAGACCTATTAGTTCTGATTCAACTGAAGTAAAATACAAGATTGCATGCACTGCAATGCACCTGACACAGATGCATTGCATGCATCTGTGTCAAAAGCATACATTGAATTAAACTTTTCATGAAATTGAGTTGCTGTGATAATTTTGAGGCGGTTGATGAAACAAATACTGCTACAAAAATTAGGCATGAGAACATACCACAGCAAATATTTTTTTCTTGGTGTGTGAAAAAACAGGATGATCTTGCAGGCTATGGAAACTATGGTATTACACTGAAGGGCATCTAATATATCCAAGTCAACTAATTTAAGGGGACAAATATTACTGCCAAAATATAAATGTTTCTAGAAGTTGTACACATAAAGTTACCCTAAATTTTGGCTATTTTACACCACTCATGTGCTTGTGCTAATGATACAAAAATCGATGCACAATGCAATTCTGAGGAATAATGTTACGTTATTTAAGTGCCAGTTAACTCTTTTTTTGTAAGTTGCTAAGAGTGCAAAATTTCCTCTGAAATCCTTTTGAGGAATCATGCAGAAAATTAAATAATTATTTGAATCTCTCTTAAAATTGGACTTTCTGGAAATCATACAAAATCTATGTTTAGCATGAAATGAGAAAGCAAAATTAAAATATTATAAATTATGAATAATGTCATTAAAGTCATAAGTGGACAAGCCTTTACATTTTTCCAAGTTAGTCTTACATGTATGACTGTACTTATTGCTTAATGACATTACACTGTATCTTTGGTAATACATTGTACACTGTATCTGTACAGATAACATGATTCAACTTATTCAAGTTTTTTTCAGTGTGATCAGCTCCTAGTGACTTATTAAGTTATCATCAAACATTGTTACAATGCACCTAGACATCTTTTGTTGAAGATGAGGTCTTGATTTGCTGTCAATTGATGTAAAGTTCTTTTTAGCTGCAAGTACAAAAACCAGTCACATTATAAGCCAATATTTACAATAAAGAAATAGAAAACATGTACCCTGTTTCTATCGAGTTTTAGTAGAATTCTACTAGTACACTAATGCAAATGCTGTAATCTGATTGGCTGCACCATTGAATACTATCAGCCATTAGTGTATAGTGGCTGGAGGTCGTCTAGGAAATGGCGACGTTTCTTCTAATTTTCCAAAGTTTTGGAGGAAAATTTTGATGCAAATGGCTAATTAAATTCCTGAGAAGTCTAAACGAAGGACATTTATGGTTTCTTGACATTTAAAAAAGTTGAAATTATTGAAAAAACTGATGTACGGGTGCACACAACTTCAATTTTAAATGACAATTCAATCTGAGTGATCTTTTCCAGGCAAAAAATTTCATAACATGTCAAGAAATAATAATTATTATTGGAAACCATTATTTGAAGTAAATTTTAGTAAGAATTCTACTGAAAAAATCAGATTATGAGCTCTCGATTTCTATGAGGTGATAGTTGATTCGGCCTTTGGCCTCATCAAATATCACCTCATAGAAATTTCGAGCTCATAATCTAATTGTTAAATAGAAACATGATTTTTTACCAATCAGTGCACGTATTTTCTTAAGACTGTTTTCTACTCAGTGTTGTTTGTACGCTCCTCTGGAAAGGCTTCTTTGTTCTCTTTGTTATCAGATGCATATAGTGTTCCTTGGGAGAGGTTATTGTAAAAATGTTGCATATTGTAGTGCTCCCCCCATTTGTCTGTGTGAGTGTCAGAAGCGTTTGGCGACAACAATTTCCATCTCTTGACACACACACTTTTTTGGTTAGAAATTCTCTGAAACAAACCTCTGTTTTACATACAGTATTTTCACTTCTGAATTTTGGCTCTGAAATACAGTTCAAATTTTGGAATGCAGTTTATTGTTTCATTCTAGAGGTTGATCATTTTGGTATTCTAGCTGTGTGACATGCACTAGGCAATGCTTACTCGATCTAATGAAAGCAAAATTAATGGTTGAAACACGATGTCAACAAAGAAGTGGTTAACTGTGACTGGACAGTGTACCTTTTAGGGATGAAATAAAGTCTGAGCATGTGAGTTAATTACAGTCACTCTCCCGAATGGCAAGTGGCAAGTGCTCATAAATTAAATTTCCAACACTGGGACAAGCTCCTGCCAATACTTCAATAAATATATATATGGGGACAAAGCATAACACTGACCTATATACTTACATGTAATTTCCACCTGAGTAGAAAAGCTCCCTGTGTTATCTATTAAAAGATAATGTACAGTATGTTAAGATTTAGAGAAGACTACAGAACTTACAGTAGTATGGGCTGAATTCTGGTTCCAAGTTGGTTATTTTCTCTTTGAAAGTGATGATATTTGGGTGTGGTACCTTCTTGGGTACATACACAATCCTGTAACAAAAGTAAATAATACCAAATATTAACAGCCTAAGTGAGCGATGCTACTAAAACCTGAATGCCAGTTGTGTAAGAAGGCTGAACAATACTTCACTCAAAAATTAATAACCAGAAACAAGATCACTTATAATTTATAAGCCAGTCCTTAATGCTCTTTTGGGAAAAACGTGGTAAATAATAACAAGAAGATTAAATGTTATGTGTAGTTCAAATATTCAATATGTCAGGATTGAAAGAAACAGTATAATTACAGTCAGTGTGCATCTCACTTGTTTGAAAGCCTTACTCATAAGAAGTAATGTACAACATGAGTGAAGCATAAATATTATTATGAATCTAAAATTTATTTTTCTTGCTGCCTACTTAGACAGAAGTGAGAGATGTCGTAGCCTCATGGTTAGAGCGCTCAACTCCAGAGCGAGCGGTCCAGGTTTGAGCGCTGGCCGGGGACATTGTGTTGTGTTCTTGGGCAAGACACTTAACTCTCACAGTGCCTCTCTCCACCCAGGTGTATAAGTGGGTACAAGCAAATTTAATGCTGGGGGGTAACCCTGTGATGGACTAGTATCCCATCCAGGGGAGAGTAGAAATACTCCTAGTCGCTTCATGCTACAAAAACTGGGATAAGCTCTGGCCTGACAAACCACTTGGCTCATATACAGACTTTACCTACTTAGACAGAAAGTCCAGAGCTTTGCAAACCAGAACTGTTGTTATTGATATCTAATCCTTGTATGTACACTATTATCTTAAACTATTGTTATCTGTACTCTACAACACTACTCTGAACTGCAGTTGCTATCTACTCTACATGTTCCTACAGTAAAGTGTTGTTATCTACTCTGTGTACACTACCCTGAACTGTTCCCCGATGCGCTGGTGTTCAGTTCCAAGTGTGGATATGCACTTTGTTGTACATAATATCTAGGTGGCTGATGGCTTTCCAGCTAAAAGATATTAAGTAGCTAGAACTTAGAGATCTAAACTTAAAGATTTTACCTTGGGAACAGACTTTCAACATAGTATGTATTAAATGAGACACTTTACATGTAAATTTAAACTGAATATTATTTTCTGGAATATCTATATATACATTAAGGTGGCTGAACACAGTTTTTGATACCTGTGTTTCATTCACCTTTTTCTCTAAAACCCTTGATCCCTCGGCCACCAAAAATGGCAGCAAGCAAGTTAACAACACAAACTTTGGTTTTTTGATGGTTAAGCTGACGTACGTGCCGTTGCCATGGCAACACGAATAAAAATAAACAGGCCTTAAAAAATGCTTTTGTTTATTTGTAGAAAATCTAGTCATTAGATTTTCTTTATAATTTGCCTACAACAAGCTTGTAACGATTCTCACAAGTTAACACCATTTTGCTAATAATCTAACAGAGAGATCTTTAATTATCCCTTGCTGAAGGTTTACTGGAATATCTAGAGTTTCCTTTGTTAAAGTTCAATTATTTTCAATACTCCAGTTACTTATTTCCTAAAGTGCCAAATTTTGTAAAATTCTAATGAGTGGTTCTCCAGAAATAGGCGTATTTCCGAGAGTGCAAATTTTCATTCAATTGCTGCATTTAATTGGGTTCTTTCGGTAACAAAGAAAAAGCTGAGAATTGCTGAGTTCTTTGCATCTTTACCTTTTCTAACATGTATTTGTGATAAAAGACTAAAGCCATCAATACACTGCGTTCAATTATAGAGAAAAATAACACAGATACTGCAGGTGTTGAGTAAATAAAATGATCGCTCAATTGATGGCATGTTTGTTTTTTGCAATCATTGTGTGAGCGCTGAATTGCATCAGCAAAAGCGCACGTGAAAATTGTGTTCGGCCACCTTAATTATGTTTATTTGCAATATGCATCTATGCCAGCTCTCCTAGATTACAGTGTATAATTATGGAAGTCTTCTAGATATAGACCCAGTCTCGCATAAGGGTCACCAAATTCAGAAATTGAAAAGAAAATACTAAAAGTACCTAGACTTTCATATTTACAGTGTATTGTAGATGATTTTCAGTAATGTGGGGGTCAATATTGCACATTTTATGCATTTTTGAGATTGAATCAACAGAGCTCAATTTTTTGGCTCCTGCATTTTTACATTTTTTGGTCTGCATCTTTGAATGTGTCATAATAAAACAGCACTTGTGCTACATGAAGTTCCCCTCATCTTACCACATACATTTGTAAGAATGCAAAAAACTAGCTTTACATAACTTTGGGTAGCATAGTTGTCAAGATATTTAATTTGCTCCAAGGATGATCTACGAGTAGCTATATAGCTAGGCCAGGTCCTCACCAAAACTCAAAATACATATACTTTTAGGTACCTGCATGTAAATAGGTGACATAGAAACAATAGAAATTAAAATAAGCTGAACATTTTCCCATAAACTTTGGTCTCATCATATATACATACACTGTACCATGTTTTTTCTTTTGCTTATTAGATGATCAGTTTTGGTGGTGAAGTTTACCCTTTATTGATTACCAGTTTTTACAAGTGCAGTAAGGGCTCGAAAAAGTAGACAAGTAGCAAGTAACAAGTAGCAAGTAGCAAGTAGGGACAAGCAGCTCTCAAATTTTGCTTGTCCTGGGGGTCTATTCTACTCGGACAGCACTTTTTTTGAGCCCTGGCAGTGCATTCTTGTTTCTCACAAAGTGAGGCCAGAGGCGATTTTGTTGGCCTAAGAACTCACAAAAGATCAAGTTGGATGTAGAGTTTACATTCAATCCATATATATTCGGTACTGAATAATACCTGATCACACAAGCCATAACCATATATGCCATATGCAAAAGCAATCTCTAGCTGGAGATCTCCAGCATACTGCAATGAAGAAAACAGTAAAACAGCCTCGAGCAGTCTGTGTTTTTGGTCACTGTATATTTATTATCTTGATAGTGTACATAACATGTCAAGATCAAATCAATAACAGCACTCTGTCTCCCTTAGAAGCTTTTACATGCAAATTGACTCTTTAACATACCTGCTTCTTTCTGTTCTGAAGCTCAAATGTCTCCATAGACCATTGTTTCTGAAAATTGAAAAGTTAACATAATACAAGTCTAATGAAAAGACTCTAATCATTTTTATCCAATTGTAGGTTATAGTCATTTGGTTCTTTCACTAACTTACTGTTAAGAGAATGCATGAGCTTAGAAGTATATGCTACAGAAATCTTTTGTTATTGTTATTGTAATTGTGATTGTGATTGTGATTGTGATTGTGACTGTGATTGTTATTGTTTTTGTTATCATTCTATTCTATGACTGAAACCAAGTAGATCACACACCTTAGCTAACTTGTGCAAGTGAAACTCAGTTTTGCCAAGCAGTTTGTGTTTTGGGATTGGCTGAAGTTTGTCAAATCCCACAACAGCAACTGTAACTTTGTTTGCGGAGCTAGTCACTTTAGGAGAAATCTGAAATAAAAAAAACACTGGTCACAACAATACAAAATAAGATCCTGCTGTGTTTAAATTTACAGTTGCTTTATTCTTCAAATTGAACAGTTGGACCATGCATTATATGCACTTAATAAACCCAATATAAAAACAGAGGGACAAAACCATTTCAGACCTTAATTTTGACTTTCAAAACGTACATTTTCTTGCCTTATCCATCAAATATTATGCCAACAGTTTGAATATATGTTGGTTCTCTGTTTCTATCAAATTATAGAAGTGCCCCTTCAGCATACACTTTCTTACAGGGTGTTTTCTACATACAAAAAACACATAAACTAACCCTTAACCTCACATCCAGGGTCCAAAATTGCGCTTTCCTGGTCGCCAATGCAACTAAAAATTTTGCACTGGCGACCAGAATTTCACAACTGGTCGCCAGAGGGCGATTAACTATTTTGTGCCATGATAATTGCACAAACAATAACTTTGATTTTCAGCCAAATCGATTTTAAAAAATAAAATTCAAAGCCGCCTGCCAATTGGTCACTTCCTTTTTACCTTTCCGCTGCTTTTGAAGTATAACACCAATTTTCCTGTTATTATAAATCTACCACAACGTTTCACAGCTACGATCAGTGCGAAGCTTCGCCACCATGTTTTTTCAATGGTTTCCCATAACATACGTATTGCCGACGCAAGAGGCCCCATGTGTTTCTTTCGCCATGATATTTATTCAGGCGATGTGGTGTCCAAAGATGCTCTGAAATCTTTCCGTAATTTATTACAAAGTGGAGACGGAACATCCGCGAAGAAATTAGATGAAGATTTAGATATTCTCTGGGCGTCAAAAGGTTGAAATGTAGATCTGTCAAAGTGGTCAAAAGATGATTTCAGTACTGGTTTGATTCCTGATTACATCGATTGCAAATATTTTGCCGGCAAGCCCGTGGCGACCAAAAAGTTTGGTTTGTGTTTCACTGCAAAGGAAAATTTTTATTGACACTTTTTGGTGACCACATTTTTCCACATGGCGACTCAAAAAAAAACATCAGTCGCCAGTTGGCGCCTGCCGAAAAAAGTTAATTTCGGACCCTGACATCAGTGTAAATATGTGCCTTTCTGGCTTATTTACTCACAGTGAGGGAGAAGTTCTTGATCTCATCCCAGACAATACGGCCCTTTTTGAAGGGTGACTGTAGTGACGTACATTTTGTCATTGAGCCAACTGTTATTTGAACATAAATTCCAAAGTGTTCAGGAGGAAAGTTTGCATCCAGATATAGGTTTTGACAGCCATAAACATGAACAGCAAACACACCAGTCTGTTAAAAAACAAACAATAATCAACCCAAACATTATTACATTAACAAGGACAGGTCAAATGGATGCAAGCAGATTGTACATTTCTATGTTTAGCATAACATCACCACCAGGCTTTTAGCCAGATGGGTGTTCAGGCATCCCATGGACGGCCACTTTCTAAAGAAAATTGTTTTAATTTTCGTGTTGTCTTATAAATTGCTCATTTGAGCAGGCCCTATAGCACATATCTTTGGAGAGCCACTTTTCAAATTCTGGCTAAAAGCCTGATCACCACTATATTAATAACATTAGAAACAAATGGAACTAAGGTAAACCTTTATACATGTTAGAGTGGAAGGAATGGGTGATTACCATTCAGTTACTCAGTATATTAACTCTAATTAAGGAGGCGGGACGGCCTAGGAAGGGGATGGCCTAGGAAGGGGACGGCCTAGGAACTCGTGGAGACGAGACTTAGAAGCAGACATTAAGAGATTGGGGCTGACCTGGAGTCAGTTAGAAAGGAAAGCCCAGGACAGAGATAGCTGGAGAACTCTTGTTGGTGGCCTATGGCATAAGTAAGTAAGTAAGTAAGGAGGCGGGAGGTAATGAGGATAAAGAAGGTAATAAGGAATGTAACAGTTTCTTAAGTTAGAATTGAAATCTCGTTCTCCTGGGTTGTTTGCACGCGCTGTCGAAACTCCTGAGAACACCAAGCCAGTATAGGAGAACAATCTTTACTCTATTGTCTTTAATCCTAATCTTGTGGCCTCAGGGCGTTTTCATATGAATTGAAGCAAAGCGGTCAACTGAAATAATTACATCAAGAAATCACTAAATATCGTTGCATTTCTAACTTAGAAAGTAATCACAATGATTATGCCATGTGCTCATGCTAATAGAGAGCCTTGAGAGCAGTTGAAATCTAAGAATAGCTCTCACTAGAGTCACAAATTTACGTAACAATGTAAATATCAACATAAGTGGATTGTAGCTTACCAATGTTCGCGGGTTTTGATTTTCCTATGAGAATTTCGCTCTAACTTGTTTTACGATCTTGAACAGAAGGGGTCTTAGCTTGAACTGAATTTAGGCTATGTTTGTTAAGCATTTAATGCATCAATCACGGTAACGTCAATCAAATGGGAAAATATTTCTAAACTTTACCAGAAGCGGTTACAAGGAACACATTATTTGCTTTGCAATTTTCTCTCGGTGTTGAGTCATCAGCTCTGCTCACTTACAGGCAGTGTTGATTTTTCCACCAATAGAGGATCTTCCTCTTGAAGAATACCCTTTTTCACAACTTCAGAGCCCTTCAATTGGGTGCCAAGACCTTTGTGGAAACAAAACAAAAATGCTAGTAAGTGGTGAATATTGTAATGGAACGTTCCAATTGTATCACTTTGACAGTATATTAAGTGCACTAGGCTGCAAATATAGAATTTGAAGACTGCATTGTCATATGGTGAACACTACAAACAAGTAATACTTTGAGGGTAATATTCACATTGTGTAATGTACTTATTTTGTTTATTTGAGGAGATCTTAGTGAGCTATCCCCCTCTCCTCCCCCCCCCCCCCCCCCCCCCCCCCC
>Ga0126339_10003328_pt1 | contig 11689 bp, 14 predicted proteins | sample OrbTmetagenome_2_FD_92532 | JGI IMG/M metagenome (GOLD analysis project Ga0126339, IMG submission 92532) | Coral microbial communities from Petempiche,Puerto Morelos, Mexico - Orbicella T R C metagenome | ecosystem: Host-associated > Invertebrates > Cnidaria > Coral | place: Petempiche,Puerto...
AGACGAACCATCTTTCTTTCTCGCTTCGACATAAAATGTTTTCAAAGTTTGTGCCAACTCTTTCTTTTCCTCGGGTTCTCTCAGTTTTTTCTCTTTCACGTAATCAGCAAACAGCTCCTTTGCCACCTTCGTCGACCTTTTTGTGTTTTGTGAGTCCTTGTCTTGAACTATTTTTTTCGATGTCTTGCTCGGTCAACGAAGCAAACCTAGAAGTCATGTTCTTGCTTCTTCACTGACAGCAAGCACCACAAAGCGGGCGAACTTGACATGATTACCTTTAGAAATCGTGCACCGCGGTCATACATGTCATGATTACCCGTGACCTTGAGTGTCCTTGACATGATTATTGTATAATCTGCAGTTACGACGTCACAGACGCTGATTTCGAAAATTCACTGTACGCTTTCGGCCAATCAGAAAAGAGATAGTGAGTTCAATGTATTTACAGTAGAAAAGTCTGATTACGAGTGATTCGAGTGGGGGGGGGCAGGGAGGCGGGAGCCCGGGAGAATAGAGGGCGGGAGGGGTACGGGAGGCGGGAGGGGTACGGGAGGCGGGAGAGGAAAGGGCGGGAAGCGGGAGTTCTAAGAGGGCGGGAAGCTGGAGAGATAACCAGGTAACAGTGATGTTAGTGACTTAGATGGTGTACCTGAACCCGAAGTTGAAATGAAAGCGGTCATGAGGTGCGTCTACCACACACTGGAATATATGCCATTGGAGGAAACTCCAACGTTTTCTCCTTATTCATTTCAAGCGAAATGGAACAAACTGATATCTTTGGCACTGAATGTGTTGTCATGGACGAAAGTTCATGGCGAAGGAGCACTTACATCTTGCAAGAAAAGTGACATCTTTTGTGAAATAGACATGGGAGCGGTAAGACTATTTGATAGCCGCTTGCAACTTGCTGAAGAAGCGTTTTGCAAGATCCTTTCAGACTGCCGAGAAGAGCGTGAAATGGAATCTGACGAAATTGGAGAAAATCACGAAATCCCTCCCGATTAGGAAGAGGAAGGAGACTTAACAGGTCTAACGACCATTTAGAGCAGAAGGAGACCAGTGCGCCCACCTTGGCACATGGAAGACTTCTTTTAGATTTCCCGAACAATAAATACGCATATCTGAAATCCGCCTGGGACGTTTGGCACCAATTCTGTCAAATCCCACTTCCATGGCTTAATTGTCTGATCCCAATAAACGCCGGATTGGTTACTGGAAATGCGTATAATTTATCAGAACACGAGACAATTTAGAATTAACTTTTGAGACCGTCGTCACTAAAACGGATTTCAGAAACAAATCTGAAGAGCCGATGAAAATGAACTGAAATGATGAAACTCAAAGAAGATAAACAAGTAGGTCAAAACTTTATTGAATTGAAACATATGGCAGTGGTAATCTTGTTAAATTATCTAAAAACAAAGGAAATGCTTAAGAATTGCGAAGCTAAATGACCAGGATGTATTTTGACTCTGCTAATTTAAAGGGGATGGAAGCAGCACGGAAGAGGGCGGAAGGCGGAAGATGAAGGTACGGGAAGTGGGAGAGCAGGGTATGGGAGGCGGGAGGTTCCGACCCCCCCCCCTTTTCCCCCCCCCCCTTCCCCCGCGGTGATTCGACTTACAAAATTTTTTTTTGTAGTATAATTTCAGTAGTATAAGGAAGAGGTTTGAGACCCAACCAATCAGATCGCGTTATTTTGGTCATGTGACGCGTCTGGACCAATCAGCGTGCAGGATTTTCGGCTCAGGTCAGCGGTTGCATTAGTTCGCAATAGGAAAGACTGGGGCGAACTCGGTCAAAGTTGGCCGCGCGGGGTTGGACGCTAGGACGTGAGGGTCTGGGGACTGGAAGTGACGTCACACAGACAAACCACGTGATCAGATTTTTTTAAATTTCTTTTCTTTACAAGTCTAGTAAATGATTTACATTTTCCATGTCGATATCGTCGATGTCGTCTCGTGTGTATCCGTAAGGATACGATAGGAAGGTGTCGGGTTCCACGACGCGTTTGTCGAAGACGACTTTGTATCGTTTGTTTTCTTCGTTCGTTTCTAATGTTTTTGTTTGGACATTTCGTTTAATCTTGTGTGGATTGTGTACGCTGATTTCCCGTGGTTCTTCGTGGGGTTCGGTGACTTTGTTGGTGACGTTTTCTTTTAACAGGTCAAAGTTCAATTGTTCTTGACCACGTGTGTTGAGGGTGAAACCGCGTACCTTGCATTCGACTTTACCGTCGTTGGTTTTGTAACCGTAATTCTTGGGGCCAGCGGCAGCAAACTCCACGATGTGAGTGCCCGGTTTCAATTCGCTGGTGAATTCGCCGAGATGATCGCCTAAGGGTGGCATGGGTTGATCTTCACGATGCGAGAAGATGATGGAGTCTGTGTCGAAGTACAAGACTTGTTGGGGTTGGAATCTACTGAGTCCTTCTCGATAGAGTTTGAGTCTGGCCCAGCAGGTGGTGAAGCAGGCCACGAAAATGTTGATGTTGACATGAACGGCTTCTTCGTCTTGAACGTGTTTGTAGACCAATTCAATCATCTCGTCGTTCATGACACGAAGGGTTTGAATTTCTTGACTGTCGTCGGTCAATAGGGAATGAAGTCTGGCCGGCGACGAAATGGCTTCGACTTGGCTCTTGTTACCTTGTTGACCGTACTTGCCCCAGAAGCTGTTTAGCATCATTTTGGCGAGAGACCGTTGACCGGGATTTTTTTGAATTTTGTCGGCCTCGAGTTGAATGCCTTCCTTGGCTAGGTAGTCGGAGAGGTACTGCTGGCGTTTCGCGACATCGTCACCCACCCAATCGGGCCATCCACTGGCTTCTTGCTTGATCTTGAGAAAGGTGTTCACGTAGGAAGAGAACAAGTCGTTGGAATTGTTGAAGAAGTGCCAAATTTCGTACACGTGTTGGATGACGTACCCTTGACGAAGGGCTTCTTGTAATTCGGGGGTGGGCCACGTACCCACCAGACATCGCTCCTGCTCGTTGTGGATGCAGCGATGACTGCGTTCGGTCAGCGGTTTGGGTTGCTCGGTTTCCACGCAGGTTCTGCAAAGTGGAAATGTGGGTTTACCCCCACTGCGGTGGGGTAAGACGGGGTGATACAAACCAAAGGGTGGAAGGATCTTGCATTTGACCAGACCGAAGTAACTGGAGATGTCGGTGCCTTCGGGTTGGTGAATGATTACGGGAAGACCCACAGGGAAGGGACAGTTTTTGTTGGTCCAGGGGTAGAGGGATGTGAAATCGAGGTAATGAACCTTTTCTCCCTGTTCGACCTGATGGTAAAGTTTGATGGTGTTTGGTGCTTCCACCGTAGAACGCGTCTCTGGGTTTGAGTCTGGAGACCAGGTCGAAGGATTGGACCAGGCTTCCCAGGTTGTCGTCTTCTTGCTTGAGTTGTTCCCATTCACATTGCCACATGACCACCATACTGTAGCCAGCAGCCAAGAGACTGTCTTCTTTGAGTTTGGTGGCTTCGTAGACATCGCGCATGGTCTGATCGCACATTTTGTGACGTGTGCGATCGCGGTCGGGTAACACTTGGAACACCCGTGCCAGAAGCAACCGTGAAATTCTTACACGATGCGAGTGAGTTCATCGTACCCGTCCACGAAGAAGGTTTTGTCTCCGCGTAGGATCACGTGTTCCCCTCCATTGAGGGCGTGTCGAATGTGGTGGTCGGGTTTTCGATTCAAGTAGGTCAACCATTCCAGGGACGCGAGGGAATGCGGTTTGCCTTGAGCATGCCATCCGGCGATGGGTTCCGAGGTGATGGCGCGTTCTGGCATGTGTTTGGTGCGGTAGAAGAGATTGCAGGCGGAGGCGATGGTGAGACATCGTTTGAGAGGATTGAAGCCGCTGATGGCTTCGAATTCTTGGCAGAACACTTCGCAGGCACCTTTGAGTAGCAGCACGTCGGATTCACAGTAGGCTACGAGTTCTGCTTGGAAATCGAAGATCAAGTTGGGCTCGGCGAGTTGTTGGGCATACCATCGTTCGAACTCTTGCGCTCGTTCGGTGGACATGCCTTGGGGGTCATAGTGTTCTTTGTCGGGTAGAGGTCTCACGTAATCCTGATGGTCGGAGGTGTTGAAGAAGTGGGGGAAGAAACCTTTCTTTTGTTCGACCAGTCCGAAGGCTTTGGGAAAATTGGCCAGAGGCATTTGAAAGAAGCAGAGAGAATCTTTGAAAACAATGTCTCCTGCGTTGATGGACAAAGACAGGATCTTGGCGCCATTGACCACTTGCTCGGGCACCACGTATTGTTGGTAGAGTTCATCCAGTATCAAGTAAGAATCGAACCCTTGGGAATTATGGGCTAGGACGGTGAGGGTACAATCCTGAGCTAAAGCTCTCAACCAATCCAGGAAATCTCGAACGCAGGTGGTGCCTTCAAAATGAAAGAGTTCATCGCAGTTGGAAGTGGCGGCGCACACCAGGTTGGGGACGTGGACACCCGTGTCTTGCATGGTTTCGCTGTCCCAGTACACGAAGAGATGGTCTTTGGTGTGCACGCTACGCGAACCGTCGGCCTTTCGTTTTCTGGATTTCAATAATTTTCGCTTTTGTTTTAACTTGGTGGGATTCTGTATGAAGCATTGGTGTCGGTAGAGATTGTGATACTCCTTGCATGAGGGACATTCGGCGGTAACGCACACGTGACGCGTTTCAATCTCGCGAGGCCTGAGTAATCTGTTGCACCGAGGACACTTGCGTAGGGAACTGCAGACAAGTTTTATTTTTTTGGAAGCGTCGGCTTTGGTTCTATCAGTCTTGGAGTAAGCGTAATGATTGGCCAAACACTGTTCTCCGAAATAGGCACGGTGACAACGAGGGCAGATGTGTGTGGTGTCGCTGGCGCGACGACGATCTTCACACTGGGTTTGACAGCAAGCGGGACATTTCTTACCGTTGCAGGGATGGTGAGAGATGTCGGTCTGGTAGCTTTTCTCACACTCGATGCAAAAATTGGATTTTCCTAGGAAGGCAGAGAGGGAATTACAACCGTGATAATGTTTACCCGCTTTGATGAGGACGATTTGTTTGTCACGTGGGGGGCCTTTGAAAATGATTTGATAATTATGGTCCAGGGAAAGCACCACGATCTGGTGATCGGTGAGTTGACGTTGGAAGGTGTGGAGTTCGGCGAGACCGCAAGGTCCTTCGGGGACACCCGCAGCCTGATGGAGTGCCTTGGCCTTTCTTGCTTGAGCGGGTTTACCCCGCCGTAGGTTGACGTAGTCGGGATGTCTACTACCTACGTCGCAGTAGGCTTGCATGGTAACGAGGGCCCGTGCACAACCGAGTTCATCATCGTTGTTGATTTTGATGACGCTCTTTTTGAAATCGAGTAGCTTGTCGAGCGCTAAGCTGGCTTTGCGAAGTCGCTGTTTGTCGCTACCTCGTCCAGGATCTCGGATGTGTGAAATGTGTAACGAGAAGGTGTCATCCAATCGAAACTGTTCGTTGGAGTTTAACATCTTTGAAATTTGTTGCATGATTTCTTGGGCTCTGAGATCATTGTTCATCCATTCTCTGACGCGCATGCGAGCCGAGTGATAGGAGTGTCTCAATCGGTTCGAATTAATGTTGATGAGAAAGTGATCGTTGGGATTGACTTCTGGATCTTGCAGGACTTGCTCTCGTATGGCGCGTTGGAGGGCTTGTTCTATTTGACGCGGTAAGATTTGTCGTTGACGGGTAGAGAGAGGTGCGGCGCCGCCGCCTTGCATCAATCGTCCCACGTAATTTCTGTGTCTGACGCCTAAATGGCGAACGCGTCGATCCAAGTGAGGCGTTACGAGAAAATCGAAGCCTTGTTCAATGTCATCCAAATGATGGGCTAAGAGGGCGTTGCCTTCTTCATCGTCGAGGTCGAGATCGTCTCTCTGGAAGCGAAACATGATGAGACTGATGGGATGATCAAAGTCGACTTGGTTTTAATCGTGTGAGTGGACCAATGGGAAAAAAGTACTTTTTCAACACGTGAAAAACTTTTTTTTTTGCCCCGACTAGGAATCGAACCTGAGTCTTCACGGCCACAACGCGACGTCTTAACCACTAGACCATCGAAGCATGAGTTGAAGGGATCGTCGAGGTGACGTTTATAGGGTGGGGGTTGCCGCCCTTTTTTAATGACGTCACGGCTGGGGGATACCCCCATCCCCTATGGTGACGTCACGTCACGTGTCGTGATTCCGCGTGTATAAAAATGGCGCGCCTTGGCGGTTGTGGCTCAACTGATGAAGCTTGAAGTGAGTTTGCCGTTGGTGAGTGTGACTGTGGAGCTGGACAGTTTTGCGCTTCTTATCATTGGAGTAGTTATCATTGAAGTTTTTCATTGAAGTGGAGGTGAGTTCGAAAGCATGGATACATTGAATAGATGCAATCGAAAGATGACTACTTTAGCAAAGTGGGTCAATGAGTGGAGGGAGCGTGAGAAAGAAAATTGCGGGAGTTTTTTATGCAGTGACTTGCGGAACCTGTCAGGTTGCATCGGTGTGGTGCTGCAGGATATTGACCGTTTGTTCCTCGAACAGCAGCTGGGCTTTTTGAGTGAGATGGATCTGGAAGATTTGCGGAAGGACGTGAACTGGGCTCTTAAAGCCTATAAAAACCTGTTTTAATTTTTGTGTTTTTTTAGAAGAAAAAGTGTTCAGTCATCAGGGATCAGTTCAGGGATCGTATTCCTCCCGAAATACAAAGTTACATTATGGACTTGAAGTATAGACAGGAACGATTGGACACGTTGACAGAGGAACGAAAGCGATTGTGTCAAGAAATGAGATTGTATCATGCTGTGAAAGATAGATGGAGGATAGGTCGTGTGGCGTGTCACCCTTATTATTGTTCTATTTGTAATGAGTTTCATGTGAGACTGTATGGTCATTATCGCGATCAACGCGTGATGTTAGGCTACTCCTTGAATCAAGCTATGTGCAATATGGCAGTTGCCAAGCATGGTCTGTTAAATTCGAGAATTCGTTTTGTTTTGTAGAAAAAATGTTAAGCCGAGGGGATTGTCTTCCGCTCGAAATACAAACGTACATTCTCGATTTGAAGCCGCGACGAGAACGATTGGACATGGTGACGGACCAACAAAAAGAGCTGTGTGAATTGATTCGATTGTATTATCGCGTGAAATATAAATGGAACCTAGGTCACGTGAGATGTCAACCTTTTCAATGTTATATTTGTAACGGGATGAGATGGAAGTATGAAAAAGTAACGCCTGACACTGTCTTTCATGAAAAAGTCTATGGTTCTTATAACGGACGAGAAGTCTTATTAGGTAATTCGTTACATCGAACGATGGAATTCGTAGATGGTATTAAAGAAAATCTTACGATCTTTTTTCCTTAGAAAAATGAATCTCAATACCAAGATGCAATTGAGCGAACAAATAGAAAGTTATTGGGATCTTTTACCATGGCACATTGCCTCCAGAATTGTCAAAGGGATCTTTAGCAATTTCAGAGTGGCTTATTTGCACACCGAAAAGAAGAAGAAAGCCCAAAAATAAGTGAACACATGTATCTTTAATCAAAACGTGATTAAAAAAGTTACAATTTCCATCTTTTCTTGGCTTGCATGATTCTTTTCACCACCTTTTCCGTCAGGGTCTTTCTACCGGGTAACCTGTCGATGGCCTTGATCATCTTCGTGTCGGCTTTCTACTTGTCCTGTATATTCTTGGCTCGACTGTAATCGATGTCGTGTTGTTTGGCTAGTCGGTCCAAATGATTTATCCCAGGATCTCCTCGGGCTAGTCGTTTTTTCAGTTTGGTGCCCGGTCCCATGTACTGATACCCCGGCCAATGAAATTCGATTCCCGTCTTACTCAACAGTTTCTGAATGTGGAAGCCATCGCCGGGTTGCTTTTTACGAGTCCTGGTCTTGTTGGGTCTAGTCCGTGTCATAGCCGAGACGTCGTCGACTGGGTCTTTCCCACTCTTCCCAAGGCTTCAGGCGTTCGGCCGCTGTCGGTTTGCGCTTCTGGGGTTTCTTGGCGACTTTCTTGGGGCTGTAACCACCCTCTTCGTCGTCTGTGTCGTCGTCAATTGATTTGGCATCTAGACCAATGCTCTTTAAAAAGCCTTTTCTGGCCCCACTCAAAACGCTTTTTTCAAACCACCCGATTTGGGGGCAGGCTTCTTACCACTTGAGGGGGGTGCGGGTTTTTTACCGGTCTTGGGTGTTTCGGGTAAGATTCGTCGCGGTATTCGACTAGCTTTGGCTTCCTTTTTGATCCCCGAGGGACCAGCCACGGCGGGTGTTGACACCTCTTTCTTGATCCTGGATGTGGCGGGGGTTTGACTTTTGATGACTTGTTTCAACAAGTTTCCAAGGGACTGTCGAGAGCTTCTTCATCCGGCGCAGGGGCGCCCACGCCAGGGCGTGGGGCACCTCCTGTCCGAATCCGTTTGGTCAATCGAGTCTGTTCACGAGCCAAGGGTTTGGCCATCTTGACGGCAATGCCGTCGGGAATGGTGGGATTCCCCAAGATCAATTGTTTTTCGGCGGCCAGTCGTCCTGCTTTGTTCAACAGAGCACTTTGGGAAATCTGTCCTTTGTAGTAATCTTGCAAACGTTCGAATTCACTGACCGGAAACATTATGACCTCTTCCGTCATACTGCAATGCAGTTTCAAAACAGTCTTGCCAGTAACGGGCTTCTTGGTGGGGTTTTTCCAATTTCAATTGCAGACTCTTGATGGTCTCTTCTGAGTTGGCGCAGGTCTTGCAGGGGATGATGACGTCTTCCACGTCGTCTTTAACTCGTATGCAATCGTCACACCTGTTACCGTATTTTATAGCCAAATATTCCTGTTCGAGAGCCCGATACTTTCGAAACTGACGATCTTGGACTATTTTGAGTTGTTCTTCTCTGTGATTGGGTTCTTGTAACAATCCAATGAGCTTAGACAAGTTGTATTTGATTTCGACTAGTTTTCTCTTCTCACCCACACCTTCTGGTACCACGTCGATGCCCTGTAAGGGGTAACCGTCTGCGTCTCGAGTCGACATGTTCGTAACACTCATTTAAACCTCGCCAGAATCCACTCCCTGTCTGAGGCAACAGATGTTGACGCCTCCTCTTCAGAGAATTTCTGCGCTTACCGACTTCGCGCAACACGTTCTTATGGCGTTGAAGTTTTCGAAGCGTCTGAGGCTCGACGGGATTTCTCTTTTTCAACAAATTCAAGACCATTTCACTGACGGCATTGATCTGGTCGGCGTTGGCGTGTTCCAACAACTCTTGACGTTTGAAACGATTGGCTTCTTGGAGAATACCGGTCAAGAACGGACGTTGTCGCCATAATCGATTCATCGTCTCTTTCTGAGTCGGTAGTGAGGGGTAAAGTCTTTTATGCCTTGAATCGACTCTACCACTTTCACACCCGCTGGAATGCGGAACGTTGTCTTGCGTTTTTTCTTGACAGGTTTGAGGGCAGTTTGAAAGGGTATTTTGCGAATGGCACGTTCCAACTTGCCTCTGTTCTTTCGAATCTGTTTGTTCAAAAACCTCAACGGACCAGCCTGAGGACCAGCTGCTCTGAATAGATCATTTAACCTTCTCTGGTTCACTTGGGCTCCACCTCGTTGCAGTTACTTGGGTCGGGAGAGTCTTGATAGCTTACTTCGCTGTCTTGCCATGTTTTTTGAACGTGGGTTGAGTGAAGACCAAGCTTCTTATGGCTTTTTCATCCCATCATCTTAACCAATGGTCTCTTGACGGCTGGGATGCGTTTCAATAAACTCAGGAGGGTGGTTCTACGATTAAAACAGACAGGTGGTTTGGCTCTACTCCTGGTCGGGGCTCTCTTACGTTTCACGAATTTCTTCACTTGGAAAGTCTTATCGTACCATGCTTTGCCCTTCTTTGATTTCTTTCTCTTCCTACGCATCGTCACGGTGGCTGGCAACTCTCCGGTGTTTAGCACAGCATCCATCGTATTGAATGAGACTTGAGGCTTTTTTTATCGCTTTTTATAGAGCCAAGGTTGTTTGCGATGGCGATACGTGCTTTGAGCAGCGCCTGTCAAACCCATACGTCGGTAATCCTTGCGTTTTCCCAAGGTGTAGCCCATTTTGGCGGCACTGGCAAAGATGTTTCCTCCACTTTGTCATTTCTTTCTCTTCTTCTTACCGATAGCTTGCAAGGCTTTTTTGGCCCCGTAACTGGCTGCTCCGGAAGCCGCCCCCAAGCCCACGGCTTTGCCCAGTGCGATGCCTGCCGGCACGAGAGCTGCTAAAGGCAGGACACCACCCTTCTGTTTCTTTCTCCTCTGACGTCTTCTTCTCATCATGAGCGCGAGCCCCGCGGTCGTTAGGAGGGACGCGGGTAGCACACCACCCTTCTGTTTCATGGCGAGCAATGAACCCTCATACACCTAGGTCCTCTAATTTATGCTCTTTTTGGTAAGGAATGAAACGAAATTTCAGGTCGTACTGCTTGACGTACGCGTCCTTGATGGGTTGAGTCAAATCCGTGATGGTGTCCTCCATGGTTTGCAATTTGATGAGGAAGCCTTCAAACTCATCCAAGGGAAAAACGCGCACGTAGGTTCTCAATTCGATCAAGGTCTTTTCATGCGTGGTGAAAGCGAAACGACTCATGTCCATCTTTATGGAAAAATTCTTGAAATCTTTCCATCCCTTGACCAAGGTTCCTAAGGCGGTTAAGATGGCCACGACGACATGTTGTTTTTCCCAAAGCACGCCTATGATCATGCTTAAGGCCATGATAAGCAATGCTAGTCCATTGAGAAAACAAAACCACATTTTGAAATGGTAAAACATTTGTTTCCGATACCACCATTGTCGATGATAATATTTGTACAATCCATCCAATCGCGACAAGGATTCTTCTTCCACGCTATTTCTGTAAGCACTGTTGAGTAAACTGACGTCGATCGTCATGGCTATTCAGTTCGAGACACTGGTCGAATTGCGAGTCACTTTGGGTCTTCCTCCGTCTTTGTATGTGGTAGTGATGGTGTTGGTGGTGGTGATACCAGCGATGCGTCGTCCTCGAGCGGTTTGACGTTGATCGTTCAACAAAATTTGCAATTGACGTTGTAAACTGTCTTGATCCATGTGTCTGGGTGTGGAAACGGCACGGCTTTTGTCGTCATCGTCGTCATTATCGTCATCATCATCATCGTCTCCACCACCACCGCTTCCCGCACCACCTCTACCAGGACCGCCTCTGCCAGGACCACCTCTACCTCTACCCGGACCGCCGAAACCGCGTCTGGGTTGCTTCCCACCTCGACCCCGTCTGGGTTGTTTTCCACCCCTGGTAGCCGGTCTATTGAATCCCACGGTGGCTGTACGAGCCAGATACCCTCGTCCGGGTAGTGTAGTAGCTCTACCTGGTACGTCTCGACAAGTGCTCAAACCCGAGGGACCCGCTCGGGCTGGGGGAGGACTCGCGCCTACACCAGCCACACTACCCGCTGAGCTGGGGCTACTTTGAGCCGAGGGAGTACGTCGTGGCGTACTTTGAGCCAGTGGCCGAGGTCCAGCCGTTCCTGCCCCAGCTGGGGGTGTATTCAGTAGGGGTGGACTAGCGGAAGTGTCCACTCCAGGACCCAAACTTTGAATATACTGGGTCAAAAAGTCGTCGTTGTAAGCGTGGGCCAAGTCGACATCCTCCAGAGGTGAAAGAGGTGAA
>Ga0126339_10003329_pt1 | contig 11688 bp, 8 predicted proteins | sample OrbTmetagenome_2_FD_92532 | JGI IMG/M metagenome (GOLD analysis project Ga0126339, IMG submission 92532) | Coral microbial communities from Petempiche,Puerto Morelos, Mexico - Orbicella T R C metagenome | ecosystem: Host-associated > Invertebrates > Cnidaria > Coral | place: Petempiche,Puerto...
CCGGACTGGTTACTGGAAATCCGTATACTTTATCAGAACAAGATACAATTTAGAATTAACTTTTGAGACCGTCGTCACTGAAAACGGATTTCAGAAACAAATCTGAAGAGCCGATGAAAATGGTGAAACTCAAAGAAGATAAACAAGTAGGTCAAAACTTCATTGAACTGAAACATATGGCAGTGGTAATCTTGTTAAATTATTTAAAAACAAAGGAAATGCTTAAGAATTGCGAAGCTAAATGACTAGAATGTGTTTTGACTCTGCTAATTTACAGGGGACGGGAGCAGCACGGAAAAGGGCGCGAGGCGGGAGATGGAGGTACGGGAAGCGGGAGAGCAGGGTACGGGAGGCGGCAGGTTCTGATCCCCCTGTCTCCCCCCCTCCCCCCCCCTAAGCTCACAGGAGCTAATGAAACATACATGTACCTTGTCTATTTTCACAATATATGACACCGGGTATATTTAAAATATGAAAAGGGGAAATGAAAAAATATGAATGGCACTGTGGTTAGCCCAGATAGCGCTAAGGTTAGCCTAAATATCACTTACTCAAGAGTGCTGAGCTCTTAATACAGTCGAACCTTGATTATCCGTACCTCGATTATCCGGATTTCTCGATTATCCAGACTTTGTCTTTAGTCCCAATTTTGCCATGAATATTTATTAATCATGATTAAGATTCGTAGCAATATTCTTTTTGAAACTATAGCATTGAAAAGGGCAGTCAAAAGAGAGTTTGTTTTGCTTTTAAAGAGCAAAAGCAGCGCTCGCACTCATCATAACTAATGAAGAACACTCAAATGAGTTCTGATTGGTTCAGAGTTGAGTGGTTCAAGATGTTCAGTAGACCATATTGTTTTCCAAACGATTTGTAAAAGTGTTCTTTCGTGATTAAATGTTGCTTTATTTAAACAGTTTTGTTCTTCATTAATATTCCTATTTTTGATTATCCGGACCCTCGATTATCCGGACTATTTCGTCTAGTCCCAACGAGTTCGGATAATCGAGGTTCGACTGTAACGATTACAGACACCCGTATCCCACATTGACTCTTACCTGTGGTGCCATAAATTTTCATCATTTTGTTATTTCATATTTTAAACACACCCTACGGCACCTGTTATTAGAGGTCACTACAACCTAACTTGTTTTAGCTATTTTGTTCAAATTTAACTTTACCCCAGTCATGCTGCTGTAGTTCAGAATCTGGCAGGAAGCCTACTATTGCCCTAGTTGTTGTACATGAGAAACTGTTGAAACTTGAATCAAGATTATCTAGTGGATATACACAGCAGCACAAAGATACAAATTTTATTTCTGAGTGGTAAAAACGGCAATATTTTAAGCATAAGCGCAGCAAGTGTGTGAAATATAGAATATAAAATTCACGTCTTGAGGCCAACGGTTGTTTACACAAACAACAGTGGAAAAGCATGAAATGACGTCATCAATATCTTCACCAGTGAAGATACATATGTTATTTGCCGGCTTAGGGTCGGTCCGTATAGTGAAAAACTGTGACCGAGGTCTTGAAAATGCTGCCCGAGGTCACAGTTTTTCACTATACGGACCGACCCTAAGCCGGCAAATAACATGTTTATTTTTTTTTTCCTACAGTAAATTGGTTTTACAGATTACAAATGGGTTTGTTTACGCAACTCTTGTCACTGAATCGGCTTCCGCGCCGTCTACTAACGATTTGTTAAAAAAATCTCGGCAACGAGCGAGTAACTCAGATAGTAGACAAAGAAAGACGTATTAAAGAACAGATGTTTTACGAACTACTTTATGTTAGTTGCATTTATTTCACCAGTTAAGTTCTCCAAAATCGTTTTTACGGTGTGAAATTTCGTGCGAAGTTTGAAGTTTTACTACAAAAACAATTTCTGTCAGTGGTTGCTTTTAAAATCACTTGAAATCAGACTTTTCTACCGTAAATTGAACAGCAGAAAGCGAGGAAATTCCACAGAAATTCTCCTAAATACAGCAACGATCAGAGAGGTAAACTCGACTGAAATTGACTCAAATTTTATGGTGAGAGAAACACAGGATTACGCGCCATTACAGCGCCAAGCTACAAACAACCAAGCAAACTCTCACAACTTCAAAACGCTCAATTGAATTTACTTACAGTGACCTTCCTTGCCATTTTAAAGTGAACAGAGATAAACATGCGTTGACTAATCGTCGATGGACGCGTAAAAAAGGCAAAAGATTGACAACTACCGCCAACTTTAAGGAGCGAAATTTAGGCTGCGAAGAAAAAATCCGGCCCGTGGGCCGTATCGTAAAAAGCTGGAACGGTCACGTGCGTATGATTAGCCAATCAAATTCGAGGATTTAGGAATCCGGCCCGCTGAGATGCTTGAAAAAAAAACAAATGGAAAACATTGCACGTGGGTCCAGATGTATTTTCATATGAATTTTACGACTGGTGTATTTACCAGTTAAACAGTCGTGTCTATATAAGCTTGATAGTCTGATATTTCTGTTCAAAACAACGGTGCCGTGTCAGATATAAGAATTTGAATTTCCCGCGGTTGGGCGGTATGAAGAAAAAACAGGGTATCGCACCGGTATTATTTCAGTTCAAAAAAAAGCATGCTTACTTAGTCTATAACAAGTAAGAAAATATCAGTAAAATTGCTATCATAAACAGCAGCTTTTGTGCTAAAGCTTACCTTTGTTTATAGAAGTCTTGCATCAGCTGTAGTCTATGAGCGGCATCGAAGGTGGGCCCCTATTTCAGTGTTTTGCAGCAGCTGAAGCCATTTTACTTGCACCCAAATCCAAGTAGAAGAAGGAAAATTCGTTATAAAACTCAAATAATATCATTAAAGGCGTCTTAGTAGTGGCTTTGGCGTCAAAATACTTTCATTAAATCCGCTAGAAACCCCATTAAAGAAATAACCATTCCCAAGTCAGCGCTAATTCAGGCTAACCAAAGTGGTATTTAGGCTAACTGGAGTGCTGTTTAGGCTAACCAAAGTGATATTCAGGCTAACCGGAAAACAATTTGGTGTGGTGTAATTCCTGTCTTTAACTGCAAATGAAACATCTTGGATTATCTCTTTCGTTCCCAGTTTCTTTTGACCAGATGTTAGGCCGGCCGCGAACTTACGCGGGATCATTCACGGGATCAGATAACTTATGCACCCGTCCAGCGTCACGTTTCTCTGATTTTATTTTTCGCTCGGGTGGTGAATTTCTTAAAAAAAATGTATAGGATCACGTAGGATTCTGGATTCGAACGTTCCCACATTTCCAACGTTTTGTTTCAGGATTCGTGTTGTATGTAAAACGGCAAAAGGTATTGGGGGTGCAAAGGCCCCGGTTGTGGTGTCACGAGTTCCAGTGTTAGCAGGACCTGAGCATGAGGCCGGGACGCGGGACGCGGGACGTGGGATACGGGATGGAATTGGAGATAAATAACATTAAAAATCTAATTGAACTTTTCCCTAATGGGGCTTTTCATGGTCAAAAGGAAAAAAAAAAACAGTGAAACATCTCATGCCGATTAATATTCTTTTTCTTTGGACATCGTAGAACATAGGAAACGTCAAGTTAAATGAATCTTGCTTTCCAACATGCCGATTAATGATCGTAACATGGTTGAATATCCCAACTGGTAGGAAGAAGGCAGACCAGTTGGCTATTTTCAAGCGTGGCCGAGGAGCTGATTTCGGGACTACCAGGAACAACACCAGCTAGTGCTCAGAATGGGACTTGAACCCACGACCTTCCAGTTTCAAGCACGGCGCTTTAATCACTCGGCCACACTGCCTCCAGATGAGCTTAGGAAATATGATTAGACGAAATGCCACATTCTAAATGATGAAATGAGTTTATTTCAATACGACGCTATCATCATCATCATCATCATCATCACCATCATTATCATCGTCGTCGTCGTCGTTGTCGTCATCATCATTACCATTATCATCGTCTTTACTAAAACACGATACCACAGTTATTGCAAGAAGAATCCAGAGTCTTCGAGTCTGAACTAAAATAGACTGACTATAAAATGTTTAAGCGAGCAACCAGAACGATGATCCTTCTAGTATACGTTGGATCAATAGTGATCTAATCGGCTTCACACGTAAAATAAAGAATATAAAAGCAGAAACCGAGATAACGTGGGATGATTTTTTTTAGGTGTACTATATTTCGGCTGGCCAAACCAGCCTTCTTCGGGTACAATGAGAATTTTACATTGGGACGTGTTTTTATGTAGCATATTTTCGTAATACCGGAAATACGGAAAACTAATTTATGGAAATACGTAAACTAACTAATTGACAGTGTAAATGATGAGCATATGGTAAAATAAAATAGTGAAATAACATAACAAAAAGAAACAATTGATATGTTTCTCCGCGGATGTTCAGACCATCGAGATCGATTGTTCTGCTTTTTGAACTAAAAAAGCTTCCCTGGCCTTACGGATAGAGTCTCGGTTGGAAAGGATTTTTTCGATGGGGATTAATTGCATGTCGTTAGCAGTGTGGTATAGGAGAGGACAGGAAGTGTTCTGCGGCTGTAGTAGGTTTAGATTTGGTGTTAGGGTTATCTATGGTACCGCGGTGTTCATTAAATCGGTCTTTTAAACGTCGTTTCGTATCTCCTATGTATTGTGAATAACGGCGGTTACATTGAATCATGTAGATGAGGTTTTTAGTGTCACAGGTCAGGTTAGATTTTAAGGGGCGCGTTTCCCCGGTAGAAAAGAAGGTGTATGTAGTAAGTCCGTGAGAAATGTAGGGACACGTAGCACAGTTTTTGCCACAACGGAAAGAACCAGAAGGAAGTTGGGGATTGGCAGAGTTAGAAGAGAGTTTAGCTGTAACTAGTAAGTCACGAAGGTTGGAGGAGCGTCTGAAGGCTACAACGGGCAAATGCTGAAAAACGTTTTTGCAGCGGTTAGAAGAGAGCACCAAATTGTAATGTTTTTCGATGATGTTAGAGATGTGAGTGTTGCTGTTCGATTTCTATCAATTCCACCATTGGTCATGCTAGCATTTGGGCAGTACTATTATTTCTCAAATCAAATTATATATTATTTTTCGTCAATTAACCTTTTCTGTGAGGGACTCGCAGGGTATTAAAAGGTTAGCGTCAAATTAATTAAGGAGTTTCGCTGTAAATTATACCGCACTCGAAATTCAACTTTGTAGAGATTGTGTACAAACTTGAATTAACCAAATAAAGTTTCCATAATTTCAGGGAGCGATTTGGATCACTCTCCTAATCAATATGTTCCAAGCAGATCCTTCGATGTCGACTTAGTTGGGAAGCCTGCGTAAACGATTTGCCACACCGCTCACATAAGAATGGCTTCTCGCCTGTGTGCGTGCGCACGTGGTTATTTAAAGTTGTCGCTCCTGAGAACGATCGCAAACAGTAACCGCACTTAAATGGTTTCTCGCTGACGTGCACGATGGCGTGCATGCGCAGTTCTTTCGGTTGCGCAAACGATTCTTGGCAATGACCACATCTGTAAGGTTTACAGGGCATGCGCGAGCAGAGATGGTTGTTCAGGAGGGATCTCTGAGTGAAGGTCATTTTGCACTGGCCACACTGGAATTCGTCTCCTTCCCCAATGTTCTCCAGTACTTTATCGTATATCTTGCGGTAACCAGCACCTTCTTGAATTCCTGCGCTTGACTTTGTAACGTTGTGACTGAGTGGGTTGCTGTTACCGTTTTCTTGTTGCATTCTGAATCTCTTGATGGGTCTCAGTCCTTCTGAAGGCGAAGATTCGTCAAGAAGGCGCCTACAAGATTCTCGAGGAAGCAAACTGTAAACCGTTTGTGTAGAAGACTTTCTTTCCTCCACGCGGCTTGCTCTGGAAGTGCTATCAGCGTCAAATGGAATGTCGTGTTCACCCAGTGATTCTCGTTCGCGTGACAAACGAACGACAACAGGATGTTTCACACTTGATATCTTCCCTTTAGAAATAGAACAGAGGAAGGTTAATACTTCTCAACATAAAAACTATCCTCCTACGCAGAATTTCTTTGCGTTTGTCACGCAATCTTACATGAGGAGAAGTGCATGACTAGCTATTAAAAAGTCTAAGTGAGAGGCTATTTAAAGACCGACATAAGACGGATTCAGGGGGCGTCAAGAGAAATCGAATTTGTCATATAAATATTGATAAAATACTGACATTGGTACTTATGCTGTGTTTATATAGATATTGATGAAATAGCTTGTTTCTAATATTTAGTTTCTTCGTCGCGCGCAGTGAAGATACTAGGAAGCTTAAGCAAACCACGACGACGACGGCAACGAGAACGTCACCAAACAAAAGGTTAAATGAGCAAAACAATAGCTGTGCACGTGCGTTATAAATCTGTGTATATTTCTTTGCCGTCCTCTGCAAAACAACCATGTGAAATGACCAAGTTCTGCGTCGTCTTCGGAACGTGGACGACGACGGCTAATTTTTCGTATTTTCATTTAGAATTGAAGGCCGTCGTTGCATATTTAGCTTAAGCATATTTTTAGAGCCGTTGGCGTACCGAACAGATCTAGACAGTCGCGAATTTCACTGGTAAAATATAAATTCATCTTTGACTGGGCATCGTCCTGGGCGTCATCGTCGTTGCTTAAGCTCCCTACTACGCAGTGAGGGTAATGTGTCGTCATGGTTACGGACATGTATGATTATTCTTTCACATCACTGAAGTTGAATTTGACTTTTTAAACAGGTCAGTGTAAAGCGCAGACTGCAGATTGCAGCCCGGGGGTAAAAGCAGACTGAGGGTAAAATGGCGTAAGATGGGTAAAATGCAGACTGAGGGCAAAAAGCAGACTGAGGGTAATTTCTCGTGTTTGGATAGCGGACTGTCACCTTTCAGCAAATACCAATTCACAAACCTTTTGATATATTAAAGTCGAGTACAAAGATTGAATGCATTTCACAAACTAGGCTCGATACGTACAAGTTTAGCTTGCCCTGTTGTTGTGCTGTTGTGTTTTGCTTGCCTTGTGTTCCGAACAATTCCAAGCCTACTTGAAGCAACTATGACACGCGGTGGTTTGAACGTTATTTAGACTTTGTCGACAAGTAAACAAAGGTAAGATGCGTAGAATTACGATTAGTTCGGGCCCTTGTGGGAAACTTGGTTCAAGAACTCGAGGTTGATAATATAATGTTTGACTAAGGCTAGGAAACGCCTTTTGGTTTGAGTTTTCGGGATTTTGGGCAAAAAAAATTACGGGTACGCGTACGAACACTCATTTGATCGGGATTTGATCCTCGTGTTTTTTATTATTAATATTTTATTTCACACTCAGTCTGCATTTTACCCCTGGTCTGCAGTCTGCAGTCTACGTTTTACACTGACCGCTTTTTAAACACAGAAAATAACGTTTTCTTAAGAAGCAAACGGACTTAATCTTGGCATTTTGTTAAACTGAATGGTTGTCGTTTATAAATTAAACATTTGCGATTACAGTCCCGACCTCAATTAAGGTGACCACTATTTTCAGTGTTTTTTAAATGAATAAAGAACTGAGATGTCTTAGATAAGGATACTTCATCAATATCCTGCGCTCACTCGTGAGAGATACCATCAGCACTCCAAGAAAAAATTCGTAGATTCCATGTTGCCGTGCGACTGTTTAGCAGTTTAAAATCACAGACGACGTCAAAATCAGTGGTAAGAACTAAAAAGTGGCAAACGTCTTCCGTGATCTATAATCATTGAACAGACGCACGGCTACATGGAATCTAGTTGCTTTATAACATAAAGAAACAAAAGAGGTTAATGACGTCATGTATGCGTATGTCCTCCAATTGATCATAAGTAACAACCAATCACAATACGAAAATAATTTGAGGTATTGTATAATTTATATAATACATCTTGAAATAATCAATATGGCTGAGAGATATAATCTCTGCGCGTGTATAAAAACGGACATTTTATGAACATTACGTATGCATCGGACATGACATAAACTAATCAATGAACCACAGTTGAACTATGAATTTAAAATATTCTTAGTATAATAAAATATCTTACCGGGTAAATGCTGTGAAAAATCCTTGACCCAGCCCCCCACGGGTATCCCCATGTGCTGCAGATAGTTGTCATCGTACCACACTAGTAGCTCTGTACCACGTGGTATGTCTCGGAATGCTCGATAGAAAATGCTCATGTCATGCTGGAATGCAAACAGGTTTTGCTCTTGTTTGTGTCGAGCGCAACGTATAAACCGCATCCAGCTTGAACAATTCTTATCACTTCCATCCAAACAATACACGAATTTACAATCCTCGTATATCTACAATAGAAAAACAACAGAGTTCCAATTTCATAGATATTCATGCTTGCACCAAAACCAAATTTCTTTAGTAGAATTCTTCTAGTATACTAATGCAATGCTGCAATCTGATTAGATGAGCTATTGTAGCATTAATTCATGTGCAATAGCTGGAGGTCGTCTACATAATGGAGACGTTTTCTAGTTTCCCCGATGTTCCGGAGGAAGATTTAGAAACAATACTGGATAACTCAATTTCGGAGACAGAGAAATGAAAGGAATTGGCCGTTATGCGTCTTCAAAATTGTTTAATAAACTGATTAGCGCGTGTAAACGGCTGCAAGCTTCGAACGAAAATCCAATACGCAAATGAGTTTCTAAGCCAATCACATTACTTATCTCCAGAGGCAGCATTATCTGGTGCTTAAGCCTCGCCGGCTAAAAGAGACCGGCGACTCTGGAGAAGGGAACGACTCGATAAAAACATGCACACGCTCTGAGCGTGAAGAAATCGATGACGTCAATGATCATACCTCCCACATGTATGACGTGTCCATATCAGATGTGACGTCATCAATAGAAACGTGCTTTCCTTCGTATGGACCAATCCATGTTCCCACCGGGATATGTTGTTTGGCGCAAACTCCATAACCAGCTCCAGGTATGCCTGATATACACAGTTTTACTTCATCCGGGAACGAAGCCACAGCATAGCTTAGCTTTGCGTTCGTTCTTGGGGACTTTCTAGAGCCGGTTTCTATGGTAACTGTCGTTTCTTCATTACCTTGCCTTGCAGTTGATATCTTGGGTTCCTGGTCTGTAAGATAACAGACAATACGTAATGGAAAATGAAATCGAATCTTAACTTCTTTTTATTTTATAACAAGCTATTTTTGAGCGCTTATTCAAAATAAAGACAACTGATAGCTTGCAGAGAATGGAAAGCAGTTCTAAGAGACTTGTTCTGAGTATGGCGTTTGTGAAAGTAAGTTGTTTAATGCTGTGTCAGTGCCGTGTTCTGCAAAATAATCTCTTTATTACGTAAGTTGCTTTTTTGCAAACGCTAGCTTTCAAAATCCAAACCTATTTGACTTCAGAAATAAAAGTTGTGGACGCTTCGTAGCATCTTGGGGCCAAAAAAAATCTTACAGTTTATTGCCGTTATAAGGGGCTTTGTTTATCAATGTTAATTTGCGAGATCCACACTTTGAAAATAAAATAATGCCTTTTTCAATTTTGAAAAACCATTAACAATACACCAAACAACCAATAAATGTTTGTACATTACAGATCAAATTTTGTGCATGTAGCACATTATTTCTCACCTGAGCAATCAACCCTGCTTTCATTGATGTTGCCGTAAACATGAACAATCTTAACAGGATTTCTGTCATACAGAACATGCTGCAGATCTTGAGCAGTAAACTGCTGTCGGTGAGATGAAGATGAGTTAACATCCGTTGATGATGAGGTGTCCTCCATCTGTAAAAACGAACAGATATATTCCCAAATTATTTTCGCGGATAAACCAGAAGTTTTAATTTTCAAAAAATATATTTTGCGTTTACTTGTCTTCCCTCGCCCGACCACAGGTCACCCAAGCGTAATATAAGAGTTTGTATGAAGAACTGTGGCTAAAATATAAGAGTTTGCATGGAGATCAGGAGTTGACATTAAATTCGTTCAATGTATGGGTAATTTACCAAATAAAGACTCTTGAACATTGAAGATGTCACTTTTTCTCATCCTGGAGAGTTTAAACGATATTTGAGCGAATTTTGAAAAATTTGTCCTACGGTGTTATAATAAGAGACAAGGTAGGAAACTCTGGCCAGTTTGACGACAAACACTCTTCGGAAACGAGTCAAATTTGTACACAAAAATAGCATTTACTCACAATATTTCTCACTGAACTCACAATGTAAGGCCTTTAGTTTCTCTCTCTGCAATCCAATGAATCACACTTACGGGTGGAGGGCAAGAAATTTTTGATCTTACAAACTCCTACTGTAGCCAAAGAGTTTAGGATTACAGCAAAAGCAGCAAAAGAAAAACGGTTGCGTTGGAGTTTCATACCTCTGTATGCGTGAGTGAGTGTTATTCACGGTGATGACCGAAGATCGATTGACCAGCAGACTTGTGAAACAAAGTTTATAAGCTCAAAAATTTCTTGCCCTCCACCCGTGAGGTGATAATTGACCACGTTCCCAGTTTCGGCCGAGCGGCGACCACAGCAAACTAATCAACTTAGCGTCGTCAAGCATCAATTTCCGCTACTTTGGTTGTCATATTTCAAACTCTTGGCCAGCTAACACGGTGAAAACGGAATGTGTGATTCATTGGATTGCAGAGACAGAAACTACAGGCCTTACATTGCGAGTTCAGTGAGAAATATTGTGACTAAATGCAATTTTTTTGTGCAAATTTGACTCGTTTCCGAAGAGTATTTTGTCGTCAAACTGGCCAGAGTTTCCTACCTTGTCTCTTATTATAACGCCGTAGGACAAATTTTTCAAAATTCGCTCAAATCTCGTTTAAACTCTCCAGGATGAGAAAAAATGACACCATTCAATGTTCAAGAGTCTTCATTCGGTAAATTACCCATACATTGAACGAATTAAATGTCAACTCCTGATCTCCATACAAACTCATATTTTAGCCACCGTTCTCCACACAAACTCTTATATTACGCTTGGGTGACCTGTGGCCCGACCCCTTCCCCCACCAACTGCGTCTACACACAAGCGTGCGCGCGCCCAGGCAGGCAAGTACGCATGCCCTGGCTGTTGTGTCCGCCCTGACGCATCCATTTCAATTCCCAGCATTTCTTTCCCAGATTTTTTCATTTTTCGCGACTCACTTTATCTGTAAATATATATTCATTACACATTTTGTGTCACTTTGGTTACATAGCTTTACGTTCAGTGTCAAAATTTACATGTTCCTCACTCGTCTCTATATATCTCCATTGTTTTAACTAAGAGAATTTGAATTTAGATCACGAAAGCGTATTTTTTGCTGATAAATCTTATACCTCTCTGAGTATACCGATTTGTGTCGAATTTCCCTGCAATGTAACGGACCACGATTTAACTGATGACCCTATTGATATAAGACGGATTTAATTAGGTTTAACTTACAGGCTCAGAGTTGGCTAAAATGTTTACTGACAGCTCCGAAGCCGGAAATAACATGACGCGGCTTTTAACTGGCGAATAAGATCTCGGATCTGAAAACTTTACTGATACCTTAGAAATGAATTGAAATTTTGAACTGATAGCTGAGAAATTGCCTAAAATTTAACTGAGAACCGAGATTCCAGCACTCCACATCGAGACCCTTCTTATTACAGACCCTATTGTGCGTGACGGATGTCCGACATAACGGATCACGGATATGGTGAAGCAGA
>Ga0126339_10003330_pt1 | contig 11687 bp, 12 predicted proteins | sample OrbTmetagenome_2_FD_92532 | JGI IMG/M metagenome (GOLD analysis project Ga0126339, IMG submission 92532) | Coral microbial communities from Petempiche,Puerto Morelos, Mexico - Orbicella T R C metagenome | ecosystem: Host-associated > Invertebrates > Cnidaria > Coral | place: Petempiche,Puerto...
CACTTTTTACTTACTAGACCAAGTAAAACAAAATAGTGAAATAAACTTATGTCAAAGTTTAAAAGTAGATATTTGCGGTCCAAAAGTGTCTGTTTATAAAGGCTCAAAGCAAATCTTCATTGCAAGCAAGAAAAACAAAGCAAGTATGGTTACCCCCTTTTCGCACTTGATTAAGCTGCTGCAATGAGCAATCTGGCAGGTAGTTGCTAAAAAAAAATAATGGATATCAGTGTGCTATTTGGATCACCCTGATTATACCATTGATTTTCTGACTAGAAGCTATTGATTCCAAAACTTGCTTTTTCCTACCCAGATGATATTTAATCTAAAATGATATCCCAAATTTTTTGTGTTTCTGGTACCGAAACTTGTTCACAACATTCATGATGAAGAGATGACCACATCTGCCAAAAAAAGAGCGGCCAAATATTTTTAAAAATTCTTGGAGCGGAATGACAGCACTTGCTACTGAAATGAAGCAAACCTTGTGAATACAAGCCACTTTTGTTTTTATTAATTTAGTGAAGATTGGGAAAATTTTACATGGTACACTTTTAGTTCGAAAAGTAGAGAACTTTTTATCCCTGTTTCCATAGAGGTTAGAGATTTACATAGTAGAGATTATCAGAGCAGTTTTTCATGTGTTGCTGTATAATTAAAGTACAGGACATACCAGTAATCCATACATAGAGGGGTGTGTTGAAGACCTTGTATCCTAAACTGGCAGTTAAACTCTGATTTGGAACTCAAGTCATATATAGCTGAAAAGAAAATCAAAACTGAACAAATAATATAATAAAATTGTAAGTAGAACAGAAAGCTTGTTAAAAAATTCCAACAAGGGAGAGGATAACCAGTAACCCATTCACTTAAAGCCCAGAGGAGATGAATTTGGAACTACTGAACATGATTCTAGTGTGTAAGCTGGAGGGAAATTCGAGCCCAGGACTGGATCTGGATTACAGTCTGGAGGGTGGGGGGGGGGGTACTCCAATAATAAGCTCTATGGGTATGTGTCACATAGAAATAGGAAGAGAAATCATACAGTTTTGATCTAGAATGGGGTATAATTTACCAGAAAAGTGGCCAGTGACAGTCACGCAGCAAGTACAAAAGGACAAAAATTTGGCCTGGGAGTTGACAAATCAAGAACAAGGGACATCCCAGAACATCCTTGAAGACTGACCAGAACTCTTTTTTGCTCATTTCTTGATTTAATTACATATAATTATTTTTCTCATAATTACCTTTACATGTAGTTAATAATTTTTTAATGTGCCAGAATGTTCTGGGATGTTCCAGGATGTTCAGGACTTCATTGACAGCTCAAATAATTGGGAACTCATGGCAGAATTGTAAAAGAATGAAGGTTTAAATAAGTTATTTATTAAAATATAACCAGCAATATGATCATGTACCACATATACATCTACTTTACCTATTTCTTTACTAGTTAGAGCAAGTGCCAGTTTGTAGATATTTTGCATTGGTACAAAGTCTGTCACCCAGAGATCCCTTTGTTTAACTTCCTCTTGATCTGTTTGGACCTAGAACAACACATACACTGTAGTTAGGATTGCAACCATTATTTAAGTTTGAATTAAATGCAAGCCTAGAATCTTTTAAAATAATGTGACCCCTCAAGGAACTTACACTGTAGATGCTTAAGATGATTAAGCATGCTGATGATACACTTCTACTAAGCAGTTAGATTGTTCGCTCTCGATTTCTATGCGTGATAGTTGACTTGGGCTGCGCCCTCACCAACTATCACGCATGTAAAATCAAGAGCAAATAATCTAATTGTTTTAGTATAAATCTACTTGTTGTTCAAAACTTTATCTAAATCCTCTTCACAGACACTTCAAAGATGCCAAGAAGGGGCTGTCATTTTATTAACAAGGGCACAATGCCACACTACTCACTATCTACATGTATCTCAGAATAGATAGTGAGTAGTGTAGCCAATCAGAGAACGGCATTTGTGATAGATCGCTACTAGATTTATACTAAATGAAAATATTTTAGCCCCCTTAAGACATGTAAAGCAAACTAGTTAAGAGCTGCAAATTAGAGCAATGACAGATTGTACATTAGTATTTTTCCAGTAAATAGCCATACATGTAGCTGAAAAAGTGAAGCCTTGGAGCCAACTGGCTCATAGATGCCTGAGCTTATCCCGGTTTCTGAAGCATGAAGCAGCTAGGAGTACTTCTACTCCCCCTGGATGGGAGGCTAGTCCACTGCAGGTCACTCCCCCACAATTTGTTAGGTTTCCCCAACAATTCGCCTGTACCCATCTATACTCCTGGGTGGAGAGAGGCACTGTGAGAGTTAAGTGTCTTGCCCAAGAACACAACATAGTCTCCCTGGCCAGGGCTCAAACCCAGACCACTTGATCCAAAGATGAGCGCACTAACCATGAGGCTCCCACGCCCCACAAAGAAGGGAATGGCAATCGCAACGAACAAAATTTTGCAAGGAAAGTAAGGACAGGGATGGGGGGAGGGGGTTCAAACCAAAAAAAACTCATCGGGAGGGGTATGGACATTTTCTGGAACAACACAATTAATTTTGCTGGTACTGTGAGAGCAAGACTTCTAATGCCCAACAACACATTATACAACGACCTCAGCATGTGAAGTTCCAACCCACACATACCAGAAACCAATAATGATACAATTGTATTTTATTTATCTGGAAGAACATTAAATTCTGAATCTTAATGTTTCCCTACCTGTACTGTTCTTATTGGTTTCATGTTTGATGACCAAAGAGAGATTATCCCTTCCTACAAAATTGAAATAAAACAATGACAAAAGATCTTAGATCAGTACAGTACATGCAAATTGAAGTAACGACAGCATTAAATATTAGCCAGGTAATTATAAGTTGTAGTGGCAACTGGCTAAGTGGTAGTCATCATGGGAGTTGTGCATGCTGGTGGTAGACTGGAAGAATGGCAGTGTTATTGCTAGTGGTTGTGGCCAGTGGTGATAATGGTAATGCCATCTGGAGGTTACAAGTCGACTGATCATTGAGCTGGTAGTGTTAGCAGTATACAGTACATGTATAAATATAGAGGTGGACTACTAATTGCAGATTTATTGACCAGTATATGTAGGATAGCAATGATTCAGTGCACTGCACATAGTGTTTGTGGTAGTGGTAGATTTGAGTTATTAGTAATACAGTTTTGATACCTTCAGCACTAGTGGCAGCCAAAATGGCAATGGCAGTTGTAGACTGATAGTGGTTAGGGTTGTCATGGGGTTAACATATTAAAATTATATTACCAGTACCAAAACCTCCCACTATCAACAAAACCACAACAGTGTTACCTCAAATGGAAGTGATACTACTAGAGGTAGTGGTACACTGTAAGTCTAGCCCTGGTAGTGATAGTGTTACAAAATAATGTAGTATCAGTGGGAGTCATTTATACTGTGGTGGTAGTGGAAGTGCTAGTGTTAGTACAGTGTCAGTGGCATTCAAATATACAGGTAGAGGTGGTGGTGATAGTGGTGGTGGTGGCATTGATAGTGGTAGTGGTAGTGTTAGGGATAGTGGTAGTGTCGGTGTTAGTGCGAGTCATAATGGTAGTGGCAGCTGTAGTAGTAGCACTAATGGCAGACTGGTAGTGGTAGTTTGTAATACAATACGAATTCCCCTTTAGTTAGAACTTCTGTGGGTAGACAGTAATATAGCTGCAGACTACAATGTAGCAGTGATAGTAATTAGCATATTTCATTTCAGAACAAGCAGTGAAGAGTGAAGTGATACTGGAAGTTACATATATATTATAAGCTGCTAACTAGTTACCTTACTAACTGCAATGTATCTTGATGGATTCATCAAAGGAGATATTCTAACAATGGCCTCTTTATGGGGGCTGAAATTTTAACACAGTCAAGAATTCCCCTTAACTTGGTCAACTTTTCAAATTTGTAACACATTAATATGTAAATTAGGTACATCTAATCTATAGAAATGACAGTGCAGCTCTCTGGGTGTATAATTATGTATTTGCTACATGTAAATGTAAATGTTAATGTATACACTTGTACATTATTGGGAAACAAGTGCTCGAGATACAGTATATGTTCAATTAGTATAGGTAATCAAATGATTTCGAGTGCAAATTTGGAATAAATAAGCACAAGTAAATATTTCTAAGACTACAAAAAATTGCACAAGCCTGTAGGGCGAGTGCAATTTGTAGTCTTTGAAAAATTTACGAGTGCTTATTTGTTCCAAATTGCATGAGAAAAATCATTTGATTACTTGTTAATAATATACAAGTGACAATTTCTGTCATGCTTCAGTATTTTACATGACAAATGAAGGGTCAAGCTACTTCAACTTTATTGGATGAAAATTTGACATGTGAATTCAAGCGCAAAAATTCATTCACTCTCTCCAAGTCATGTATAAAAACTGAGCACTTTCTTTTAACTGTGAAAAGCAGTCTTTTTTCACAGTTGAATTGAAGAACTTGACCCAAAAGAAAAAGAAAACCTCCTTGCGGTTTTGCTGCCTCGTCTCATTTTTGTCCGCCATTTTGTTTGTCCTAGCTCAATTTTGTCGGAGCTGTCAATTATTTTTAATTTCACCGTTTTGCACACAATTTCGCCGTTTTGCACTCAATTTCACTTTTTTGTACTGGTGAAATTGCACTGATCACTGATTTGGGATTAAATGACATGTTCTCAGCCAATCCGACTGCAGAAATTGTTGCTTGTATATTATTAACACAATTATAGAATGCACAGGCCTTTGAGTCATGTGAGAGGGAAGAGCAAGTCAACAAGCAAAACTTGAGCCTGCCCACAGGCTATATAGTTTTTTCAGTTAACGAGCATGCGATTATATGTTACCTAATATTTGTGCTTCCGGGTTAGAATACTGTATGTAAGAGATTATATACCTATAAAAAGTTACAAATTAGCTTGCAGTAAAAGTAAAAATGTTTGGCATGAAATTTGAAGGCAAATGCTTGCAAATGTTTTATTTCTATTAACTTGTGCGTCGATAGAATCCGGACGGGTGCTGTCACGCACCAATTCGACCAATCATAGTTTATAGACTGAGAAACCTCTACTTGCTACATGTAATCATATTTAATTTATTTATTTTATTTATTATTTTGTTTTAATATTAAACCAAGGATATCAGAATGAAACATAATCCACAGGAAAATAAGTTGGACTTTGTCAAACTATGCTATATCTGTTGTTCATATAAAAGTGTTGATTTCAGTTAAAAGTTAAAGATTTGAGTCTAAAAAAGTTAGATTTGAGTTAAAAGTCAGCTAATGAAATAATTCACTTAGAGTGAAGGTGTCAAACACACTGCACCTCAAAATCTTTGATTATAACTGCTTAATTAAGTCTAATAGACTCATTATTGTATGGTACAGTTTTATCTGGTGAATATTTACAACTGGAAATTTACAGTGACCTTTAGAAACTTATATACCTAATACAATCATGTATACTAAAAAATGTATTGGTTTACTATATAATTACTGTATATACGCTCCATGGAAATAAATGTTTCAGTTTTATTTCATGTCAAAATGAATTCAAGCAAGTTTAATTTGTAGTTTGGTTAAGGATTACATGTATGATGAGAAATCTAGAACAAAGGAAAATAAAAATCAGACTGTCTAGTTTTAATTCATTATGATCTGAAAATGTGATTATTAAATCCTGATTGTATTTAGCGTGGTAGGAGTTTGGAGGTGGGTGTGGAGGGGGAAGGGAGGGGATGAAAGTGCCAGGCAAAATAAGGTAGACGTCTATCAAATGTCATAAGTATAAAATTACAAAGTTCATGGTGGATGCTAGCTATTAGCCTACCATGCAATATTTCTAAGCTCTCGCCACTGAGGAACCTTCAGTAGAAACAATAAAAAAATTGATATAAATTATAATTGATATAGTATACGAAAAAGTAACATTCAGTTGTGGCAGCATTAAGAGGAAGCCTGGATGCACACACAAAAGGGACAGGGGAAACCTTTATATTTTACTCTCAGTGCGAACTAATGAGTACTTCATGTTCATCCTTGAATCTGTTTATATTTTAAAAGCTTGATTTGAAAAATAAATGCAGAATGCTGTTCATCTTGGTGTATTTGGTGGATCAGAGGAGAAGAATGGAGAATTAGGGCAGTGGATGGGGGAGCAGGAGTAAAATTATATGGGAGGAAGAAAGAGAGAAAAGGCAGGGATAGGAGAGAGAAGAGGAAAATGAAAAGCGGAGTGGGTGAGAGTGGGTGAGAAAGAAGAAAAAAGAGGAGGAGATAAATTGAGGAGGCGGAGGTGGAGGAGAAGAAAGGATTATACTGGAGAAGGGAGGAGTAATAGTGGAGGAAAAGGGAGAATTAGAGATCGAGACTTGGATTGGAGGCCAGTGGAGAAGGAGGGAGGGGTGAGAATTAGAGTGGAGAAGGAGGAAGAAGGACTAGAGAGGAGAAAAAGATCAGAAGACAACAGAAGAATAGAGATGGGCATTTATTGGAAGCAAGGGGGGCTTACACTGTACAACAGCACTCCAGGCCTTTGGCTATGTAAGAGCCCAATCCCTAATAAGCAGCCCTTTTCCAATAAGCCTCTTGAACTACATTGACTCTTGAACTACATTGTGCCATGATTATGATATTCTTAAATACATGTGCATGTAGTTCCCCAAACCTGTTATGGGATCACACAAGAGCCCAAGAGCTTTCTTGGCAATTTGGACCTGACAGTTATCAAAGTTACACGGCACTAACATGTCTGTACCCTTACCTGAGTGGTTTTCATTCGGTCATCCTTCTCATAGTATTCTAGCAACATATGAGAACAGAATTTGTCCCAGTCAACATAACCCTCTTTACCCACATCAACTCTGTTAAACAAATCTTCATATTCTTCTCTTGATCCTTTGTTCAGTACAATGGAGAGAATTTCACAGAACTGGTCAACATCCAGGCTCAGCTCACGTTCATGACCAGATTGATTTATCTGAAGAGAAGCAAAAAAAAAAAAGAAAAACTGTCCAATTCAAGTTTTAATACTATCAGACGTTACCATTACCATAATTTTACTCTAATTAGACACGTCAACACTACAAAACAGTTTTGATCTGGACTATTCAAGAAAAGAGAAAAGAAAAAGGACGCTACAAGTTTACACTTAAAGGGCCAGCATCTAAAATGTCAGTATCAAAAATTCTCTTTCTTAATATTATTGTGAAAGGCCTGCAAATCTACTGCCTGAACTTTAAAATGAAACATTTTTTGAATAAAATCAAAATTAATATTTTAGTTGATTACAAAAAGAAGCAAAAATAAACTATGAAGTTTGGAAGTTGCATCTTCACTCCATATTATATATCATTTTCTTTTCTCAACAAGAGTAAAGATGACTTCAAAACATTATAGTTTAGTTTTGCTTCTTTTTGCAATCAACTGTATTTCCAAATGTTTTCTTATCTCTCTGTCTCTGATTGCATAATTATTTCTTAGGGAAAAAGTTTTGCTTCAGAACTTCCATGTACATTGTACCAGAGGCTAGTTGGCATTTATAGACATACAACCATATTAATATTGTGAAGAATACACAATGTACATGTATATGTAGATATTAATGTTATGAGCCAAGTTTGAGGTCTGTAATAAGTCATATGGACCAAGTTTCCCCTGTCAATTTAAGACCTATGTGCAAAGTGTATAGGGCCATAAATCAAAGGGGAAAAGAAAAGGATGTGCAATTAGTACAGATGGACAATATGATGTTACTAAGACATTTGTCGCCTATTTTCATTGCGTTTTGAATGGGTTCAGGAATTCATTTCACGTTATGTAAAAGCTTCAAATTTTAGTAGGCCCTACACTAGAATTGCAATATAAAACAGCCTGCTAAATTGACCAATCACAGCATGTCTAAGGACCACAAAATGCAAATCAAAATAGGTAGTACATGTATCCTTAAATTGTGCCCTGCTTGTAAATTCAGAATGATATTACTACTTGTAAATTTAAAAAGCGTTATGATTACTTAATTCTTGAGCTGCCACATTATAATGTAAGTAGAACCATTTGTAGATACCATAAATGCATCCTGGACAGCCTTCAAGTCATGCATTGTAAGCCTGGTAACCAGCTTCAAACCACCATTGTAGTTTGTCATCTTTGGATCAACTTTCCTGAATTAATACAGATAAGAAACATATCATGTAAGAGATGTAAAAAACTTTGAATCAGAAACTAAGAAGGGTTAATGCCACAGCCACATGTCTGCCATTGACCCTCGGGGGTGGGGGGGGGGGGGGGGGGGACTCCCATGTACAGTACCGGTCAAATGTAAGTTGACAGTCACTCGAAACTCGAACGACTTGACTCAATCCTCGATCCTCAAAACTCGAAATCTTTGAGTATCGAGTCTCGAGTTGAGTCGTTCGAGTTTCGAGTGGAGTCGTTCGAGTTTCGTGTTGAGTCGTTTGAGTTTTGAGTCGAGGAGACAAAGAATTTATCACTCGCGTTTAATTTTTCCAAATACATGTACATGTCAACCTTGCTGGTTTACTTTTGGAGACAGAGAAATTTTCGAGTCACGCCTCAAGAGGCGGTAAGCGACTCTACATATGTAAATCAGTTGGCTTATTTAAATCAACTGTTTTGTCCCTCGGTTGAACCTCTTTGGATTTGAAGTTAATTATTGTTCATTTCAGAATAACGACAGAGTAACAGTTCTGAACACGATGCTGAGATTTGTTTTAAATCAGCTGTACGAAGGGCTTGATAGGATGGGGTGCTTGTCATTACAAGAGAGTTCAGAGAGTTTAGAGTGTTCAGCCTCAAAAGGTCCACAGCCAGAGCTTTTGACATTAATTTTGTGGTACCTTCAAGAGAACTGAGCAAAAAAAAAGTCAGTGTCAGTTAATGGGTAGTTTTTGAATTGTTACCTCTTAGGGGTGAAAAAATTTCAAACCATACTCACAAAACAGTATCTTGGTACCTCTTAGGATATCTTTTAAAAATTTCTGCCAAGCACCCATGTCCTTTTCATTTGGGAGTCCCAGTCCCCCTGGGGTATTACTCAGGTTTGGACACAATTCTTTATAATCCTTTCCAACATTACATTGGTTTCACACCCTCAATATGAACAGTTGATTCATGTATTATCAAGTTACAACAAACAGGCAGAGTTGCTTGAAGTGCAGCTGAGAGCAAGTTGGTAACTCCTTGTGGTTCCACCTTGAATGTTCTCTAAATGTCCCAGGTGTATCAAACGTCCATGATGTACATGCACAACATGCAGCTACAGGGAGTATTATTATTAAATAATGTCACATGTAGTGGCAGCTTCTAGCCCGCATCCTTTCCATCCATTTATAAAGACTGAGTTAAGTTTTCAAATAAACTTTCCGTCTTCATTAAGGCAAAATATTGTTTGGACCAATGTGACCTCATATATTTCTCCCAGGGTTCAATGGTATCATATGTAAATCATGCCATGTTAACTCAATATAATATTTAAATTTTCCCTGACTCAGAATAAAATTCCCTGACTTTTTATTCCCTGACCTTGAAGAAATTTTTTTTCGATCAGTGTAAAACGCAGACTGCAGACCAGGGGGTAAAATACAGACCGCAGCTTTACACGAAGTGTGTTACCAATTCTATTATCAATAGCTACCTGTAACTGTAAACAGGCTACAGTGTAAAATGCAGACTGCAGACTGAGGCCAGGGATAAACTGCAGACTAGGGATAAAATGCAGACTGCAGACTTACCTGAACTGTGTTACCATTTCTATTATTGATACATGTAGCTACCGACTAACCATAAACAGGCTAACCTGAGTGTCTCAGGCTAACCTAAGTGATATTCAGGCTAACCAAAGCACAGACTCCAATTTACCTGTGACCTGTTAGTTTACGGTTAGTGCTTCATATTGGAAACAACACAATATACACTGAAAAAGTCTGCAGCCTGCAGTCTGTATTTTACCCTTGGTCTGCAGTCTGCAGTCTGTGTTTCAGACTGACCCATTTTTTTTCCCTGACGATTTTCTGACCTTAAGCCTGTGACAACCCTGCTGTAGAAATTTACCACCTTGACTCTATTAAGAAATTGCCTTGATCATGCAAGGAGACATCCGTTTGAAGTTTCAAAATAATTATTTACACCTTAGATCTTCATGACTTGAACTACTTTTAAAGAAAATTTGCAGTAGAAGTACGGAGAAAAAAAACGAACCTTCATTAATAATAGAAACTTAAATCAAAATCTGAACTAAGCTTACAAGTGACGGACTGATCGAAATACGGCAAGCTTAGCTCAAGGTTAATAACAACGAATTAGAATCCCATCGACTGAGTTTCTGACGATGGTCTAAAACATATTCAGCACATAAAGCATTCTATAAACCTCGGGAATTATGCAACGAGAGATTGTTGAAAACCTTCGAGGGAAAAACTGATGTCACCATGAAAAGATGCAGCGATAGCTGGCTAGTCGATAGAGCGCTTTTTAGGTACAAATTATTACTCAGCTGTATTACTGCTAAACTTATGGGCAAACCTTTCATTGTTTCCTTCCTGAGCCTGCTCGGTATTTGTCAAAGCAACAGATGAAGCTTCTCCTTTCGGTGATTTAGACATTTCACAGATTCAAAGGCAATAAACATTGGTGATCTTTCGTATTATCGTCCCAGCCGCCATTTTATATCAACATGAAACCATAGCAATCAAAACTAGTGCCAATCTTACTCCGTAATGCAACAACTTCGTTCCCAGGGACTTTATCAGTTCGAAAGTAAAGTCCAGCATTTCTACCACGGAATAAAATTGAGTGTTATTAGGGTTAGAAACAGAGGGGTTAGGAGGGAGTAGCTTGTTCGCCGATCCAAGTAGGGCCTGATCCATGATAAGGATAGCCTGCGCGCGATGGGGGCTCGTGGTAGACGGACGTGTCACGAAAAGGTAACAGGTCGTTTCGCCAAACGGGTCGCCTCAACTCAAAGTATCTATAATATTTAGACTACGCAAATGTTTAATAAAAAGGTTTAAAAGGCATTTCATATACGTACTCTACAGGTAAATCATCGATAAAGTCACGGTGTACAATGTGCCATAACGCATGCTAAGTAAATAAATGTTTATTACAAAGCTTCGTTTCGCGGTTGCACCTATTGGCCAAGCTTTGATGCCTTTTACAACAGGAAGCAGCGGTGTTCCTTTTTAAATTTTTTTTGACAGAGGATGAAATGCAGACTGCAGACCAAAGAATTTTTATGTATATATCGTGTTTTTTTTTTTCCTTTATCGCGTGCTAAACGTAAACAGCGTTATCCGGGCTAATAGCTGGTTTTCACATGACGTCAGTAAAATTCGAACTACAAAACTATTGATCTTCCTGAGATTTTACTTAAATGATATATAGCAGCTGAAAACTAATATTCATACAAATTTTCGCTCCGAATGGGTTATTAGTTTTGTGATACACTACGCTTGAATTTCTAAGCTTTTGCGTAACGCGGCATTTACATGACGGCCTAGAGAGCTGTCGTGATGGTTAAAAAAGTGATTTATTTCGGGGAACTCGGCTATCTGAGCAGTTCATGTCTTAGAAAAAGTATTATTTTAATGTTTTAGAGTTCCTCGAGGGATAAATTCACGCTTTTGTAGCAAAACTC
>Ga0126339_10003331_pt1 | contig 11686 bp, 9 predicted proteins | sample OrbTmetagenome_2_FD_92532 | JGI IMG/M metagenome (GOLD analysis project Ga0126339, IMG submission 92532) | Coral microbial communities from Petempiche,Puerto Morelos, Mexico - Orbicella T R C metagenome | ecosystem: Host-associated > Invertebrates > Cnidaria > Coral | place: Petempiche,Puerto...
CCCACCTCTCTGGAAATTTGAATTGAATTAAGCTTCATAAATTTCTTTAAATATTTTGGTCTAACAGAACACCCTACCCCCCAGGAAATTCCAATCCTTTCTTTGTATGTGTGCATGTGTGTGTGTGTGGGGGGTGGGGGTGGGGTGGGGATGAGGGGTGGGGAGGATGGATATTTTCTGGAACTGCACAATGCATGCATGTTTCATTGCTGTATCATATAATAACACATGGCATGTATATTGCAATACATGTATGTAGTATGAGTCATATGGTGATGTTGATCATTGGAGAACTATCATACAGCATAACCAGCTCTTTCGGCAGCTAATAAACATAGTCTCATGCCTTTGCTGTGGATCTCACAGTCTGATCTCTTATTGCATCAACTCCCTCAACTTTCTCACTCCCAGTATCTGGACTGTAAACATAGTGTGAAACATACCAGTTCTGAGGAAATAATTTGCAGACTTAATTTAATTTGAAAATCACTGTCTACATTTATGTCCTAATCTCAGCTATATATACATGTAGCTCCTCTCATTAATCAATCATTGAAAGAATTTTAGTCAAATTTTAGGGATATTGTCTGAAAGTGTTAAATGCCACCTGCGAGTCTTCCTTTCTTTAGCAAGGCTAGAAAGTCTTGAATTTTCTTGTACCACTGATTGCCACCCCTACATGTAAATATGCTATTGTAATTGAAATTTAGACCAAAAAATTGATGAAGCCTTCAAATCAACTTGAGCTGGGGTTGTGAAAAAAGTCAGTTCAGTAGTTGAAAGTAATGTTCTCACTTCTACCTCAAGTTAAGAAATTAAAAATATTGCCGTTCTGCTTTCAGTATGTACTTTGTTAACTAAATGTATTGTTTATTTTGTTTTTTTTATTTCACTTTTTGGGTCTTATTTGTGTTGCTATCCAAGTTAATATTGAAGGGTTAAACATTCATATGTCTTAAAACTACTCAATGCAGATCCGAGAGTATGAAAAACTCCAGTTCCAGGAGGACAGGCTAAAAATGGCACGAGAGATCTTTGACAAATACATCATGATTGAACTCCTAGCTTGCTCACATGTAAGTATCTATGCAATGGCCAATATTGTTGAATAAACTATTACAAATAATGGTGGTGGTCAGAGTCCAGGGTTTTTGACCCAGTCCACCAAGTTGCCTCTCCATCTTGCAAATTCAAATATGGTCTTAGTCTACATGTAGTAAGTTCAAGCATAAGCATACATGTATGTAAATGATTGTCTATTAAACAGTTTTCAAGTATTTTAATGTTCTTCATAACTAGAATATATGCCAAACAACGACACAGCTTTCCATATTCTATTCCCTGATGAAACATTATTTTTTCCCCCCAATCAAATCATACACATAAAACCATTCTGTAACAATTTATTAGTAGGAAATTTAACATTAAATCTTAGGGTGTTCACTGGAGGAGGCAACAGGTAGATATCTATTGCTCTCAAAACCAATGATCCAATTTTTGAGTTAACCAAGACCACTGAATAAAAAGAGTAAAGACACATTTGTACAGGTTTAGTCTTGATCTGAATTAAAATACTCACAAATACCAGCTTTATGTGTTTTTTCAACCTGTGCTTTATCACTTTTGTGCCTGTATTTTGTGAATGATTTACTTCAGATCAAGACTAACACTGTACAAATAAGCCTTGAATCTTTTTATTCTGCAGTCCCCCTTAGCTTGAAATATTAAAAGTATCTTCCTGTTCTTGCTTGAAAGTACAAGAGTTTGTTTATTCACTTTATCTTATGTTCATTTGGCTGTCTTTTATGTATCTTTACTTGTCTGATCAAAATACTACTGTGCATTAGTTTGGCAAATTAATTATTCTTTCTATTATCAGTCTTTCTCCCAGAGTGCTCTGATTCAAGTACAGAGTTCAATAACAAAGAAAGAACTTCCATCTACACTGTTTGAGGTAAGTGCATGTTGATTGCCTCATACAGTGTAATTGTTGTTTAAGTGGAGTCATTTGATTAGCTGCTTTTTGGTCAGTTCCCATCTGCTACAAATGCATCTATAGTAAGTGTGCATGCGACAGACCTTTGTAGAGAAGCAGAAGTTCAAAGAAATATATTGTTATATCTTGTATTAAGCCTATGCTTTATCATTGATTGATTGATTTGATGTTTCTTTTATTGGATGTAAGTTACATTTCAATATTAATGGCTAGTTTAACAAGGTTTAGATTTTTCCAAGATATGTTATCTAGGTTCTTTAGGGCAGCATAGCATTCCCCCTGTTTATCTGATGGTGTTGTAATAAGTTTAGGAAAATTTATTATTTTGTGAATAATTCTTGTTCTATTTTATACATGTACAGTGTCTGTAGAAATACTTTGTTTATGCCTTCCACCATATCACACATGTAGCTGTACCATAGAATAAGGTTACAACGATGAAGTTCATCTTAGACATTATTAATGTTAATTGATACTGCATGACAAATTTATAATTTGTTACCGTAGCCATACATGTTGGAAATTAGGAACAGTCTAAGAGGATCAATCTTCCAAAAGTTTCTGAAAAGGTAAGTTTTGCTGAACTTCTCGCTGAGATACCTCACATGGGCCCTCATGTTTACAAATGTGTGTCATTGAATTTGATTGATTAATTTTATTTAATATATTTTGATTTTCATTTCATTAATGAGAACTGCATCCTTTTTTGACAGTGACAGATATGTCAGATTTTGTCAGTGGAAAAATGTGGAACTTAATATTAACGTAAGTTGACTGAAAATGTGGTTAATTAGAGGGTGGCAGTGCCTTAAAGGCAAAAAATTTAATGCGTAAAAGGAATGTCAAGATGTTTAGAACTGGGCCCAGTTGCTCAAAGTTTGCCAGTTGTTCAAAGTGTGCTATCCAGAGGCTAAATTGTTGTCAAGTGAATAAGTGAGGTTAAAACAATGCTTTCTGTTGGATAATGATTTATTTAGGGTGCATAGTGTTATGCATTCTTTGAACATATGGGGCCTAATTTATACTGATAATATCAACCTACAGTATATTAAGAACAAGTAGGACTTAAAAAAACTATTGACTATTGACTATTGTCACAACTTTTCAGTTGTTAGCATGCAAAAGGAGTCCGTTGTTTTTTTACCATGAACACTATCATGTATTAGCATGCTTTGAAAACTACAGATTGAGTGCAGAAGTGTATCTAATTTTAGCATCAGGCAAATAAAATAAGTCACAAGAAATTGGGAGTTGAGTTTTGGATAGAAAAGTCTGTGATTTCTGCAATGTACTGAGATGTGACATTTTACAATACATCAAGAAACGTACAACATACATGTACATGTAGTTAACAAAACTGCTTCTCAAGATACATTAACACTTTAGTTTACATGTACATGCACAAAAAAACATACGACTAATTTTCAAAATGTCAGTGATATTTTGGGTCATTGAAACCAGTTTAAAAAAAATTGGGAATTGCAGTTTTCAGTGTTTATATTTGTTTTCTCTACAGCTAACCATGAATGACTTTAGTGTACATAGAATTATTGGCCGTGGTGGGTTTGGAGAAGTTTATGGTTGCAGAAAAGCTGACACAGGAAAAATGTAAGAATACATTTTGTTAATAAATGTTGTGTGCACATGCAAATGTAGTTAATATGAGATAACATTTTGGATGGATGTAAGCCAAATTTGGCGCGGAAAAAAATCATAATGAACATGCTGTTTGCATGAGGCAAGGAATGGTAGTACCACATAGTCAAGCCTTGATTTTTGGGGTGTAATTTCTAGCTTCGTGATTGTCCAGATTTTTTGCTGTGGGTCTTAATTGTTGTTCCCTCATAATTAATTGCATTTTCAATTTGCACTGTTAATTATCTACTCTCTTTTCAGAGGTTCTTGTGATTCCAGATAATCATGTTTCGACCGTGACCTGTAGCAAGTCATCAATTAAGTTTGTTCTGTCATAATGTAGGTATGCCATGAAATGCCTGGACAAGAAAAGGATCAAGCTGAAACAGGGAGAAACCTTGGCCTTAAATGAGAGGATTATGCTGTCCATGGTAAGTACAGTAGGACAACATGTACCGTAAAATTAGTAATGTACCAGACTGGATGTACTCTGAAAATAGATTAAGTAATTAAGTTGTTCTATTTACAAAACTTCTTTACTTTTAATTATTATGGTGTGATACATGGATACTTAAATGAACTTGACAAATTGAGTTTGTTTTATATTGCTCTGTCATAGTCAAAACAGTTTTTTTCATAATATATATTTGTGAATTTAAGTATTCTATAAGTAAAAGAGTGAAAGGTTAAAACTCTCAAAAGTGTATGACATCACTGTGAAATGTTACATGCATGGCTAACAATTATATATGACTGGATTTATGAAAACCGTGTCAAGACTTTGCACCAAAATAGCCATATGCACTTTGATTTCACAATGCCAAAAGGACTTGAAATCACTCTAAGCAATGGAAAAAAAAGAAAGAAAGAAAAATAGAGAGAGAAGAGCAAGAAAAGAAAGATAAGAGAGTGGAGGAAAAAAGAGACTGACATTCCTTTTAATTTTTATATTGTCTACTTTTGGCAGGGTACAATTTTGTTATCATTGTTTTCATAAATCCTGACATATATACATTTTTTTTGTACTTTTTTACAGGTGAATAATCCTTTCATTGTGTGCATGACATATGCCTTTCAAACTCCAGACAAGCTTTGTTTTGTGCTGGACTTAATGAATGGTAGGTTATTAGCATGTTGCTGGAATCATGTTCCTAATTGCCCCTCAGGCAACTGTTGTTCATGTACATGACCTTGTCAATTAAAAGAGGAACCAGTTATACAACCTCTGTTTAATTCAGTCTTAAAAAGTTTGATACTTTGTATCCTTAAGAAACACATGTTTATTAGGAGGGCTCAATATTTATGATCTAGAGGGAATTTACAATCTTTGTAGAGGGGTCATTTGTAGTGTTCCAAAGTTTAACCAAATCAAGTAGAAAAAGCTCTACATTGTATAGTCAGTACTGTATTTGAGAGTTTAATAAATGTATGTTACAATCTTGTATGTATTTGGGCATGTATGTTGTTAAAAGTATTTACATGTAACTGAAGTTAGAGAGTTGGCCATCTTTCTGTTAGCATTTTTTAAGCTCTGTACATTTAAGCATTGTGTGGGTCTGTCCTGCATGTTGTGCATAATGTTCCAAATTGAGAGATGTTATGAATGTCTATGTGCACTTTACAAGTACACTTTGGACTTCAAAGATGTATTTCTTCTCTCTACAATAGCCCTCTTCCTAATGTTTATCTTACATTTTCTGCTTTCTCTGTATAATACAGCCATTTCAGCGAAGGTCCTATAAAAGTGCATACATTAATGCTGAATGGTGCTATGGGTAGTGGTTGTTTGAATTGCAGTCGTTTTGCTTGTTTGCTTGTTTTGCTGAATCCACTGGATAATAGAGCCACCAAGTATTTACCCTCTAAAAGATGGTGTCTTCTGAGTAAAACTGAATATGTACCATCCACGTCAAGTCTAATAAATCTTCACTGAGGCTAGCACAATTTAACAAACCTTCCTTTATGACATTGTGTAAGTCACACTTGAGATATTCTTGGTCACGCAAGCGAACTTGATACACTTGTCAATCAAGATGACCACGCCACACCAATCAGAAGCCTCATTCATGGGAGAAGAGGTTATTCAAAATCCAGGGTTTTGTGGGCAAGCGTTCCATCTCTCACCCCACCACCCCCTGCTTTGTCTAATTTTTCCTCTTGCTCCAATTTATGAGTGGTCAGAATGCAGAAAAGCTCTTTGTACGGGAAAGCTTGCTATGCAGGCTACCTTCTTTTCTACTAAACACAATGGGGTTTGATCCATTGCTACCCATAGTACCTTTCGGTATTGTCATATGGCCTTTCACACTTTTGTAGGACAACCTTACTCAAAATGTTTGTATACTGTGTGTGAAACTTTATAACAAGGAGAATGTTTGAACCAAATATGAACTAAATTTTCAGGTGGTGATTTACATTACCATTTGTCACAACATGGTGTCTTCAGTGAAGATGATGTAAGTTCTATGAAGTCTTTGTTTAAAATGTGCGGTTCCAGAAAATATCCATACTCCCCCCACAGAAAGGATTGCAATTTCCTGGGGGTGGGGGGTTCTATGAGACCAAAAAATTTAAAGAAATGTGTGAAGCTTAACTGGAATTTCCAGAGGGGTGGGGAGGTGTTAGAAAAAATCCCTTCTGTGGGGGAAGTATGGATATTTTCTGCAACTACACAATATCAGCTTAATTGAAATTCCAAACTTGAAAAGGCAGTTGTGCCTTGGAAATTGGATTTTTATGTTTTTCTCTCTGGACTTTTTTTGTAGCACCTATTGCATGTTTTGAAATTTAAGACTTTTTAACTCACCGAACTATCTTCTCTTCTATTTTGTATTACCAGGTACGGTTCTATGCATCAGAAATAATTTTGGGACTGGAACACATGCACGATAGAAGAATTTGCTATAGAGATCTCAAGGTCAGGCATAAGACATACTAACTTTAAAAAGTTGATATTGATAAAGTTATTGACGAAGAAGTTTTTCAAGCGTTTTGTTGAACACGAGATAAAGTAAAGGCATCATTAGCAACAGTGTCTCACGCATGTTCTGACATGTACGGGCGAATGTCGAATGCTAATGGCGGATTTTCGGAATTTCAGAAGTCTGTTGATAAATTTTGAATGAAAAGATTGGAAAAGTCGCTGAGTATAGGTTGTCACCTCGTCTTAATTGTTGTTTGATATCTCTTGGGTCCTTTGGAAGGCGATTGTTCAAATTTTTAGGATTTCTGTTCATTAAAATTGCAGGCGTCTCCATCACGTTAAATATTGATTATTTTCAACACAAACTGTATCGTAAACATAAATTATGAAACGTAACTTACGTGTAGTGTTGCCTTGATTCTTATTCCTCCATGTTTGCCGCCAATTTTAGCACTTGAATGCAGTTTCCGTCAAGGATTTTCTCGCTTGTGCGCAGTGCTTCCCAGAGGCGTTCTCCACCTTTGCTTCTCGCTGGAGCAAATGCTTGGCGGGAAAAAGGTCTCACGTGACCCCTTGAACTGACCTTATTTGGTATTGTTCGTTCAAAATTGGCGGGAAAATGTCATTACGTGGCTGCCAGTCAACTTGAAGTATTTTTAAACAAATAAGGTAAAATTATGGAAACCTACATTATTAATCATCTTCCCGTTTGATGATGAATTGATTTTCGTGCATTTTTTTTCACAGCCCGCCAATATCCTGCTAGATGAACATGGTCACGTTAGAATATCAGATCTTGGACTTGCTTGTGACTTCTCAAAGAAAAAGCCACATGCCAGCGTGTAAGTGCCGTTTCATGAAGATAATTTCTAAATAAGCTTACCTCTTTTTGTATCTTTAGTCAAAGAGGTGGAATTCTGTATGCAGGCCTAGGGTTGAAGTGATAAGTGTGTGGGTTGTAGAGGGGTTTGGGGTGAGAGGTGGGGTGATGGGTGGGGTAGAGGGTTTGTAAACCAGGGGAAATAAGAGAGGATTTGTGGGAGGCAAGAGTGTTGGAGTTCGTAACATAATCGAAGGGGGGTGCGAGGACAAAAGGAAAACTTAAACTTTGACAAGGTAAATAAAAATTACAAAAGAGTACAAATGGCTGCGTCTTTAAGCGTTCTGGGCCCTTGTATTAAAGAGGTACCGTAATATTACATTCTTGTAATAAACTCCAGATTTGAATTTGCACTTTTATTTTTTGTGAAAAGTAGGAAACATCATCGAGTGATGTAACATTGTTTTGGTTCAAATAACAAACGAATTATGGTTATGGCTTGAAATGTAAATCACTTATATTTAGGAAATATTCTACCCCCTTACTTGCTTCAATATAAACCGTGGTGAAGGTTGTAATATAAGATAATTCAGATGAGTAGTGTCAGCTGATTCCTTTCTGTCGTGTTGTATTTCTTTAGTGGAACCCATGGCTACATGGCTCCGGAAGTTCTGAAGAAAGGCGAAGCATACGATTCTTGTGCTGACTGGTTTTCTCTCGGCTGCATGCTGTTTAAATTGCTTGTGGGGTAGGTACATCAATAAATTTAGTCTGAATACAGCCATCCCAGCAAGGAGAAGAAGAAACCCGAATGTTTGTTATTTTGGCTCGATCTCTGAGACTTTTCCCGCTCGTTCCTGGTGGCATAGACTGTCAGCGGTCCGCCATATACTGTATATAAATGTGTCACAAAGTTGGCGACCGCCAGCTATGTAGGTTATTCGACACAGCACACTGGGCAATTATAAACCAGCCTTGTCGCTGGAAAGAAGGAATGGAATTCTAAGGGTAATTTAGAGGAGGATTCGAACTTTCACCGCGAGGATGGGCTTGCCACGAGAGCTAGTATCTTTCTCTTTCAGTTTATTTGTTCTTCACAGAGAACTTTAATACGACCCAAAGAAAGGCAAACATCTCTCCTGTTAGGTCCTGTTACGCTAACCAACGTAAACGGTACTGAACTAAAAGTATCCTATCTTTTCCTGAAGTATGTTCCGTAGTTAATTTGGACTTAAAAGGATTATTAAGTGCTTGTTACTTGTCGTTTTTACAGGCACAGTCCCTTCAGACAACACAAAACTAAAGACAAACACGAGATTGATAGACTAACGCTAACTTACGTAAGTATGATAAGAAAAACACGTGTCCATGCACTTTCCATTACTTTTATCTCGGTTTATTTCACGAAACGAATAACAGCGTCATGGTGCAAACTCTTTGTTGCATTTATTTTAGCTCCGTTTCTGGACGATAATAATCTCCGTTGGGGTAATTTCTCATCATCTTTAAAGCATATGCAAGTAGATCACATGTTTATAATGGTAGAAGGTCTAGAGGGGATCAGATCAAAGTATTGGAATAAGAGTGTCTAGTTTCAAATGAGTCTCGTTCCCAGAGCTCGAGCTCCTCCCTGACGCAGATCAGACGAAGAGAGGCTCTGGAAACGAATTTAGCGTGACACAGGTGATGATCAAGAGCATGCGCAGTACGATAGGTTTAAATCGTGGTTCTTGTACTCGATCACATGCAAACATACATTCATAACCTTTATGCATACATGCTTACATATTTTATTTCTACTTTAGTCTAAAGATTTAGTTTTCTTATCTTTGTAAAAAGCGAAGGAAGTATACTTTTGTGTGCACATTAGTCCTGAAGAGGCATAACAAACTATTTGGGTTTTTGAAGGTGGTGGAATCAGAAGTTTCCTTATCCTGTTCATTACTCTTCTAGGATGTAGAGTACCCGGAGTCGTTCACTGAGGACATGAAATCGCTTCTCGCGGGTCTCCTCAATAGGGACGTCCCCAGCAGGCTCGGTTGCAGAGGCTCAGGGTAACCTGGCTCTTTTGTTATTTTGACTTTGTACGAATTTAGGCGAGGGAACGTCGGTCCATTTCGTCAGTGTATCCGAAGTGTTTCCGATCGTTATGAACCAATACAAAATTTGCACAAGGATATGAGAGCAGGCGGAAAGCTGTGTCGTCAGCCTCTCGTCATATTGCTTTGTGTCACCTGGCAACGACTGGCACGACGACGGACCCATTCAAAAACTTTCGAAGGCTAAAGCGTTGCTCTTTCTTCCAACGCTTTGTTTTGCATGGCTTAGAGTTTCACGTAGAATCGCTAGTACGGACATAAAAAGGAACTAGTGCTTTACCTAGAATCTTCTTGTTTGTCACGCAGTCTATCTGTAGTTATTAATTTCTGAAGAAACTGTTGGGCTGTGTGCAAGTGGAACGCCGGTAGATTAACCACCGTAGCATGTTTATGAGGCTGAAGTTTCGAGCGTTAGCTGCTTGTCCGAGCAGCGGAATAAGTACCAGTAGCCTTTGTTCTTGGAACTTTTTTAGCAGGAAAATCGCTGTACTTATAACGAACTACTGAAGGCTTTCTCTTTCCCTTATAGAGCAGTTGAAGTGAGGCAACATCCGTATTTTGCAAATTTAGATTGGAAGCTAGTCGAACTCTTAAAGGTGAGGAGCCGTGTTGCTAAAGTACAGCTATTCCTCACTCCGGATATAAGCCCTCCCGTTCTTCGTCTTGTTTCGTCTATGGTGTTACTCTCACAGGACAAGTAGAGTATTGAATAGTAGTCTAGCTATGCCAGCGCTAGCCCTGTTGGGTGATTGGTAACAAAGCCAACTTCTCTACTAGATAGCGGTTTATCTGGTAAAAAGCGTTTATCATGCTTTGTACAGGCTGGGCTCTGATAAATAAGACTATGTAATCTGCCATATTTTGTAGTATGAATCTGGAAGAGACTGAACAGTTGGTCTTCTTTTTATTGTTATACAGTATCCGCCCCCGCTTGTTCCTCCCAGAGGCGAGGTGAATGCCGCTGACGCGTTTGATATCGGCTCATTCGATGAGGATGATGTCAAAGGAATCAAGGTAAGACTCGGAAAGTTGGACAAGTTAACCCACGTATGCTTGGTTTGGCTGCGGGCAGTGATGAAGTGTAAACATATTTTAAAAGACCCTAGTAAGTCCACGCCATTTTCGATACCACCGAAATTATTGATATTGCATAGTTAAGCGAAATCTTATTGCTTTACTGTAAGTTGTGTTCCAGAAAGTATGTTAATTATCTTGAGTAGTTTCACAGTAATTTCCTTCGTTTCGACATGTTCCGAATAAAATGAAAAGGCCAAACTCTCGCATGTAAACAAAAGCAAAGGTGTGGCTAACTAGGGCCCTTTAAGGCCGAGCGTGTTGTAGCAAATGCCTTCGCAAACTCTTATTGTTAAACTTAAACAAAGTGTTGCTTCTTAGATGACGGAAACTGATCAGGAGATTTATAAAGACTTCAACTTGACGGTGTCAGAAAGATGGCAACAAGAAATCGCTGGTAAGGGAATGTCAGTGTACAGGTAGATCTTAATACAACCCAGCTGTCGCCAGATGTAACGTCGGAAATCTCGCTCTTCCAGCCATTTCCGAAGCCAGTGACTTTTAATACCACTTGTGAGAAGCGAGAGGTTGATGTACAAACGGATGACAAAGAGGTTGACTACACAATATAGTTTAATACAAAAGCTAACTATAAAGATCAAACTGTCAAGTATTTTTCTCTTCGTGTATTTTGACAGACTGTGGGGAGGGGGGATGGAAGACTCGAAATGTTTAGGACACATGTGAAAAGCACGAGCAAAGACCTTGGCGGGAGGGGACATATAAAAAATGTCTATTGCTTTCATCACCCTTTTGGTGGAAAAGATTTTCTAGTAGACCGGTTTCCTTTGACACCTTTACTGATCGTTGTGTCTTACTTGCAGAAACTGTATTCAAGGTTGTCAATGAAGAACATGATAAGTTAGAAGCCAAAAAGAAAGCGAAACATCAGAACTCTGTCACAGGTCAGTGATTGGCCTTTGTTAGAGATCCATCAGGTTTCTAATGTCTAGTTCCAATTTAAGTTGTTTCACATGTAAAAATATTTCCCGGAACGGACGCTAGATATCAAATGAAGATGTTATTCCCCTTGGGGAAACTTCTTTCAACGATAGCTTTTATGCAAGTGTCTTCTCCCTTGGAATTCCCAGTGCCGGCTTACGATATGTCCAGCCGTCCAAAATGACTCCTTCACTTAA
>Ga0126339_10003332_pt1 | contig 11684 bp, 7 predicted proteins | sample OrbTmetagenome_2_FD_92532 | JGI IMG/M metagenome (GOLD analysis project Ga0126339, IMG submission 92532) | Coral microbial communities from Petempiche,Puerto Morelos, Mexico - Orbicella T R C metagenome | ecosystem: Host-associated > Invertebrates > Cnidaria > Coral | place: Petempiche,Puerto...
CTCAGGAATTGGATTGTGAAGTCTGTCCTCTGGGTAGGGATTTTGATTATATGTACACAATGTCCCCAGGGTAAGGCATTTGACACTGTCGTCATCTTGAAGGACCAAGAGAGACTCACTGGTAATGAACCATCTGCCATCTTGTAAATATCCATGTGGCTTTGATATCCCAGTTGGGAAAGTATTGTACTGGTATCCCAAAGGTCATGGGTTCAAATCCCGTTCAAAGCCAGAAAATTTTTTCAGGTCTTTTTTCCAGTAGTGTTATGGCTGCATTCACATCTATCATCATGTCTACGATTAATCACTACTGTTGGACATCTATCAGTTGGAGTAGTGAGGTCTTTTTCAGAACCCAATGGAAATCATGTTGGAAAGTAGTCACAGAGGAAAAAACTGAAGCTATGTTTTCATCCTTTTTTATAAAGTAACTGAGCTACTACGCGCGCTCTCATTGGTCGATAGGTGTGTTAAGATGAGAGTATGTATACACAGTTGTGACGTTTTAGATTCGCATGTATTTTTGAGAATTATTTTATAAATGCAATAGAGCACTTTTTCCATGTTTACAAAACCTCATCTAAACACTCCGGGGGTAAGGAGAATTCTCGAAAGTTATGCAAACCACTGTGTCTCAGGTTTGCAAAACTGTCTCGAATTCTCCTAATCCTCCTCGCGTTTAGAAAAGTGCTCTATTGCTTAAATACAGGTCAATAATCCTCTGCATGCTTATATGTTTATGAGATTTCTTTGTCCCAGGATGGGGAATTTTGGTACTTTTTACCAATTATGTAGTCCTAGGGGTGGGAATTTTTGTTTTCAGAAAATGTCAAAATTCCCAACCCTTGCCCCTTCTCCCCCCCCCCCCTCCCCCCCCCCCTCCCCCCGCCTTCCCTTGGGCTTAACAGTGATAGGTACAGGGCTCTTCTCCTGTATAATGTAAGTTTGGTCTGTTCAAATCTTTCAGTCCAGCAATAATCATTAAGTACTATCTTTTGCCAGGACAAGAGACCACATCAAACCAACTGTCATTTACTCTGTATGAAATTCTGAAACATTCGGAGATTGAAGAAAGGTAATTATATATTATAGTAATATTATTAGGTTTCAGAATTATGTTCTGTAATTACGAATTTTCAGTTTAATGCTATTTCCAGTTTTCTAAATGATGATTATGCAGAGCTCGAAAAAAGTGCTGTCCAGTTGTCTAGGAGAAGTACATTTTCTTGCTGGGCAAGTAACTTCTCATTCTCACTTGCCCAATGGGCAGGGCCCCAGGCAAGTCATTTGCCAATTAAATAACAAAAATAAACTAAGCCTTGCCCAGGAAAAGCAAAATTTGAGAGCTGCTTGTCTGAGGGGCAAGCTTAAATCCAAGTGTTTTTTCAAGCCCCGTTAAGGTAATGCATTTATATAGCACATTTTCCGTATGTATTTGTTTATAGGGCATTGATACCCTTCTGCGCATGTGCGGCAATTTGATTTCTGATCCGATGGAACAGTTTTCAAAGTTGATATTTCGCCATCAACCTTGTGGGCCGTGTGAAAATGGTATACCGTTATTGAAGAACTGTTTGGTCGTCTGTGAAAGATTTAAGGGGCATACTAAATGACTTTTGAATTGAATACGGTCGAGAAATATGATGTCCTTGAGAGGGAGTTTTCAAAGCGGCTAGGGACGAATGCTTCTTTCGCCCCATAGCTGCCTTGTTTCGAAAGAAAAAAACGAAACAAACAAGGAAAGGAGAGAGGATGAATATCGGGAACTTTATGTTAATATAGCTGCAGATGTGCGTGCAAGTTGGAAGAAAGTAGCTAAGATGTGTATGTTCTTGTATTCAACGGACAAGGCCTTCACACGGCAGAAACATGATAAATATTTGTTTCAAACAAAAGATCAGAAGCCGACGGATAAAGATGTGTTCGAAACGCACGTGAAACTTTAAGCTGACCCGCGGCAAATTCGTGGCTGTAGTGATAGTATTATGATTTCTATTGGTTAAAAAAAAATTGGTGTCAATCAAGACCACACTTGCACTTTATCGCGACAGAGGCCCTTTAAATGCGCTTTTCCATTCAAGTTAGGGGTGAGATCAGACATCATAGAAAAATGCCAGTGGTAGCAACTCTGATGTTTTCTGTTGATCCAAATTAATTGCAAATGAATGTTCAATGTGTTTTTCAACATTAATTACATTTCTTTGATGTTTATCGTCAGGATATTAGATGAAATAGAAGAAGTCCTTGGTTGTCATCGTCATGTTGACTATGAAGATCTTAGTAAACTTCAGTACCTTGATCAGACGCTTAAAGAGAGCTTAAGGATCCACCCTCCCATATACTCCACCCAACGAATCATGCAAAAGGAAGAAAACTTTGGAGGCTACAAACTCCCGGCAAAAACTTGCGTAGTCGTATCTGGTTATGTAATCCAAAAGTCTGCTGAATTTTGGGAAAGTCCTGATGTGTTTGATCCAGATCGATTTTCTCCTGCACGGAAAGACAGCATATCACAGGCCAAATATTTTCCATTCTCGCTTGGACCCAGGACTTGCATTGGAAAGACTTTAGCTCAGTTTGAAGCCAAAGTTCTGATGGCAAGGGTTCTGCGTGAATTCAAATTTGAATTACTTCCTGGACAAACTGCCGAGGTAATGGCAAATTTGACATTGAGGCCACGAGATGGTGTGATTTGTACTTTAACTCATAGGAAGTAAAAGGAAATAGCTTAATAAGGCCATCATTGTTTACCCATCATTTTCAAAAGAGCAGTTTTCATTTGAGTGTCGAAAAGTAATGCGTTTTGCACTTTCTACGCCACAAAATTGGCTTGAAAAATTCGCCCCACTTTTTCATCCAATCAGAAGTACAACCAAAACAAATTGTGACGTACTCGCAGGCATTTTCCCGCGCTTCGCGTCAGCTACATGTTATCACTTCGAGTTTTGATTGGTTCACTGTATTGTCTGTGTCCTTTGTGATTGGCTAGAGTGATTACTTTGGTTTTGGTTTTACGACACTCGATTGAAAACCACTATATCAAGTGCTAGGTGTCCAGCTCCTGGAACAAGTAAAAGATTATGCGTTTGTAACACAATCGATTATTATTTTGAACTTCCCTATTAGTCTTCGATTTATATACGTATTTTAAAAACATTACGCAATTCCAATTATTTTGTATGAGGTATTTTTCAGCTGCCAGTTAGGGTTAATTATTCTTTAGGTAAGGTACCATTTATATCAGCTAGTGACGGCATTTAATAAAATAATAAATGAGCTAAATAAAACTCTTCATTTACTCACTGTGTCCATTTCACATGACTGTGCTTTTATAAGGAGCCGTGAAAATTACAAAAAGAATCATGAATTGCATGTAAAAACATGTATTTTTGAAATATAACTACCTAACTTACAATGATTTTGTAGACTAAATAAACAAACAATAGCAAGCTAATATTTAATTTGAAGTTTTCATTATTTTTACAAACAATATTGGCACAATTTTTTCTTCACGTTTTATTTTAAGTGCGATGACAGACAGCGTGAAGCGAAAACAAAATGGAAGAGGAAAATGATGAAGTCTGGAGGAACGTCCATGCGAAATGGTCGGGGATGTTCGTCAGAAAATTTGAATGAAACCCCTAAAGGAGATCAATCTGGGTGTGGCTGGAGCTTTATTTGACTCTTTCGAGAGCAATCCTAACAGATACCTTGACAGTGAAAAATAGTGGTGTTTGAACCTCAACACCCTAAGTGAGACCAAACTCTGTGATTTACGCTCTTAATATAAGCAGGACGACGAGCTTCCCCGACCTTTTCACATGGGAGTTCCTCGCCCACGGGGAGAAGTCTTCCGCCTCTTCTGATTACCTCTGATCGCCTTCTGATCCTCTTCTTGTCTCTTCACAGGTTGCCCAAGCTCGCAAATGAGCGTCCCTTGTACATAAATATTTAGTTCTTCGAAACAGAATACCTGCACCCTCATATCATTTGACCTTAACTCCGTTTTGACATGGCAAACGTCAGAGAAAGTAGCCTACAAGCCTGGCCTAGACTACCGAGTACTTTTGCCCGAATCACCAGCGTTTTGCCCGAACATTTTCAAAAATTTCTGAAACTGAGGAGGAGGGCTGCGGAGACGAGTGGTGGGAATCTTGTTTAGAAAAAAATAGAAGTAAACAAAATAAGTTATCAGTATCAGTGGAGGCGAGCCGGGTCTGGAAAATGGGTTTGGGGAAGAAAATGTCACGTGTTGGAGAATAATGTGTGGGAAATCTTTTTTTATTTATTTGTTCTGAAGTCTGGATTAGGGTTACAAGAAGCGGGCTACACACCCAACTAAAAATTTTGGTGACTTCTGAAGATGTTCCGTCCCTGGATCCCAAAAAAATAAAATCACAGTCACAGACCAAAATGCACTGGCTTCTGGTTTATGTCGTTTATCGCCACCATCTTGGTTGTGCCGCACACAATGAGAAGCCTGGGAGCGATATTGTGGCTCAGTATTTTGTCCAGCGGTAGATCCCACCGTTGCCAGGAGAAAGTCAACACAAGAGAAAAGAAGTAGGACAACTGTTTTACTTCAACAGAAAGAAAGTTTATAATAGTCGCTTATCACAGACTCTCCGAGCGATAGTGAGGGAAAATCCTTCATGTTTACTTCGTTATAGCTTTCTTTGTAGTCGAGTATGTGTATCTTTTTGCTGTATTGTCTCAAATTTAAAGCTCCTTTTGGTAAAGTTCGGATAAAGAAGGTGGATATTTGCATCAGACAAGATCACCTTCTTGTACAAGTACTGTCTTAACTTCAACTGCAACCCTAGTTAATGATATGTTCTTCTCTCTTACAGATCAGAAGGAATAAAACTTAGCAATGGTTTCGGCCGTGGCAAATGGTTACGAGAATACGGTAAGTTTAATTTCATTCACTGACCCTGCTTCACTCGGAGTTGATCATGGAAGTTTAACTTCAGATATCTTGCATGTACTGTTTTATATAAAGTATGGTAGGTAGAATTGCCGGCTGTTAATGTCAACTACTATAAGTTGTAATAGCTAATGGTCTCACTCATAATAAGGGATCCAGAAGGACCTGAGTGAATAAATGTCGGTGAGCGATCGCTTATCAACAAGGAGGAGTTAATTAATTTTAAAAGATATTATTTTCTGGGGTAAGATGAATATGTAAAAGGTATTAAAAGTTATAAAAGGAGGGAGAGTAGACCTGGAAATAGCTTCCTTTCTTCTCCTTTCCCCCTTCTCCTCCTTTTAACTTTATACTGTAATCACTTTTCCTGATGGCCATGTCGCTGTTATGATCAATCAAAACACATGAGCCAATTTAGCAATCAATTGATACAAGAAGCACTTGGAAGGTTGTATGGAAATTCATGAAGAGCATCAAAATAATGTATTGCATTGAATTTCTATTTTGTTTTTAGAGCTTTACAGGTCCGACATCTCTGAAGGATATTGAAGACAAGATACGGCAAGTTGTCAATGCCAGGAAAGTCCGATTAACTGAGTACTTTAAGGACTTTGATCGTCTTAGAACTGGCTTCATTACAAGTATGTTTGAGCATTCCTCATTTGTTTATGATATAATGAATCATTACAAGCTGAAAAGATCCTTGTCATGAATCTTAAAGGATCTTTACAATTCTCACCAGGATCGTGACCAAATCTTTGTGGATCTTCACAGATCCTTGCAATTTTTTTAGCAATCTTGGAGAATCCTTGCCAAGATCTTTACAGGATCTTTGCAAGCTCTTTTAAGAATCCTGGAGAGATTCTTACATGTCTCTTCAAAGATCTTAACATGGCTTTTCCACGAAGCCTATTGTAAGTGAGTGATTAGGCATGTTTTTGCAGCGGTTGAACTTACTTGTAAACATGTAGCAGTGCTACTACATGCTAGACTAATGCGGGTTACTCCACGGCATTTTATCAGGCTGCCATAAGTGGGGAGTATAAAAGTAAAGTGTCTTACCCAAGATCATGACTAAGTGTATTTCCCTCTCCCTCCCTCTCCCCTGCCCCGTTCCCCACAGTACTGCAAACCAAACCCCTTGATCTAAGGCCTTCGTGCTAGTGAAACATATGTTATGCCAGGGTATGTTCCCCTCATTAAGTCTACAACAAACAATTCCACCCTGAAAAATAAACTCATCATCATTATCATTTCTTTTACATCAATGGTGGAGCATATTATATTTTGGACATCCACCAGTACCCTCCAACACACACAGCTAACCACTATAGTAAATTTATTCCTTCATTTCTTTGTATATATAGAGTCTCAATTTGATCGTTGCTTGGATCAGTTGTTTGGAATTGTACTTAGCCCAGCAGATGATGCAAAATTGATGGAAAAATATGGCAGTGCTGATCCTAAACGTAAAGGAATGGTCAGCTACCGCCGCTTCTGTGAAGTTATTGGTGCAGGTATGTTCCAACATTAGGTTGTAATTTTAAATTAGTTATACAATGTACTTAATTTGGCTCTAATGTAAAATTATTTATAAATCATGCAAAGTCCAGTATAGTCTGACTAAACAGATTTAAAAATATGAAAATATTAAACTGAATAAATGGGAATTAGGGGTGGCACATTCACAGAGTGATCAATCATATCTCAATTCATCCAGCACTGGCATATCGCAGCAACTTTTAAGATTCAGCCTGGAATGCTGATAATGTGATGCTATATAATAAATAACTTAGTGATTGACTATTAGTAATATATGTTGAGTAATAAATAACAATTGTTTATCTCACAGTATTTGATCCTGACCTTCTAAATCAAGATCCAGCCACCCAACAGATTGGTCCAGCTGCAAGGTAACAAGCTTCTTTAATCTTTGGGTTAATATTATTGTTCCTTACTGATTGACACACATTTCTTTTAATTATCAATTTGAGAATTTGGTTGGCAGCATATAATTTAAACCAAATCTGAATCTTACACTCTAAGACAATTTATCCTCATAACCAGCTCATAACCTTTCTCCTTAGAAATGTTCTTGTTAAAGTAGACCAAATTCTGTCACAGGTGGTTGTTACATAGAAATCACAGTGTGCACTTGAATGCCCACTTATTTGACTAACCCAGCTGACTTACCCTGACTTATTTCAGTGGCAGTGCAGTCGATCGCCGTCCCCTTAGTCCAGCCTCTCTCACTAAGTGTGAGGATCTGTTGATGCGACTGGCTCGTTTTTACAAGTACCATGGAATTAACATCAAAACTTGCTATGCTGACTTTGATAAGCATCACATTGGTGTTGTAACTGAGAGCCAGGTAAATATCAGTGTTGTTGCCCTGTTAAATGTGCATCATACTGTAAATAACTGCATGAGCATCTTCTGCAGAGGAGGGCACATCATTAAGAAGTACCAACTGTGTTTTGTGCATACTACATGCAATTTTGATATCATAAGATGGAATTCAGAATTTTACACTTTATAGTACGTGTAATCAAATATTTTCTTACTTTTATTACTGGCATCTTCCTTGCAGTTTTTCAGAAGTTTTCCTGGTTCACCTGATATAATCCATGAAGAGACAGTCCTACTAGCCAAGAAATACCGTGACCCTACCCGACCTGGCTTATGTAACTACTATAGCTTCCATGAAGACATTGAAAGAATGCAAAGTGGTAAATATTTTTTGCTTATTTTTGTTTGATTTTGTCAGCATAATTCCCGAGCAGCGAGCTTTCCTTTGGTAGCACTGTGGCATGATAATGTCATACATGTATTTGCCTGTGTTATCATAGGATTATGGTTTGACTGTGGGATGACTGTGGTAAGTCTAGTGCATGTCATGATGCCGGTAAGGCTGTGTTGATACTATTATAAGTGCTTGACTCTGGTGTTGTCTAAATTTCAGCATTAGCTGAAGAAGAAGACTTCACAAAATACATTCCACAACCAGAGTTTATTGATGACTATGGAAAGGTTAGTTTTAAACTATACACTGTATGTTCACTGTTTAGAAATTTGTCATCTCACATACCTCACATTGTTTTCAGCACTGTTTGCAAGAAAATGTCTTATCGTCAGCTGAACCACAAGCAAATTTACTGTTACTTCACGTCAAACCCAAAGCTGTGGTATTCGCATCGGCCCAGTCAATGTGATATGAGAAACAGACACAATGAGCCAACCAGAACTAAGTTGAAAACATCCAATCCGTGAAAAACATACAAAAATTCACGTGAATCACATCACGACTGGTTTGAGATTGGCACCTAATTGCTCAAAAAAGCTTGTTTGTTTTAATTGGTTGGTAAGCACATCCTACTATATACTTTTTACCCAATCTTGAAACTTTGTAAATGTAAACCAAAACAACACAACCAATTGTATCACAACACTCGACTCACACTGCTAGAAAGCAAATGAAAACTTAAGCAAAAACTTGCACAATAAACTTTACTCAACACAAATCGTAACTGGACAACAGTTATGTCGGCACATTTAATATGGATTTTAGAAAGGAGATAATTTTATGGATTTTGGAAACAAGACAATTTTCTGTTTATTTTCAAACCTAAACCACTCGTTAGTTTTTGCTCTACAAGCGTCCTTATCATACGAAAATGCTTTAATTAATTTTTAGATTTGTAGCTATTTGAGGGCAACTGTGAATAACCTGAGTTATTTCTTTAGCGTCCTGGAACACCGACCTTGCAAGAAATATTTGAGAAGATCAGAGAGGCAATCCACAAGAATGGAATACGAACGACAGAGTTCTTTAAAGACCATGATAAGCTGAGAAGAGGAGAGATCACTGAAAATCAGGTCAGTGACATAACTGAATTACATAAAATACTGTCATTTGTTTTCGATCAACATGAATAACACAGCCTTAGTTCAGGATTCTTCCTTTCAAACGCGAATCTTAAATTTGTGGTGGAGTTTTTCTGAATGCAGTCCACTATTTTTATCCACACTATCTTTGGTCATTCTAACTTATTAATCGGTGCCTTTTGTTTGTTGAGCACTGTTCTTCAAAATCAAACTTATCTGTCTTTTTTAGTTTGTAGAGCTTTTTTCAAATCCCGCTACAAGTAGAGTGAAGTGTAGAATTGATATCCGGTAGTTAAGTTCGCAAGTCGATTAGCCCCTATCCGGTTACCTCTCAACCCGGAGGTCAAAAACACCGACTATTTCTCGTTCTTTAAAGAAACTATAGTTTGCTCATCTTGAAAATTGAAGCCTAAATCTTTCAAGTGCGTCGTTTTTAATCCGTGTCAATCTCCTCCATCCTTGACCATCCTTGTTCCTTTATGGTTTATTATTATCTCTTTAGTGTTTTTCTGTTTTATTAACTACTATTTTCAGGCTTCCTTCCATTTTAAGGTAATTTTATACGTGGCCAAAGTAACTCAAAATGCCTCGACTGAGCTTCACTAAGAACTATTTGGGGACTAAGCTCATCTCTTTTTTGCCGTTGTTCTATCATTGCAGTTTATCTGTGGCCTTAGCCTTTGTTGTGGAACGCAGGCTAATCTGTCCCGTGAAGAGATACAGAAGGTGGTTGATGTTTATCGTCAGCCTGATGGGCGTGTCCGATACAAAGAGTTCTGTCACATCATGGAGAACGGTCAGTTCTGATAAGCCGGACTTGTGCTTGTACTCTCATATTGTTCAAAAACTTAACTGACTCAAAGCTGTTTAACTGTAAAACAACACAAGATTAACGAAAGAGATTCACCTAAGTTCGATGCGACAGAGGTCTTCTAAACGAGGGACCAACACAGTAAACCCCGCTTTTTGCAGACACCTCGCTAGTGTGAACTCTTTCTGTGGTCCTTACGGTTTCCCTATGAACCTATAGACTTACTCGTGAACGCTGGAGAAATTTGAAAACACACCAATCACCGATCATTTTGGATTTGTGTTTGAGGAAAACTCGGTCGGGGAATTCAGATGTTATCGTGACGCTATCGTTTTCGAAAAGCTCCGTTTTCAAACTTTTTTTTGTCTACGATAAAACGCCAACCCGTTGTTTTCAAATTCCTCCGGTTTGAAGAGCGTTTGTGAAAAGCTCCGTTTTCGTGACGAATTAGTGTGGAGGGTAGACCTGACCGTAGAAATAAAGCTACCTTTTCAAATTTCTCCGACGTAGTGTGGACGGGGAGTCACTCATGGACGGTTCCCTAACACAGCTTGAATTGCTAGCATGACATGGAAAGGCAAGACCGCGATAATCGTTTCCTAGCTATTCTGACTCGTTCTTGACAAAAATGATATCGATAGTTTCCCCTCGCATCGCGCAATGTGTAGACTGGTGATTGCTCGGAGAGAGAAAGAAAACCCTCGTGCTTTGCTCAGAAAGTATCTAGAAACCGCTTTGCTAGTTCAGAAAGAATCGAAAACATTTTGTTGTGAATCAAATCGATGGACCTCGTATGTATGCCTAACAGGCCTCAGTTGTTCAAAAGGTGGATAACGCTATCCAGTGGATAAGTGTTCACAAAACAAACTACGCTATCCGCTGGAAAGTGATTTATCAGCTGGATAGCATTATCCACCTTTCGAACAACCTGGGCCAGTACGTTAGTCTCCCTCGCTGAAACAAAAATTCCTTCCACTTTTCACTCAGTGGATAGAAATGGATCGCGGATATTTCACTGATCGATCATAATACTTTTGTACCAGCCCAGCCTCAATGACCACATTCTGGCATATTTTGGGTCAAGCTTGCAGTGAAACCTTAATTGGAAACTAAAATTTAATTGTCATATTCATTTTTGTTCCCGCATTTTCAGCATTTACTGTGCCAGATCTGGAAAAGAAACCCACTGCTGAAGTTTACCGACCGCCAATGGGTGCATTGTCAAAGGTAGAAATTTAATCTGTCTATTCTCAATCTAGGAAATATAAACTAGCTGATTTAGTCCTTGCACTAGCTTTCTGCATTAGAAACTGAGAAGAAAGTCACATTGGGCCCCTTCCTAGTTGTTGTGATTTATGCTAATGTGTTTATAATTTGTTTTCAGGCACCGAATCTACTTTCCGCTGCAGAGGAGAACAGAGTGAATGAAATACTCAACCAAATTGCCGAAACAGTCCGCAAACGAAGGCTTATGGTTTATCCTTATTTCAAAGACTTTGACAGGGTAAATTAAATCATATTTCAGTATTCAGCTTTCCCTTTGGGATTTCTATTGGCTAAGTTTATCTACAGGGAAGAGAAAACTGAGTCGGCAGCATGTTTTGTTGTCGTTGTTCCCGGTTGAGAAGCCGTTAAGTTTTTTTCTCTCTTTGTTGATTTATCTTTCATAGGGAAGTAAGAGCAACCATGAATATTTTACTCCTTTTCAGTTTTATCAGAGGAAGTGCAATTGTGTTCATGTTTTATCTTTTTCTTTTATTTCAGAGTAAAGGCTACACTCGCGGTGTTACTAAACCCCAGTTTGCCAGAATGCTTCATTTCTTATCCATCAATGTTCAGCCCCAGGATCTAGCGGTAAGTTATAGCATTTTGTCACCCTCCCCTCCTCATTTTTCTCCTGATCCACTGCTTTTCAGTTATGTTGTAATTTGTAGAATTTAATTTTTCTACCCTTTACTTCCCGCCGAGAACAATATGGACACAATTCCCCTCCCCCCCCCCCCCCCCCCCCCCCCCCCCCCCCCACACACCTCCCCCCCACCTTTGTTCATATTCTCCCTC
>Ga0126339_10003333_pt1 | contig 11683 bp, 4 predicted proteins | sample OrbTmetagenome_2_FD_92532 | JGI IMG/M metagenome (GOLD analysis project Ga0126339, IMG submission 92532) | Coral microbial communities from Petempiche,Puerto Morelos, Mexico - Orbicella T R C metagenome | ecosystem: Host-associated > Invertebrates > Cnidaria > Coral | place: Petempiche,Puerto...
CATCACTGAAGAAGGTTATAGTATTTTAGCCGAAACGTCTATTTTAAGATTTTTAAGTCAGTGACAACAACTTTTAAGATTTTATTACTATGCCTGACTACAACTACAGTATTTTTAAACACATGAAATAACTTTGAACAAACCAAAAATGATGAGGTTATATGAGAATAAATTTTCCTTAGCAACGGCTCGAAAAGATCGGTTAATGAGCCCTTAAAACAAATATTTGCCTGAGAAGCGAAGCTTCGAGGGCAAACATGCTAGCTTTAAGAACATCAAATTTCCAAGGGGCAACTATCAGACTTCTTCAGAGACCGCAGAAGGCGGTCGAAAATTTAGAGACAGTTTTACTTTTTTAGATCTGTTTTAAACGTTTTTTAAAAAACTATGAGCACAGATCGCTCCAACAGTTTTATTGTCTTTATTGTTCACCACTAAATTTTTTTCCGCGCGCCAGTTCAAAAATCATTTTGAACTATTTTCAACTTTTTTAGATGAAAGCCGTGAAAACCAAATGTAAAAGTTAAAAAGGAAAATAAACAAAACCTACTTAATTCAATTCCAACTGTTTATTTTTTTATAAGCTCGCTTGTGTACAGAAAATTTTTCACGGACGAGTACTCTCCATTCGGGCATTTTCCTCGAACGGGCACTATGGACTGAAAGTGTCTCTCCGCGGGTGAACACTATTGCGTCACGTGATCAATTTAAACCAATAGGAATCGGAGAAAATTTACTGGTGAACTATAGGTAAACAATAGAGTGTTCCTGTAGAGGAACTATATAAACAATAGTCTCCATTTCGCGCGAAAATATGCTCGGATATTTGTCCGCGGACATTATCTGCTCCGAGAAGCGAATAGTTTTCGAGAGCGTAGCTCGAGGAAAACTGTGGGCCTTGAGGAACAGATAATGTCCAAGGACAAATATGCGAGCATATTTTCATGCCAAATAGGGGCTATTGAGTTTGTTACCCTTCAAATATTTTTCGCAACACGCGTGGTTTTGAAAATTGAGGAATATCCTCGGATATTCTCCAGTTTTAGCTGGGGAATATTCGGTCAGGTGACGCGTTTAGACCAATTGCGCGCGAGCGAAAATATTTGATGGATTATAGGGGCTGATAATTGTTAAATAACGTCTCTCCGCGGTCCACTATCGCGTCACGTGGTCAATTTAAACCAATAAGAATAGGAGAAAATTTAGTGGTGAACTATTACGCATAGAAATCGAGAGCGAATAATCTAATTGTTTTAGTGTACATCTATTAATCGTTCAAAACTTTATCTAAGTCCTCTTCAAAGACACTTCGAGAACGCCAAAACGCGGCCGTCATTTTGTTAACAAGGGCACACTGCTATGCGTCTCACTATCTATTACAGAATAGATAGTGAGTAGCGTAGCCAATCATTTGTGATAGAATGCTAGTAGATTTATACTAATACTGAACAGACGCACGGCAACTATTTGTTAATAAGGCAATCTCATTGGTTGCTATGTGTAGCAAAGAATTGTGATTGGTCCAGGAAAATCACGCCACTGTCAAACTTGACTCGAGCGTCGCTTCGCGTGAATAAAAACTTACAGCGAGAGCAGAATTGAACTGTAAAATCTACAAATCTTAAAGAAAATACTGGAAGAGGGTGCAAAGGGTGTAGCCACGAGAGTAAAATTTTTCCGTTTTTGGTCGCCTTTTCTTTTTTGTTTCGTCTTTGTTGTTAAGGTTAATTTTTGCACACCTTTTTTGGTGCAGTTTTTAAATGCAAATTAGTTTTTTCAGGTCGTGTTATGTAATCGTCTATTGTTTATCACGTAACCTCGTTACGTTTATTCTTTTAGTTCAAAATTCCGTTTTATAGCGTTGTAGTTTTTCAGTTGTATTCAGTCGTTGTCAGTTCCGGAGTGCCGTACAGATCTTGTAAGTAATCTCGTTTGCTGTTTTTCGTATTGTTGTATTTTCGGTTTATTTAAGTTTAAGTTCGTATTCATTAATTTCTGTATTTGTTATTTTGGTTTTAAGTGAATCGTTAGAATTAGAGACGAATTCAAAATGTACAGGAGTGTTATTTACAAAGGGTTTTTGCGTGACGCGTGATCGCCCCAAAATTAGCAGCGTGATGCGTGATTGAGACCACGCGGGACAGGACATCATAACGTGATGCGTGATTTGCTATTCTACAAGCACGTGATGCGTGATTTACCAATTAGATTTCCGTGATAAGTGAACGTTCTTTGAACTAGAAGGATACATTCATTCAAAGTAAATAGTAAATAAAGTCTTAAAAAAAGATCATCAAATCGTGGCAGACGTGACACCATTTTCTGGTATTTTTCGTCCTTTTCTTGACCTCTGATATCTTTGATCCTCGTGGATCTCATGGTACTTTAAGTCCAAACAATTGTGATACAAATTATAGGAATAAGTCAATTGAAAATAGTTAAACGTTGCACAAGGACTGTGAGCTTCAGTGTTTTGTCCATTTTGTCGACCGATTATTTTTGGCAGTGCATCAGACCACGAGAATATGGCACACCATATCCGAATCCGGCTATCGTCCAAAAGGGCTGAAACGATAACACACGTTAGAGTTTGGTGTCATTTTATACCGCTCGAGAAGACAGTTGTGTAAGCAACGAGAGACTACACAGGGGAATAACATTGAAAATTGTGATGCTTTAGGCGGCGAGGCACCGGAAGTTGTTTTCGCTCGTAGGCATTCGTAGACGGTAGACGTTGTCGAGCAATTTGAACTACCCTTTCGCTGCAACATGTAATGATTAGATGGTAGAGAGAACCGTAAACGAACGTAATCAATCAAGACTTAATCTGGCTATTGTAATTCAAGATACACATGGTGAACGCGAATTTTAATGGATAACTGTATGTATAGCATAAATTGCAAAGCCGTTACAGAACATAAGCGTGCATATAAAGAATGTTTGGCAAATTAGCATATTATAACCTTAAACTAAGGTGTGTCCGCCATTTTGAATAATCAAATCCAGCCGGTGTCAGAAACTCCTTTGTCCAGTTTGGCTACGACGTCAGTGCTTTCTCATTGGCTCACAGCCAAGCCTTTTGTTCTTTCTCTTTATAAATGCGACACCACCCGGATGGTTGGGCGGCTAGTTAACTCCACCGCAACAAACACATCTCTCTTAATCTCTCTTAAAACAATACCTCCTCTCTTAATCACTCTTAAAACAATACCTCCTCACCTCCTGGATATATAATCAAGTATTCTTCCTCAATCCTCCTCCTAAATATCCCCCAATATCCCCTCAAAGCTTGCATTTCATTAATCCCCTACATATACCTGCACAGTCCACTTCTCATTAATCCCGCACATATACCTACACATCCTACATCTCATTGCTCTCCAACATATACCTACACAGCCTACATCTCATTAATCCCCTACATATACCTACACAGCCTACATCGCATTAATCCCCCACATATACCTATACAGCAATACATCTTATTAATCCCCCACATATACCTACACAGCCTACATTTTATTAATCCCCTACGTATATATACCTACACAGCCTACATCTAACCGAGTTTGGTCTAGGGCCCGCCCCTGCCGGACTGTTTTTCCGCCCTCGCTGGGAGCCTGTTCGCAGGCTAGTTCACTTGCCGTCCGTCCAGCCGTTCGAACGGATACCGTAAGGAACGTTAACGCGTAAGAGGTCACATATTTGCCGATGCATTTTTGTGGTTGAATCGGCAAAGTTCTTCTTTTAACGACGCTTTTGGGGTCGAGAAAGTAAAATTGGCGATGTACTCACTTCTTTTTACGTGACGCGTGATTAGTGAAAAAAATTATCCGTGATGCGTCATTTAATAGAAGAATTCAGCGTGATGCGCGATTGGTACCCCACCTTTACCACCCTCCTGGAAATGTCAAGTCCGTTTTTGTAACCAGAGCAGCCCTGTGAGCCGAAAAGCTTGGACCTTGCCTTAAATATTGCAAGAGTTGAAAAAATACGCTAGGAAAACTTGCGGTTGAGGTCAACACTTAATTCGAGTTTTGAATGAAAAGAGCGTTAGCGACGGTGGAAATTTGTGTTCCCTGTGGTTGGTGATTATTAAATCAGTTTGAAATAGTGTCGGAGTCACCCTATAGCTGCGGTACAGTTGGCCGTGAACTGTAGCGAACTATACTTTGCTCGCTGCTGTGCCCTGATACGGTCTTGAACATTACCGTCGGAAAGCAAGGTTATGTGTTTATTTTCACTGATTTTAAGAAGTGATGTTTTGATGTTTCATTCCTGAAATCAATCTGTGCCAACAATCATTTTGAGACTGAGAAAAGTTGAATTTTTCAAATAAATTAATTTCATAGACATTTTGTTTATTGAGTTTGTTAAATTCGAGACAAAGCAATAGCTTTTACCTTAAAGTAATTTCAAGACGAATTTTGTGTTTGGTTTAGTCTCGCACGACTGCCGACAGACTGACTGCTCAAGTATTTTTTCTGAGTTATTTTCTAAAAAAGAAACGGCTTTTTCTTTTCTCTTCCTGCTTCTCGTATCTGTTCAATTACTCGACAAGACCTTTTTTGTACCTTATCTTTTGTCCAGTCAGGTAAAATTTTAATTAAATTCTCAAAACTTTCCGCCATTTAAAAAAAAAAAACAGAGGAAAAAACTTTGTAATGATGACGTCAATCGTGCGTCTGTCCTCTAATAGATCATAGGCGAGAACCAATCAAAATGCTAGAATAATTTGGGTTATTGTATAAACGGAAATAACTGCTTTGTTTGTCTTTGTAAGCAAGGATACGAGGGCAAATAGTGTGAAATACGTCAGTCTTGACTCTGTGTTTTAACAATAATTTGAAGGCTTCACGATGTTCTGATGTTATAGTTAAAAAAAATCATGGATGTTATTTTTAAGCCTACAAAAAAAAAATACTCTCTTTATTGCTTTGAATGCCATCAGCAACACATGCATACAGGAGCCCATCACTAGGAGCGTGGAACTACCATACTAAGGCTTTTTTGTCTCCACTTCACAACGAATGAACACGCACTCAGCTAATAGGCAAATAAGTTTATCTGGGGAGGGCCTGGCAAGGACCAACCCAAACTACATTACAGCAACTACATGAATAAGAATCTACATTAATCATCCAATAACTGTTCATCAGACAGGTGTAAACTGCTATCACCGACCACTTGTACAATCTGTCCTTGTCCTTGATTCTTGTAAAAAGCTCATCTTCAGAGTAGATGTGAATACAATATGTATTTGACGACTGAGCACAGTTATTACATATGCTCGTAGGAAGTCCACAAACATAACGCAAACCAAACGAGCTTTACATCTGACTGCCGTTATAACTAGAGTGCTGAGGTGTCCGCTACGTTGGACAAAAACCCCATAGACAAGTATATTATGCCGGTCAGGCCGGGTTGTCCACTACTTTGGACCAAAAACTCCGGCAAAATACAAATATATCGTACAATTTAGGCTAGTAAACTAGAAAACTGAATTACAAGTAAAGAACGCTAGTACAGAAGAGGATAATAATAACGGAGCTGACCAACCGCTAACAATAGAAGTGCGATTAGAACGGAGGCCAGAAAAAACCTGCTGTAAAAAACCCATTGGGAAAAAAGCAGGAAGTCTGGGTAGGGACCATGACTCATGCTCCGGCGATTGGAAGCCTTTCCTACGGAGGCTTTACAAAGGTACGACTGTCGAAAGTGCTGTAAAAATACCTGAAAAACTAAAATTAAAAAATTGAACAGAGCTCTCAACAGGGTTGATTCAGAGGCCTAGATGACTATCACGTGCTACACTCCCCCTTATATACCCCTTTCTCTCTACTCATGATGCACCGGCCTGGAGCCCAGGCCGCGTTATGTCCCGTGCCGGCAAAATTATTATTTCGGCTTTCTTCGCAGCTCATCCGTCAGAAATAACACATGTCACGGCATTTTTGACTGTTCTATTTTTAGGCTTCTTTTCCCGCGAAACAGGTCAGTTCCAGTCTACGTAAGCGCGCATAGGTAAGGAAAGAATGATAATGCGATTTCCGATTTCTTCACCCCCTCAAGAAAAATCAAACTTTCTTGCAAAGCCCCCTCCCCTCCCCAGCAGGAAGACCTCCGTAACCCCTCTCAACAACACTAGATCTTCCATTAAAAATCCCATGAGTCCTCAGAGCCCAGGATTGGAGATTGTCACCTATATCATGCAGTCTTGTTCCTTTGCATCCTCGAGCGTTTAGATATGTGCTACAGTCGCGCTTTTGATCTCGGGATCTTTGAGATCCTTAGCATGTAACAGTTTTGGCCCTCCCTCGGGTCACTTCGCGTATTTCCCACGCGTAGAAAAATCTCAACGTGGACAGTGCGTGGATTAGAGATCATGTAGTCTTGTTCCCTTGCATCCTCGCCCGTTTAGACATGTGGCACAGTCGCGTTTTTGGTCTCAGGATCTTTAAGATCCCAAGAAGGTGACAGTTTTGGCCCTCCCTCAGATCACCTCGCGTGTTTTTCACGCGTAGAAACATTTCTACGTGGAAAGTGCGTAGATTGGAGATTGTCAACTATATAATGCAGTCTTGTTCCTTTGTATCTTTGCGCGTTTAGAGATGTGCCACATGTACGTTTTTGGTCTCGGAATCTTTGAGATCCTTAGCAGGTGACAGTTTTGGCCTCCCTCATATCTGTTCGCGCGTTTTTCACCAGTAAAATAATCGCTACGTGGACAGTGCGTGGATTGGAGATTGTCACCTATATCATGCAGTCTTGTTCCTTTGCATCCTCGCGCGTTTAGAGATGTGCCACAGTTGCAATTTTGGTCTCGGCATCTTTAAGATCCTTAGCAGGTGACAGTTTTTGGTCCTCCCTGGTGACCACCTCGTGCGTTTTTCACGCGTGGAAAAATTTCTACGTGGACAGTGCTTGGATTGGAGATTGTCACCTACATGTAGTCTTGTTCCTTTGCATCCTCGCGCGTTTAGAGATGTGGCACATTCGCGGTTTTGGTCTCGGGATCTTAAAGATCCTTAGCAGGTGACAGGTTTGGCCCTCCCCCGTGACCACCTCGCGCGTTTTTGACACGTAAAAAAATCTCTACGTGGAAAGTTTGTAAATTGGTGATTGTCACCTGTATCATGCAGTCTTGTTCCTTTACATCCTCGCGCGTTTAGAGATGTGCCACAGTTGCGTTTTTGGTCTTGGGATCTTCGAGATCCTTAGCAGGTGACAGTTGTGGCCCTCCTTCGGATCTCCTTGCGCGTTTTTCTTGCATGGAAAAATCTTTACGTGGACAGTCCGTGGACTGGAGATTATTACACTTATCATTACGTCTTGTTCCTTTGCATCCTCGCGAGTTCAGCGATGTGCCGCAGTCGCGTTTTCGGTCTCAGGATCTTTGAGATTTTTAACAGGTGCCAGTTTTGGCTCTCTTTCGGAACTCCTCGGGCGTTTTTCACGCGTGGAAAAATCTTTACCTGGACAGTGCGTAGATTCGAGATTGTCAAGTATATTATGCAGTCTTGTTCCTTTGCATCCTCGCGCGTTTAGGGATGTGCCAAATTCGCGTTGTTGGTCTCGGAATCTTTGAGATCCATAGCAAGCGACAGTTTTGGCGCTCTCTCGGATCTCTTCGCGCGTTTTTCACGCCAGGAAAGATCTCTACCTGGACTGTGCGTGAATTGGAGATTGTCACCTATATCATGCAGTCCTCTTCATTGGCAACACCGCGCGTTTAGAGATGTGCCACAGTCACAACTTTGGTCTTAAGATTTTTTGAGATCGTTAGCAGGTGACAGTTTTGGCCCTCCCTCATATCTCCTCGCGCGTTTTTTAGCAGTAGAAAAATCTCTACGTGGACGATGCGTGGAGTGGAGATTGTCACCTATATCATGCAGTCTTGTTCCTTTGCATCCTCGCGCGTTTAGAGATGTGGGATAGTCGCGTTTTTGGTCTCGGAATCTTTGAGATCTTCAGCAAGTGACAGTTTTGGCTTTCTCTCGGATCTTCTCGCGCGTTTTTCACGCGTGGAAAACTCTTTACGTCGACAGTGCGTGGACTGTAGATTGTTACATTGATCATTTAGTCTCTTTTCTTTGCATCCTCGTGTGTTTAGCGATGTGCCACAGTCGCGTTTTGGGTCTCAGAATCCTTGAGATCCTTAGCAGGTGCCAGGTTTGGCCCTCTGTCGGATTCTCTCGCGCATTTCTCACGCGAGAAAAAATCTCTACGTTGACAGTGCGTGGATTGGAGATTATCAGCTATATCATGGAGTCTTGTTCCTTAGCATCCTCGCGCGTTTAGACATGTGCCACATTCGCGCTCTTTGGTCCCGGGATCTTTGAGATCCTTATCAGGTGACGGTTTTGGCCCTCCCTCGGATCTCTAATCGCGTTTTGCACGCGTGGAAAACTCTCTACGTGGACAGTGCGTGGACTGGAGATTGTTACCTCCATCATGTAGTCTTGTTCCTTTGTATCCTTAGAGATGTGCCGCAGTCGCGTTTTCGGTCTCACGATCTTTGAGATCCTTAATAGGTGCCAGTTTTGGCCCTCTGTCAAATGTCCTCGCGCGTTTCTTACACGTGGAGAAATCTCTACGTGGACAGTGCGTGGATTGGAGATTGTTGGCTATATTATGCAGACTGTTTTCTTTGCATCCTCGCGCGTTTAGAGATTTAACATAGTCCCGGTTTTAGTTTTGCAATCTTTGAGATCGTTAGCAAGTGAGAGTTTTGGCTTTTTGTCGAATCTCCTCATTTGTTTTTCAGGCGTGCAAAAAGCTCTACATGGGCAGTGCATCGACTGGAGATTGTTACCTCTATTATGTAGTCTTGTTCCTTTGCATCTTCGCGTGTTTAGCGATGTGCCACAGTCGCGTTTTCGGTTTCAGCATCTTAAAGATCCTTAACAGGTGCGTTTTCCGTGTTTTTCACGCGTGAAAAAATCTCTACGTGGGCAGTTTGTCAATTGGAGATTGTCCCCTATATCATGCAGTCTTGTTCCTTTTCACCCTCGCACGTTTAGATATGCGCCACATTCGCGTTTTTGGTCTCGGGATCTTCGCGATCCTTAGCAGGTGACAGTTTTGGCGCTCTCTTGGATCACCTAGCGCGTTTTTCACCCGAGAAAGATGTCTACCTTGACAGTATGTGGATTGAAGATTGTCACCTATATGATGCAGTCTTCTTCCTTTGCAACCTTGCACGTTTAGAGATGCGCCATATTCTCGTTTTTGGTCTCGGGATCTTTGATATCCTTAGCAGGTGACAGTTCTGGCCTTTCCTCGGATCTCCTCGCGCGTTTCTAAAACTTGGAAAGATGTCTACGTGGACAGTGCGTGGACTGGAGGTTGTTACATTTATCACGTAGTGTTGTTCCTTTGCATCCTCGCGTGTTTAGCGATGTGCCACAGTCGCGTTTTCGGTCTCAGGATCTTTGAAATTCTCGACAGGTGCTAGTTTTGGCCCTCTGTCGGATCTCCTCACACGTTTCTCACTTGTGAAAAAATCTCTACGTTGACAGTGCGTGGATTGGAGATTGTCACCTATATAATGCAGTCTTGTTCCTTTGCCTCGTCGCGCGTTTGAAGATGTGGCACAGTCGCGTTTTTGATCTAGAGATCTTTAAGCTCCTTACAAAAGATAGTTTTGGCCCTCCCTCATATCTCCTCGTGCGTTTTTCACGAGCTGAAAAATCTCTACGTGGACAGTGCGTGGATTGGATATTGTCTTCTTTATTATGCAGTCTTGTTCCTATGCATCGTCGCGCGTTGAGGGATGTGCCACACTCACAATTTTGCTCTCGGAATCTTTGAGATCCTCTGCTGGTTAAAGTTTTGACCCTTCCTCGTGACCACCTCGCGGGTGTTTTACGCGTGGAACAATGTCTAAGTGAACAGTGCGTGGATTGGAGATTGTCACCTATATCATGCAGTCTTGTTCTTTTGCATCTTCGCGCGGGATCTTCTCGGGATCTTTAACATCCTTAGCAGGTGACAGTTTTGGCCCTCCCCCATGACCTCGTCGCGCGCTTTTCATGTTTAGAGATGTGGCTCAGTTGTGATTTTAGTCTTGGAATCTTTGAGATCCTTAGCAAGTGACAGTTTTGGCGCTTCCTCGGAACTCCTCGTGCGTTTTCTACGCGTGCAAAAAATTCTACATGGACAGTGCGTGGACTGGAGATTGTTGCATTTATCATATGGTTTTGTTCCTTTGCAAACTCGCGTTTTTAGCGTTACAATTGCGCTTTTAGTCTCAGTATCTTTGAGATCCTTAACAGGTGCCAGTTTTGGCCCTCTGTCGGATCTCCTGAAAGGTTTCTCAAGCGTGAAGAAATCTCTACGTAGACAGTGCGTGACTTGGAGATTGTCACCTATATAATGCAGTCTTGCTCCTTTGCATCCTCGCGTGTCTAGAGTTGTGGCACAGTCGCGTTTTTTGGCTCGGAATTCTTGAGATCCTTAGCAAGTGACAGTTTTGGCCCTTTCTCGGATCTCCTCGCGTGGGAAAAACCTTACGTGGACACTGCGTGGACTGGAGATTGTTACCTCTATCATCTAATCTTGTTCTTTTGGATCCTCGCGTGCTTAGCGATGTGCCACAGTCGCGTTTTCGGTATCGAGATCTTTGAAATCCTTAACAGGTGCCAGTTATTGCCCTCTGTCGGATCCCCTCGCACGTTCCTCACGCGAGGACAAATCTCTACGTGGACAGTGCGTGGATTATTGGGGATTATCACCTATATCATGCAGTCTTGTTCCTTAGCATTCTCGTGCTTTTAGATATGTGCCACATCGCGTTTTTGGTCTCGGGATCTTTGAGATTCTTAGCAGGTGACAGTTTTGGCACTCCCTCGTGACCACATCGCGCGGTTTCACGCGTGGAATATTTTCTACGTGGACGGTGCGTGGATTGGAGATTGTCAACTATACCATACAGTCTTGTTCCTTTGCATCCTCGCGCGTTTAGATATGTGCCACATTCGCGTTTTTGGTCTCGGGATCTTTGAGATCCTTAGCAGGTAACGGTTTGGGCTCTCCCTCGAATCGACTAGCACTTTTTTCACGCGTGGAAATATGTCTACCTGGACAGTGCGTGAATTGGAGATGGTCACCTACATTATGCAGTCTTGTTCCTTTACATCCTCGCGCGTTTAAAGATGTGGCACATTCGCGTTTTAGGTCTTGGGACCTTTGAGATCCTTAGCATTTCACTGTTTTGACCCTTTTTCGAATCACCTAGCGCGTTTTTCACGCGCAGAAACATGTCTACCTGGACATTGCGTGGATTGGAGATAGTCACCTATATCATGTAGTCTTCTTCCTTTGCATCCTCGCGAGTTTAGAGATGTGCCACATTCGCGTTTTTGGTCTCGGGATCTTTGATATCCTTAGCAGGTGACAGGTTTGGTCCTTCCTCGGATCCCCTCGCGCGTTTTTCACGCATGGAAAAATGTCTACGTGGACAGTGCGTTAACTAGAGATTGTTACTGCTATCCTGTAGTCTTGTTTCTTTGCATCCTCGCGTGTTTAGCGACGTGCTATAGTCGCGTTTTCGGTCTCAGATCTTTGAGATCCTTAACAGGTGCTAGTTTTGGCCCTCTGTCGGATCTGTTCGCACGTTTCTCATGCGTAAAAAATCTCTACGTGGACAGTGCGTGAATTGGAGATTGTTGGCTATATCATA
>Ga0126339_10003334_pt1 | contig 11680 bp, 8 predicted proteins | sample OrbTmetagenome_2_FD_92532 | JGI IMG/M metagenome (GOLD analysis project Ga0126339, IMG submission 92532) | Coral microbial communities from Petempiche,Puerto Morelos, Mexico - Orbicella T R C metagenome | ecosystem: Host-associated > Invertebrates > Cnidaria > Coral | place: Petempiche,Puerto...
TAGGAGTATTTCTACTCCCCCCTGGATGGGATGCTAGTCCATCGCAGGGTTACCCCCAGCATTAAGTTCGCCGGTACCCATTTATACACCTGGATGGAGAGAGGCACTGTGAGAGTAAAGTGTATTGCCCAAGAACACAACACAATGTCCCCGGCCAGGGCTTGAACCCGGACCCCTCGATCCGGAGACGAGAGCACTAACCATGAGGCCACCGTGCCTCCCACCTTACCCCCACATGACTCCAGTCTTAAACAGAGTACTTTGCTGTCTGTTTTTGACGTTGTTACTTCCACATGCACAACAGTTTTGGAAAACTAGATCAGATGGAAAAGAACAACAAAATGTGGAGGTTTCTCTCTGGTTGAGAGCCACCTCCAACAAAAAAGCGAGGAATAATGAGGATGGACAGGAATCCAACAGAAATAACAAAAAAAAAAGATCACAAACATTTCAAAACAGTTGGATGAAATTAAAGGGAGACCATGGCTGGTTTTCAAAGAAGATGCAAGGTTTTCTTCCATTTGCAAGGAAGCAGCAGCTGTGCACGTTAATTCTTTAATTCTTTAATTTTTTAATTGTTAAGATCCATTAAACGTGGAAATCCAGGGCTACTTAATTTTGACTTGGGCTACTAAGAAAACAAGGAAACTGGCCCGGCTGGCCACCAAGCACTGGAGTTAATTTTCAGCCCTGTCATTCATGTTGTGAATTGCTTTTCACTTAGTCTTTTAACGGGGTAGTTCTATTGTTAAATGTATTCTTCAAACTTTTCTGCTTCAATAACTAATACTAGAAAAAAGCACACAGCAACATGTGATTAAATCAGATCATAAGTTGACCTAAGTTGTGTTCTGTTTGAACTCTAGCAAAGGCTAAACTAATAGCAACTCAAAAGTTCATATATAACAGAAACATGATTTCAGATCAAGTTCTATGACTTAACAAGGCTGTGCTCTAGGAAAAATTCTAGGGAGCCCTTCGGGCACCCAACCTTGTAGGCTAGGGTGCCCAGAAGTCAAGCTTCACCATGGCCTGAACAAAGAAAAAAAATTCACAAATTAATTAATAGCCCTTTTCATGGTTAAACTTTCTTATTTACATTACAATGTAATCCAACGTGGATGCGAGGCAATTTCGGGCTAAAACTACAAAATAGCCCGAAATTGCCTCACATACATGCTAGATTTTATTGTAATGCAAATGGGCAAAGGTAACTGTGAAAAGAGCTATTGATCAATTAATTAAAATTATGTAATAACATTATTAACTAATTCATTATAACTGATTAACTTTCAAATAAAAATGTCTTGCATTATTTCTAGGGCATTTATCACATATTACAGATGCAAAAGATATTGGTGGCAAGTACTTTTTTGTAATACTCTTATCAAAGGTCCACAAAGAAAGACAAAATTTAGATGTTTTTTTAGTTAAAATGTTGATAGATGTAGAAAAATTCACTTCTTTTTCCCTCTATGCTTCTGAAAATTTAGTTCACAATCTCTTTCAATTAGGGACTTTTCAGTACATTATACAACTCACAAGAAGTAAGAAGACTTTTTGTTGACGCTACATGAAGTATACGAGGAAACTCTTGCCCTTATCACTGCAGTCCAGTGTTAAATGTATAAAAAATGTATAAGCAGCGAGCCACCGATGTTTTGACTTCACAGATTGATTTAACATTCTGAATTGATCCATTTTGCCTCGAAAACTTCAATACAACTCAAGGAATCAAAAGGGGAAAGACAAATTATTGTGTTACTGTTTTCATCCTCAAAAAGGAGGTTGCCCGGCCAGGCGACTCGGTATGTTTTTCTTGTCATCCGAAGTTGGAAGCTGGTCGCTTGAGGCAACCAGGCCCTGCTAGAGCACAGCCTTGCGTGTGAAATTTTCTTTGAAAAATTTACTCATTTTTGTTCATGTTATGATTGTAAAACAAAAAAAATAAAATGACCAAGAAGAAGTGAACCTCTGCAGCGTTAATTGCCAAGATTGAGTTTAGTGATAAATATCATCAGTGGCAGATCCAAGGGAAGGGGCTGGGGGGAACGCCACCCCCCCCCCCCCCACTAATATTGGGTAAAAAATAAGAAATCACATAAGGAAGAAAAGCCGGCAGGGAGAGCAAAACAAAACCACCGCCCCCCCTCTTAGCTCCAGGTCTGGATCTGCCACTGAAAAACACTATATAAAGTATTGATCCAGAAGCCTTCTGATTCTTTATACACTTACAAGATTTCTTTGAGCCAAAAGATCCAGATTTTGTGGTATTCAAACATCATTCCAGGCCATTTCTAAGTAAAATCTAAACATAAATGTTCTTCACAAGTTTTCAATCATTCCCTTGAAATCACAAGCGCTTTTCTCAGAACATTGCATCATGGGTAGTAGTAACTTGTTCCCAGGCTTTTATCAGCATTCAAATCAAGATGGTGGCCCATGTCTGGCATGTTCAATTTTCACAAAAAAAAATCAGCTTTTTACATCAATTTACAGGCCTGTCACAGGCTAGAAAGTATTCCGACATCATTTACAGAAGGTCATAGCAATTACAAGCAATTTTACTCCTACAGAGTTGGAAAATTGCTTCACGAGATTGACTGGAAAGGAGTCAAAATTCTTGATAAAGAGTCGGTAGATGTCAAAAGGAAAATCAAGGAGGCCATCCATATCAGACGTCAACGCCCAACACTGAACAGAGACGGGAGCTATGATCTTCCCGCCATCTTTGACCATCTGTTGTCACGTGATTAAACAATTTGCATTCACGTGACATCGTGAGCTCACCTTAATCGCTGATGAAGACTGTGCAATACGGTCGAAAGCTTCACTTACAAATTTTTCAGACTTTGTGACAAGAATAATTTGCTCATTTATATATACAAAATGTTTTTTTGTTGTTGTTGTCGTTAGCAGCATAAGCGGTAGAAGAAGAGTACCATAAATACCTGAAGGTGAGACTGGCCAAGTAGGAAGAACAAAGAAAACCTCAAGAGTAGTTTTTTTCGTGCTGTTTTTCAGATTTATAGCCGGCGCGATCGATTGCAACATCAACATCACAATCTTTGTTTAAGTTTCAACACAGCAGTTTAAAAGAATGTTTTTCCTTTGAAATTGCCTGAAGGATGGATGTTTTCGACAGCAAAAATACCTCCTAACACAAAAAGCTTACTAAACTTGGCAGAAACAACATTTTACAAAGTAAGCATCACGCCACCATGCTTTTTTCGATTTTTGCAAACTTTAAATCTCCTGACCCCTTGGGTGGTCGCCAATCTTGTACCTCGAGTCTTCGTTCCTTACTACCGCTGGTCAAAGGGAACAAAGACGCTGAGTACAAGGGTGGGGTGATCGCATGATGCCTCACACTGAAGTGTGTGCTAGAGCCCAGGCATGTCACGGAAATATTACTGTTTTAAGCCACCTCAAAAATTAGGTAAAACATCTAAAAGCAAACCTGTCAATGCAACATTTGAAGGAGCATCTCCGTGAGACCTCTGAATCAACCCATGGATCATCTGCTCAAATCTCTCGCATTCTTTCTTCCAGGTATAAATCTCGATGTACTTATCTCTGAGACGCATAGCACTGGCATGTCTGGCTTCTGGCTTCTGCTCTGACAACTGTTGGATTTTTCCTGCCCAGTCCTCTGGCTTATCTGAATTGACTACCACAGCCCTCCCACCCTCCACCTCATCTAAAGCTTTGGCTATCCCAGATTCACTGGAGACAAGAACAGGCACACCAGCTGAAATTGCTTCCAGGGCAACCAGACCAAACCCTTCAGTACGAGACGGCATCACAATCAAGTCCGCTGCACGAATCATCTTTTTCATTTCTTTGTTGTCACGATAGCCACGGATGGTTAATTGGTTGCGCACTATGTTTGTTTCCTCAAGAAACCACTTCTCTACTCTCCTCTGTTCATCTTGTGGTGAACCAACAAATGTCAGTTCAAACTTCCTTCCAAGCAAAGCTACTGCCTTTCCAACAATGTCATATCCCTTAAGTGCAAAGTCCTCAAAACTTCCACGGCCAATCATGAAGACGCTGAATTCCTCTGCCTCCGCTGGTTGAACATTAGCCAATGGTGTTGCCCGAGTTAAGAAATTCTCGAAAATTCCAGGAGTGATGACTTCTACTTTGATGTCAGGAAGACTTCTACTGTATTTCCTCTGAATTCGAGAACCCACAGCAACAACCAGATTGGCCGCTTCGCAAAACTCTAATTCTTGCTTATTCTTCTTTTCGTTGTCTGCAATTGCATCTGGTGTGGAGACGCATTCTAATTTGTGTTTTCCCAGGTCTTCACAGAAAACATGAACGAAATGTATCCACTTACATTTTGTCCTGTCCGAAATGAAATAGGCAGGGCTGCCAAACTTTCTACCATGGCCTACCACAACATCTGGAGTTGGAAGTTCTGGTGGTGGAATTTTCAGCCACTCCATCGGATCATTAGCTCCTGGATGCCGTCGTGCAGTGATCAAATTCACTCCTTGATTGCTGGCATCTAATCTGTCCTCCTCGCTGCTGCTGCATACATAACAGTGAACTTTGATCCGGTCGCTAGCTGCTTTAGCCAGACTCACAGCAAACTCCCTGTCGAAAGTGGACAAACCGCCCTTGAATGATCCCCAGTTGTTGCAGATGAACAGAACATTGATATGCTGAGACATCTTCACGAGCAGATGACTGAATTCGGCGCATCCTTTCCACTCAGATGAAGAATTCTTGCCTTTCACATGGACTAAAGGTACCGTTTCAATCCAAAGGCTCCATATCAAACTTTCATCAACATGGAGACGGTTGCCGACCGTCTAAGGCAAGTAATGCCTCAAAAAATTACTTCCGCGTCTGCCAACAAAACTGACGTGAATACATTTGTCCATATTCGGCAAATTTATTCGGCATACGTTAGACCCAGATTACGAGTCGTTCACGGGCGTATCAGCGCGGGAGAATCTGGACTCAGGAGCCAGTACCAGGGCCCAGGAGAGTTAACGGCCCATTTCAAAACGTTCCTTCTTAACCGAGGACAGGAATATATTTTGGAACGTCCATTGTACTTGGCTTCCATTTCAATGACAGATGTCTATTTGGGTAGTGCAACATTTATGTAACCCCTTGCAATGCAACCCAACTCTCGCTACAAACCCACCCCACCCCCTTCTTAATTGGGATATCTAATTTTGACTCACTGCATAAGTAAAACTTGAGAGATGATCAAAGAAAGAGAATGAATCTCCCATATACCGGTACGTGTTATATCCAAAGTAGTTCTCTTTTTAGAAGTGGTATCCAGCTAGTCCCGCGAGTGTTACTTCTTGATCTTATCTTGCAAAACTTAGTAAAATCAGCCAAACTTGACGACTTTATCTGAAATTTTGCTACGCCACTGCACTCGAAGCTTGATGTTTCCATGGTAACCGTATTTTTTTCAAATTTAGGAATGTTCTTGGTTTTATTGACAAAATTTAGTTTTCCTGCAGTTATCTTTTCCATAGTTAGGACTTAAACATTGTCTTATTGAGTTTGATTAGTTTTTTCGTCAGTTTTCGGTGGTTTTCAGTTTCTTAAGCTTCTTAAAAATCAAGAAATCCGTTGATTGCGGAACCATGATTCAAGATAGCTGCTGCATAGATATCATAACGTAATTACAATGTAATGTGATGACATCATTTCATGTTGCTTACTGGCTCAGAAGAAACATTTTTGGACGTACTATAACAGACATTCAGTTGCAGGAGACCAGAATCCACAGCCCCCCCACACACACCCCCACCGGGACGTAGAAGATAGAGAAAGAGGGAAGGTAAGTACAACTTAAACTCAATTTTATCTAAATTCAAGTCGAAATCAGTAACAATTCTTGTATTTTCAAGCATGTTCCAGGCACGTGGTTATTGAGAGCAACAAGAAAAGCGGCAACAGAAAAATAGAGGAGGGGTGTGGTGTGACTACCAGGTCATTTCTTTGCACCCGAACAACTCTGTTGAACATTGGACAAGTCACACGGAAATGCATTTTCTAGGTTAGCTAAAGCCCTACAGCAATTTCTTTGCCAAAACCGCGTTGTTGAGCCATTCTAGAGAAATACAGACTATGCCGTTTGTTCCTTTGTGTTGCTGCTATTGCTGTGTTGCTCTTTAGCAACAAAGCAACTACGTGCATTTCTCCACGATTTTACTACTGAGCAATCTTATCACTGATTTTACTGCGAAAATGCTTCAAGTAATATGCTTTGTCATCAAGTGTGAAGCCAAGTTTTCTAAAGTGCGACTCTTGAGATTTTCAAGTGCACTTGAGCCATTTTTGTCAATAAGCTCGTAGCCTGCTCGCAGGCTCACGTTGGAGCACATGCGTGCGCGGCGCAGCTGCGAGCGCGAAATCGAGCGGCGAAGCCGCGAGACGAGAAAGTGCCTCTTTACCAAACTCCTTCCCGCTGGATCACTTTGCTCTTCGCCGCTCGCTCGCGTGCAAAATTGAGCCTGCTCGCAGGCTAATAAGCTCGTAAATCGTACACTCGTATCTGTCGTTGCTACGTCGACCGTTTTGGCCGTCTTACAGGTGTACACGAAACCCTGTTTTTCATTGTAAAAGGTCCCCAAACTTGATTCGTACCAGACTTCGTTGGTCTCTGTTTAGTTTCTGTTTTATTGATATATTTAGATTGTGTTACATATGCACAGTTTATAGGCCAAAATAAGTTTTTTTTTCTAAGAAAAGAAATGTTGTACTCCCGAAAAAACAGGTGTCTTGTTTACACACCTACCTTCCCAGTTCTACATCGGCCTTTTGGCTCTGTCCCCAAGGTGGCCGTTGCGGAGAGGTTCGACTGTGGAGCCTAATCAAACATTTCCTGTTACAACAGTTACGATATCAATCAACTACTTTACTGTTCAAATTGAAATTCTGATTTCTTATGCCACTCGATTCACAGTTTGTGGTGGAATACTCTAGCGATCCGCATAATTTAATTATCGCATTTGTATTATTAACAAGTAAACAAGTTAAAAAAAAGATCTGGGTCATGTTTTTAACTTTTTTTTTATTTATTTATGGGTTTTTTTTTTTTCATATCTTTAATAAATTGGGTGTTTTAACTTGAGCCGTAGTATATATTTACTTTTTTGTTAGTCCAAACTATTATCGCCTGAACTGTGGGCCCAGCTACACTACAGCATATTGTATGTCTTTTATTTTTATTTGTTCAATATGTAATTCCTCCACTTCTTGTTGAATCACAACAGTTTGTAACAATTACAGTAAGAAGAAATGGAGAACGGCAAGACATTGTTAGACTAATTATATCAATACATCCAGTTTTGATAAAAAGTCAAACGAAATGAATTAAACGTTAGCTTATTATAAGGATTGTTAGGCTATCTATTCACACACAATCCGGCACTATGAACTCATGTAAATTGACATTTGGCCTGTGTGTACATAAACCAATTATACCCTACAACCGTACCCAAAATTTAGTGTGCTGTAAATGGCTGCAATATAGGTAGGTAACGATGGTGTATGATGTTTGTGCAATATTTCATTATACGTTGCCTTAAGTTGCATAACATCGCCCATAGTCGCTTAAATTGCCTAAATTCGCCACGATTTCCTTGCCAATTTTGCTGAAATCGCATTACAACGCCACAAATGGCCCTAAGTTCCCAATGTAACGGCGATTTGGGTCCCAGAGTAGTCCTATGCATGAACATTTCGACACTAAACTAACTTACAAAGGATGGGAGCTTCCACAAAGTCTGTTGGACAGTTAAAGCCCGGCTCAACCGCTCATGGGAGAGTGTCTCTTGTAGGGGGTGGGGGTTTCAATAGCTTTTATTCTTCATAGCTCAGTAGTTTCCCACCGCTACTACTACTTCCATTGCTGCCACTGCTTAATGATATAAGTTAAATAACTAATAAATTGTAGACATGTTTGGTTAAACTGACCGTGGGCACTAAAAAGACCTCCATGGTTCACTAAAGCAAAACAACAAAACGGATAATTAACAAATCAAGAAGCCTAAGCCGTGTATTACACTGTGATAAAACACGACGGGCATTTGAGTACACGAGGGAAATGTAGAAAACACTCACCTGCGGCTCGTGTTTTATACATTTCCCGAGTGTTCTCAAATGTTCGGAGTGTTTTATCACAGTGTAATACACGGCTTAGGCTTCTTCATTTGCTTTATGATATAGAGGTAATGTGGCGAAAAACAGTAAAACGCGCTTTTTCTATGTTTTAAACTCTGATAAAACACGGGTTTTTGACCAATCAGAATGCGCGCAGGGTCCTATCTATATTATAAAATGAAATAAATGATGATGAACTAGTGAATACGACGATAAAGATTATTGTTAAACGAAATCACGCTATACCCTAAGCTTTCCTGAGGGTTTCAACTAAGGTCAGCGAGACTGTCAAACATGACCACTGTGAGAGCAACTGTTAGAAGCTTAAGTAATAATCAAGACAAAACAAACAACAAAACTTAGTATACGCAGGAACACATCACTGGGAGCGTACAACTACCCCATATTCCTGTCAAGGCGATTTCACAGACTGATCTATTTTTAGTTTGAATTAATTTAACGCGAACTTAGACCCCACGGGAACTTCAGTGACCACTCACAAACAAGGGCTTAACTTTTAACTGACGTCATCATCTCACCGGAAGATTACAAAGAAAAACCGCCATTTTTTCCCTTATCGATGCGCGCTCATTTATAGACCAGAACTGACCTATCTCGCCGGAAAAGAAGCGTAAAAATAGACCGCGGTCTGTTAAAAATGCCGTCACATCAGCTCAGTATGGGAGTTGCACTCTCCTAATGATGGGCTCCTGGTATAGGTATATGTGTGGGCTGACCTTGACTGTCAGAAAGCCAAGGACCACGAGACAACATAAGATAAACTGACATTAACAGTTTAGTGCTGAACAAATTTGGATTCTCGACAATTATTTTTAACTGGTTTCATTACTAGCGTCTATACTTTTATAGCAGAACTCTGCTATTATACTTAATTATGCAAATGCTGCAATTTAATTGGCTGAGTTAACATCGTACTTGGCTTACTACGAGTTTTATTTTTTGATTTCTATCCAGCCTTAGAGTTGTTTTTACTAGAAATATGAGGGTTTGCTACTTTGCAGTTATGTCTTCAAGTTCACAAAGTACACAAAGTACACATTAGATGCAGAACACAAACTTTGCCGGTGTTGTCCTTTTGTAACCATCTAGGGGTTACAAACCACACTTGCATCCCCAGTATGGCTACAATGAGAATTTGTCCATGTTCCGAGGTGAGGACAGTCAAATAGCGAACTCTCTCCTCCTTGGCATCGGACATTGTCCATCCAAATATAGCCTGTTCCCTTACCGTATTTTGCACAGCACGGAGCTGAGGATGCGCTGGAGAATCCAAGCTGACGACACACTACATTTGCATGGTTGATATTCCAGATATCATCGCACACCGTCCCCCAGGCTCCATACAAACTAACTTCTACACGACCATAGTTAGCTCCACCATTAACCAAACGAACAGAAGCGCACTGTACACTTGCGTCACTGCTGTGAGTGCAATCATGTTTTCCCCACCCACGGTGTCTGCAATCATAGATATTTGACTCGCTTCCTGAGCATGCCACATCATCCATCCATATCGGACCGGATCCCTGACCATGAGCAGCCCTAGTGAAAGCTCGAGAGGCTTGTTGATATCCAAGTTGCTTGCACACCACGTTGGCGTCGTTTATGTCCCAAGCATCGTCGCAAATCGTACCCCACTGGCCGTCATAGAAGATCTCAACTCGTCCAGTTGATGACGTATTTCCATTAAGACGGACACTTCCTGCTGTGATGGCTAATGATAAAGATAAATAGTACATACAAACGTCACATGACTTTCACATGGAACCCGTGTTGCAACTAACTAAATCTAAAACGTACGAGTAAGTGAGTGTTGTATTAATTATGATACTTGGCTGAACTCAGCTTTTCCACAAAGTTACAAAAGAATCACCCCGAGGTTTCAAATAGATGACAGAATGATCGTGTCTTATTACCTGGTAACAGATGTTTCTTCACAAATTAACGAAGAAAGCTAGATCTAAATATACTTATAACTCTTCGGGTGTCCAAGAATCAAGATTTTGAAAAGATTTAATCTAAAATGCTGAAATGTTTTTTTAGCTGAGCTGGGCATTCATCCATTGCCAAACTTTTGATACGTAGACTGTTTTCCTACTAGAGCAACCACATTTTTGGCAAGCAATTCAAGCCAAAATTCTTTCGGTTTTGTTATAACTTTTCTAAAGGGCAAAATTGCATTGTTAGTATACTTCTTTGTGCATTCATATATCATTTTAGATTAAAGATCCTTCAATTCACACTATTTGCCGACTATTTTAAGAAAGCAGTGAAACTGAAAATGGCGTACGTAATTAATAATGTCATTTGACGGTAATTAAAAAGACATCCCAAGATTAATTCCGGTTGTTTCATGTCATCACAGTGTGCACCAAGGTTAATTTCAAAAGGAAAAGAATCATACAAAGGGGAAATATGAAAGCATGCGATAGACAAATTTATAAGCAGATATTTAAGTGTGAATGTTATTTGTAAGCCTGCCATTAGCCCATCTGGATGAAGAAGGATTGCAACTGCTTTATAGTTGAGCCAAGAATCCAAAAATCCAGCCATTTCGTAAATAGCATTCAGTATAATTTACATTAGTGAGCTAAAAGCCGTTATTTTCCAGATCGTCTGGCAGAATACTGGCAGTACTATCGGTACAGTGTTTAGATTCGCGCCCACCCACCCACCCTTCTCCCATTCTTTTTATTCATAAATTGTATTCGATGTACATCGTACCTTGGTAACGTGCAACGAATCCATAGCTGCCGCCGGACGCATCAGTTATAAATCTCATATAAAGGTTGTTAGTGGTGGTTGTAACTGTTGCTGGCAGGGAAGATCCGCGGTATGTACCAATCAGAGGCGACGATGATGATCCACCATCGTACACAAGAAGGTAATCGTTACGATTGACAGTTTTAAAACGAAGAAAGACAAGCTCAAGCATTGCATTTGAAGATATATTCCATGTGCAATTCATGTTATTAGCATAATTTGAATATTCACCCGACTGGGTAATTCCACCCGTCTGGATAAATCCGCTTGTGTTAGTTTGAAGCACCAATAAATTTGCACAGGAGCTTGTCGCTGTGGCCACTGATACTGTTAAATAAATATTACATAAAAGAAGTAATTCAAAATAGCAATCAACTTAATTAAAAGAAATTATTAAGATGTTTGCAACGTCATGAGTACCGGTAGATTTACGATTTCACAACTCCATTACTTTTAAGGTAAGGTGCCAATAACTGAAGCAGAGTGATCATCATCTTTTTTACTTACTACCAAAACCCGTTGTTAATACTTGTCATTACAATATTAAAGTGCACCTAACCCCAAAATGTTTTTTTCGCTAAAACAAATCTAGACTTGATTTGAAGCATTTGGGCGAAGAAATTTTTGTATTTGGTTGAATCCTCGATTTTCTATGCCCTTTCAAAGTCGCGATTAAGTGTTTCACGACCGCGTTTTAGGGAGTCTGGGGCGGCGGTACCTGATGACGTCTACCCAGGAACCAAACACAATA
>Ga0126339_10003335_pt1:0-10000 | contig 11676 bp, 9 predicted proteins | sample OrbTmetagenome_2_FD_92532 | JGI IMG/M metagenome (GOLD analysis project Ga0126339, IMG submission 92532) | Coral microbial communities from Petempiche,Puerto Morelos, Mexico - Orbicella T R C metagenome | ecosystem: Host-associated > Invertebrates > Cnidaria > Coral | place...
ACAAATTCTTAAATAGCCTACTAGCCCCTAAGGGATTCACGCCTAAAGTACTTCTACAGTTAACACGAACCATACATAATGAACATACTCCAGTGTAATTAGCGAAACGTTACAAAATATATAGTGCAGACTCTATTTGAGTGGAATGACCTTAAGTCGTATGTTAATTGAATATTTACAAAGTAACTTATCACACGTAGGACACGCAGACTCGTAAAAGGTGTTGTTATGGTAACAATTACCTGAATTTTTCCTCTTTGTTTCAGTGGTTTAGCGTTCCCGTGATCCTTGTATATCGTCTGGTAGTGGCTGTCTACTGCAGTGCTTGGATCATTTACAGCGGTTTCCACCCAGCAAACGGAAATGAAAAGTGGTTTATATACCTCACAAACTGGAGCTTCTTATTTGTGACTGTGTACTTCGTTTTTGCCACTGTAATAACAGCCTTGTACTACAAAGAGGAATGCAAACAAGGAGAGTATGAGATGGGAAGCCCTGAACCGATTCCATTAAGACGATCTCGTTCCGGAATTTCACGTTCATCGGATATGGACTCGCGAGACAATAGGTCGCGCGAGGACCCGCGCGACCCATCACGCTCCGGAATATCGCGTTCATCGGATATGGACTCTCGCGATAATAAGTCGCGCGAGGACCCACGCGATAAAACAGACGCTCGTGATATCACGCGCGAGAAGGGTCGAAGTCGCGAGGAGGTGAAAGTATCGATAAATCCGTTGGAAGTTATGCAGGAGCTTCCAATGTCAGGCTACCACCAAGCGTTGTGGGTTATTTACAACATTGCGGCAAATACAGCATTACTAGTTACTGCCACAAATTGGGACTACGCTGGGTTTAACGTTGACGGCCTAACAGTCGCCACCCAAATACTCAACACTGTTTTTATATTATCAGAGACTCTGCTTGGAACTGTTCCCGTCCGTTTATATCACGTAATTTATTCAATGCTTTTCACTATTGTTTACGTGATGTTTAGTGTTGTTTACTGGGCGGGTAACGGCACTAACACTTTAGGGCAGCCTTATATTTATTCTGTGCTTGATTACAGTGGAAATCCAGCAGACGTTATTGGAACTATTCTTGCATTCTTTTTTGTTGGTCATCCGTTGAGTCAGCTCGTTTTATTCATTGTGTTCCGGGTGCGATTCTGGTTGAGGCGGAAATTTAGTAAAAAACTAATTTGGTAGATAGGTGCAGTAGTACGGGTCCGCAAATGATCCCAGGACCGTAAATGATCCCGGACCGCAAATGATCCCCAAATAGAACCGCGAATGATCCCGGACCGGAAATGATCCCCATATTGGACCGCAAATGATCCTGGTCAAAAAATAAGGAATGGCATGGATTTAGGGATGGTGTGGATAGGTAATTGGCGTACGTGAATGCCGATGTTTTTATTAAAACCATCTTATAATTATAATGGCCTACAACTTGCTTTTTTTTCATACTTTCGATTAAATTTTGTTGCTAACTACGATGTTATGAATATCACCACTCAATCATCGAAACACAACTTGGCTTGAATTTCTAGCTATTTCTTTGCAATTCTCAGTAAAATTATGATCAGTGCAACATACGCTACATATCCTCCTTTCTTAAACATTGATATTTCGGTGTTATAGTAAAATCCGCACATTTTATCAGCCATTAACGCCACCCGTCTAAAGTTTTAAACTAAAATATAACCATGAAGCAACTATTACAGAAGACGCTGTCACCTGAGTACACCCACAACCCTACAACGCTTCATCACTCTGTAAAACACCTAGTGTGTAGCACTGGAAATTTGAACCAAATTTATTTTGTAATTTTTCCTTGGTCGTATTTTGGCTTTAATTCCTCGGGAATGACTATTTGAGCATTCTAAGAAGCCAAAATTCCAAGCTATAGTTATGAAGTTCAGCTTCATAACTAAGCAAGGCCAAGGCTTGCGCTTCGTTTTGACAATCAGCTGTTTGATAGATGTTTGATACTATCGCCACCGGGATTTCGAGAATGTTTACAAGTATACGTTTTTCTAAGACTTCTAATTCAATAGATTGTCTTCACGTGACGTGTTTTTATCCTCATCAGGCATAAGAGGCGGTATATTGATATCTGTTTACAATTAGCGTGCTTCGTTTGGGAACCACAGCATTTTGAATTTCAGGGTTATGGAGGTTGCGTGACACAAGGCTACGATCGAGTTTGTTGAAAAATATACACTTATCTCATGATTTTGAGCCTTTTTAGAAGTTAGAGCATTAGGAAAAGTGCTTATGTAAATGCTTGTTTGTTTGGTACTGATAATCAGTCGACTAGAAAGCCAAAGTAAGTTCCAGATGTTTACACTATGTTCCGGCCGCCATATTGGTGTAATAGGCACGGACACCAACATGGCGTTTTATTACTGGGCTCTGTAAATTTCTGGGAAACATTTACGACGAATATCTGAAGCTTGGGGAAACGCACAGGCCTAAAACTTGGAGAAGTATCTTATTTAGTTATCTTCTATAGCGTACATCACAATTTCTTAGCTTTTTCCATTGGTTGGTTTTCGATTTATTATTATTTTTTTATTGCGTGACAGTGAAAACGATCTGTACCCTTCGAAGAACAAAACAGCAACTGTGGAATATTTTTTTTTTGTAAAATGATAAAACATATTTTTTAGTTCATAATTTTTGTACATGTTCTCACCTTCCTCTGATATAAACTCATGCATTCCTTATTTTTTTGATCGGGATCGTTTGCGATCCAACATGGGGATCATTTCCGGTCCGGGATCATTTGCGGTTCAATTTGGGGATCATTTGCGGTCCTGGGATCATTTGCGGACCCGTACGTAGAGCTCTGTTGAATAGGCAAGCGGCGTAACGACCGTGACGACATCAACTTAACGCCGGACATAAGAAGGACGTTCTGTAGTTTTGTTTGCAATGTGAAGATCTTGACACAATGACATAATAGCAACGTACTAGTATAAACAAAACGACATAAGGAAAAAACGATAATCTTTTCTTTATGCCTTTATGTCGATGTTCATCTTACCGATATAGCGCGATTATGTCGTTATGTCGCTAGTGTGAACAAGGCCTAAATAGACGAATACATGCAAGGATTATTTGCAGCTTTAATCTATAATTTTGTCACCTAAACAAAGGCAACAGATAAGCAATTAAAAGTGGAATGAAAGAAATGCCATTTTTTAATACAATAAAGAAAAATAAAAGAGAATGATATATGCAGCGTTTTCTTTGCAGTAACAATTCACTGAATTTCTTGTACATATACTAGAAACCCGGCATAAGGGTTTCTGGTTGTACCCACAATAACATACAAGAGATCGCAGATTAAAGTGCACCTAACCCCCAAATTTTTTTTCGCTAAAATGAATCCACTTGTTATCCGAAGCATTTGGGCGAAAACATTTTTGAATTTGGTTGAATCCTCGATTTTCTATGCCCTTTCAAAGTCGCTCTTGAAGTGTTGCGCGACCGCGTCTTAGGGAGTCTGGGGCGGTGTTTGCTGATGACGTCTACCCAGGAACCCAGGAACTAAACATAATGGCGCCTCAGTCTGCTCTCTGTATGTGCTCGAGTAAATATAAATCAAAACTAATCGTTCTAATATATTTTGGGACTAAAACGTCCAAGCTTTGTTTCAGAATCATTTCTTTTTCGTCACTGGAGTCAGAGTTAAGTTTCGATTCGGAAGACTTTGAAATAAACTTCGATCGAGCACGTTCGACAACTGTGAACCCACTCCTCAGGGCTTTGAGAGCAATTTACAATACTTCAAGCGACCACGGGGAAGACTTCTTTGCGGACGAGCTAATTTTATGTTAGGAATGGAAAGCTAGATATGAAGTGGAGGAGCAGGCAAAAGAAAAGCAGGAAAGAAAACTCAAGGATTGCTTTGGATTGTAGTTTCGTCACCTAAACACAAGATTCACACCCGTGTTTCTAGCCCGTTTACAGTTGTCCTTAGCGAGAATGTATTTTGTCAAGGTATGGTTGTTCAGTTTGTGTTTTACTTTCTGGAATGATTCATGTTTATAAGAGCGACGCAAGTGTTGCAGTTTTCGAGACTTGACGACCTCCAAAACACTGGCTTCGATCGATTGAAAATCCTAGAATCGTTTGGACTTGCGGGAAGCAAAGCGGAAGGAAACATTTCATACCGTTACCGATTTCACATTGTCACACGTTTTGAGTCGCAACTCCAAATAACTAATGTAAATTTTTCTCAAAGTTTGCAGTGAATTTCGTCGGATAAGCAAAAAGGATGTGTTCCCTAAGCGGTTCGCAGAAAATGTAACGCGGTCATATTTTCGACACTATTGCAAAGAACATTTGTCGCATTGCTGATTTCCAAACCTTCGAAAAACTCTGTGAGCCTAACAATTTTGTTATTACGTAATTCTAAAGGATTAATCTTCGACTTTTATCTAAATCCAAAGAGAAATGAGGGTTGGTTGGCGGCGTACAGTTGCGACCTATTTAGATATCAGTATATTGGTAGGAACGCTTCTTGATTGATCACACAACTTTACCGGCTATGTTATAAATACTGCGGTCTTGGAAGATATAGGTTGTCGGTAGTATTTCTACAAATTGCTGGTAGGCTTTAAGCAGAAAATTTTGAAAATAGCGTTTGAAAGTCTGCGGAACAAATTCCAGTGAGAGTCCTTCAATGGTTCACACATACTTAGTTCGGTTGTTTCGGTTCGACAAAATCAACCATCGTTTACGTCTCTATTGTACCATTGACCGATCATCGCCAGTAAATTGTACAGTATATCTCTCTTTAAATCTGGGATATTGCTGCAACAGCCGATAGCACTCCTGGAAGGCGTTTGTGTGCACTTTTCATATGTGTATTGCACCATCCTGAAGGAAATGAGAGGAAGTGAGATATTCAACCTTCCTGGGTAGACGTCACAACAGCCCCTGGACCCATTCTCCTCGAACTCGGTCGCGAAACAAAATGGCGGTGTTTTGGAGCTATTTCCGAGATTTCGTCGGGGCACAGAAAATCGAGGACTTTACCGAATGCAAACATTTTTTCGCAGAAGTATTTCAAATAATAAGTAGATTCGTTTTAGCGGAAAAAAACTTTGGGCTTAGGTGCACTTTAAGCTCCGACAAGAGAAATAGAAACACTTCGTACGTTTCGCGGAGGGTTCAGGTTTTCACTAAATTCGAGATGCCAATGTTTAAATAGGACGCTAACTATAGCGTTTATTAATGGGGCTCGCAAAGTTTTCAACATTGTTTCAGCACTTCTACTTTGATGGTTCAATACTGCCACTCTTTTTTAGTTGTCAGTTAAATGCAGCACAGCAATACAGTAATGGCAGCAGGCATTTGAGAAAACCTTATTGTCATTTTCTTGAGAATGCAAGTTACCATACCAAAGGAGATGAAAAAGCCCTTATTTAGTGTTAAGGCTAACTCCAAAACGAGCTGTCTAAAGGTGTAGCACTATGGATACATCACTGTTTTGTTCTAATCCCCGTTCTTGGATACTGTTTCAAGGCGCTGATAAAAATGAGTCAAAGGTGGAAACAATTTTCGGAGGTCCCGAGTTCGAAAGTGGCAATCGTGTAAACTGACAAATAGCATACATGACTCATGTACAACGAGATATTTCTAGTTAAAACATCGCTAATAGTTTAAGATTTTCAAACTTGTTCTCACACTAGAACATTTATGGGTTTCCTTTTCTTGTTTACCCCAGCTCGGATCTAAAGAAGATGACAGAATGGCAGATGGCAGTGGACTAGCAAAAGCTGTTGCTTGTGCGCATGAGAGATTCAGAGTAGAACAAAATGAGAATTTCGAAACTCTTGGCTAGCCTCGCTCCCTGTTTGAGCCAGGTTGTAACTAAAGATGATGATCGCTCATTCTGATTTCTAATTAGCCAATCTGAAGCCCTGTCTGCTGTCCTGACACTCTTGCGTTACCGTACCCAGATTCACAATTAGCCAATCAGAAGCCGTGTCTATACTGTCCTGATATTCTGCGATATGAAGTCACTGACCCGTTATGGCTGCAATATCATGGTCACTTGGCCGAATTTGTGCGAGCAAGTGGCGATTGGTTTTGATTTTACTTCTGATTGGATAGAAAAGTGCGTAATAAGGCAAAACCAGTTCACTCAAGTAATCCGCTTTAGAAGACACTCCTTATTTTTCAAGAGCACGCCAGCGCGTGCGAGCATGTTTTATCAGCGACAGACAACAATGAGAGAACCAATTAGAATTGCGGATTTCCAAAAGCTATTACTCATATGACGCAATAAAGACTGCGGGATCCGCGCGCACTTCACAACAAGGTAAACAGCGAGTCTACTTCTCGACTACTTGTCCTAAGCGCAAAGATGTCCCCTAGAAAAGATCTCCTAAAAAATGCCTAAAAGGCGAAATGAACAACTCATAACAACTGACTGAAGGTATTGATTCGCGTTTTTTTTTTCAACGCAAAGAGGAATCAGCAAGTCAACGTAGTTTTTGTAACAATTTCAAAGACATGCTACATTGAACATTTTCCTTTGAACATGTTGAACAAATCATATGTTCGTTTTCTGTTTGTTTTGTAGCAGTTGAGCAAAAATGGAGTCAAATCGAGGAGGAGTCGATGATATGGTTGAGTTACCCGCGATTTCAGAAAAGGACATTGCAGAAAACCTTCGAGTTCGCCTTAAAAATGAAACGATATATGTAAGTAATACAAACGATTACTGTTCTTTTCCGTGCCATACCACCGTACAAAAGGCCATTTCGGTGAGTGTAAATGAAAAAAAAAAAACCTTCGCATTTTAACACTGCTTATATTGTTGTTGTTGTGGCCTGCCGGTTAGTTGGGAAGTAGCACGAAAAGAAATGAAAGAATTTCTCTCTTGTTTTCCACTCCGGCCGTATTCCAGCTAAACGAACGCTTGGAGACAGGCTTTTCCTGTTCTCGCAGCTCACATACGAAGTATTTTGTATTTATTACATTGTTATAACACGCCATTCCGAGTTGCCATATTTTTATTATGTTTGAAAATGAGCCGTCTTGCGAAACTTTCCAGATGAAGAAAATAAGCTTGCTTTTTAAGCTGAAGCACATTTTCATAACAATTGTATTGCAACTGACAGACGGGTAGCCAAACCTGTACACTGAAGGAAAAAGATTTCAATAATCATCAACCGCAGACACCTGTTTCGCTTGGTGGCGCCTGCTCGGCCTAGCTGGTGTTGAAAAAAAAAACCCTTTTCAAACCATAGATAATCTGAGAAAGGAAACAAGTGACAGTAGATAGCTGCTTGAATAATGCACCTCCTAGAATTTACTTGCAGTCATTCTGATGAGCCACTTAAATCATCTCATTAAAGGAGGTTCAACTGCATTTAGATTTGATTTTCATAGCGTTCGTCCTTTTGGTTTTTCCAGTGCTTAAAAAGGCATTTTATTGTTTGCAGTTCCACTGCGATATTTCACTCTAACGAAAACGAAAACGAACCGGGTGTGTCCATTGTTTATAGACTTAACATTCCTAGAACTATTCCTGACTGTTTAGAACCTCGCTACATGACCGAAATCCCCTGAGACTCCTGTAGCTTAGAAGTTGAGGCATACGACCCGTGAATAGAACGCCATAGGTTAATGCAATCTAGTTGAGAGAGGGAAAAAAGCTTTTTTCAAGCAGCTTAGTTCACTAGCCAACACCTTTTCTACACCACTTTATTTTCCTCTAAAACTTTGCAAGTACAGATACCATCAATTCTAAACTTGCTTTTTTTTGCGCAGACCTACATAGGCCGTGTGCTAATTGCAGTAAACCCCTTCAAAGTGCTTCATATTTACGGCTCTGATGCCGTGGATTTCTACCGAGGTGTTGATGACAATACAGATGACGTTGATGTCCCTGAACATGACGACCGTGCAACCCGCTGTACAACAGCACCGATGCCTGCAAGCATTCTGGAGGATAGACGAAGAAGCCAACAAGAAGAACCGCCTAGTGGGCGTGGTGCTTTTAAGAATATTAAGGTGCGGGGTAAATCATTTCGCTGAGCTCATACGATCGGGAGGCGCGGTGGTTCATGGTTAGCGCGCTCGTCTCCGGATCGAGCGGTCCGGGTTTGAGCCCTGGCCGGGGACATTGTGTTGTGTTTTTGGGCAGGACACTCTCACAGTGCCTCTCTCCACCCAGGTGTATAAATGGGTACCGGCGAATTTAATGCTGGGAGTAACCCTGCGATAGACTAGCATCCCATCCAGGTAGGGGAGGGGGAGGGGGGAGTAGAAATACTCCTAATTGCTTCATGGCACAGAAACTGGGAGAAGCTCCGGCCTTATATGCCACTTTACCCTTACCATACGATCGTAAATGCTGTATTGGTGATCTCATTTTGAACGAAATTGCTTCAAGTAAATTGTCTTATAGTAAATAGTGAGCCACCCTCTGGATCACGGGATCACGGTCCAAGCTTACAATGTTGTAATTTCATTTTCTGTTTAGGGTCCCAAGCCACCTCATCTGTATGCTTTGACCAACACCATGTATCAGAACATGATGATGGAACATGAAAACCAGTGTGTTATCATCAGGTATTAGTAATACTAAGTTTGCCTATGGCCAAGAATATCATTGAATACCAGTAAGCATGAGTCATTAAACTTTGGTCCGTCTAACGTCTATCCTCCGTCACTCCGCTTGCAAATAGAACCAAAAGTTGTCCAGGACGAATCTCTTTTTAAAGCATTTCTCTGCAAACGAGCAGTCAAATCTCGTAGTCTCGAAGTAATCTAAATCAAATTTAAAGGGCCTAACGGTTTATGTTCGGTTTTACGACGGCAACCTTGTTTGCATTTCCTCATCTTGAATGATTCTTATCCAGGCGACCCTCGACCTTTCCTTCAAATTCCAATGAAAGACTTTTCACGCAATCGTTTCTTAAATTTTTTTGGCCCTATTCATCTTCGACACAGTGATAAAAAATTAAATTGCCACGGATTGTTTGCTATAAAATGTAATGTTCTGATACACTTCCGCTATATATGATCACAAGAACGTAATGTATTTATGGAAACACAAGTATTGGTGAACTCCCACCGACAGAACCCTTCCGTACTAATCTGTAGTTTTTTCAGTGGAGAGAGTGGCGCTGGCAAGACAGTATCCGCTAAACACATCATGAACTTCATCGCCAAGGCTTCAGGAAAGGGATCAGAGAAGGTGGAGGTATGACAAACTAAATGCTCTGGGTATATTGGGGCAATAGAAACTGCTTCGCGGCTTCCAACAGAAATGCACAATAATTAAATAACGGCAGAATATCTCCCTCGCGGTGATTAACAAACAACCCTTTCCCACAATTTTATGAAGATATATTTCTAGTGTTTTCGGTTACGGCATTATTTTGTCTTTTTATAAGTCATGGGACAATTACGCCGTCTATTTAACAATTACTCCACAAGCGCGCGTTTGATATGAGGTGGTTATCGCGCTAGCGGCGAGTTGGCTATAATCATCTCATATCCAGAAGCGCGAGTGGAATAATTGTTTTAATAACGCCCACAAAATAAAGAAACCTAAAATAAAATTAAAATGAAAATTTCCCCAAAAATCACGCCTACGCTTACCATATTTGTAGAACGTGGTGTACTCGCTCTTGTAGTCCATGAAATATTTTCGCTCGCGCACGATTGGTCTAAATGAGTCACATGGCTCAATATTGCACAGGTAAAACTGCGGAATATTCGAGTGATATTTCCCAATTTGAAAACTTAGCGTGTTGCAAATTTTTTTTGTCCAATAATCCTTGGACATTATCTGTTCCTCAAAGCTCACAGTTTTTGTCGAGCTTCGCTCTTAGAAAACTGTTCGCTTCTCGGACAGATAATGTCCGCGGACAAATATCCGAGCATATTTTCGAGCCAAATGGAGGCTATTGTTTATATATCCCATGATGGCTAAGCCAATTAAAACTCTTGAATTTCATTATCCA
>Ga0126339_10003336_pt1 | contig 11675 bp, 7 predicted proteins | sample OrbTmetagenome_2_FD_92532 | JGI IMG/M metagenome (GOLD analysis project Ga0126339, IMG submission 92532) | Coral microbial communities from Petempiche,Puerto Morelos, Mexico - Orbicella T R C metagenome | ecosystem: Host-associated > Invertebrates > Cnidaria > Coral | place: Petempiche,Puerto...
AGCCACAATACGGCCGGATTCCTATGGACTACAAACCTTTGCCTGCCTTTAGATTCTTATTTGAAAATTAACTAAAAAGCGAACTTTGAAGGCATCGTTCTTCTCTCGAAAGCCGCTCGAAACCACTGACCAAAAGGCATGTGGGCTCTGGGAACGAGATTTCCATGTTTTAAACCAAGCCACGCATGCGCCGTGAAACCGGAACCCCTAAAATCTTGGAGTCTGCAAATTGATTATTCCAGAGCTCCGTGTCTTGGAGCTGACCAAAAGACACGTGGGCTCCGTCAACGAGATTAAAAGCTTAGCTGAAGTCTAGTTTGTGATTGACAGCTGTCGCTCCGTTAGCCAATCAAATTATTTCAACAATTCTAACAAGGATTATGATTGGCTTATTTTAGCGTGCTTTATCAGAGGACAGAGCTCGGCTGACGCCACTTTTACTCGTTTGGAAAATAAAGTTTTGTTTGAAAATTCAGCCGAATGCGCGGGGAAATTATACAAATAAAGAAGCCTCGACTGTGTTTTGTTCTGTTGTAAAGCACTTAGGAAGCGGTAGAGCACTTCGTCTCGTATTTTCCCCTACACTTTCACTTCACATTCAAGGAAATACTGATAATACGATTTGAAATAAACGGTCTAATAGGGGTTGGTGTAGCTTTTTAAAAGAGAATTACGATTTTTCCAACTCTGAGTTTAGTTTTAAAGTGCTTTTGTGAGACAACAACAGAGCCCCAAAATTTTTTTGTTGAGTTAAGAAAAGAACGTAACAAATGCCAGAACTTGGTTTAAGAGACCCAAGAAACCTTTAGTAGATGTATTTCCACGAGTATTCTTTTTAAAAATTAGCCTTTGTGCTTAAACATTAACAGTAAAAGTGAAAATGAGACGTTTTAATAGCATGAATTTGCGAGTTTACCGAAACTGGAGCCGTCACGCAACGTGTCATCAAAGGTCATATCAAATCGCATTAAAGCAAGGAAATCAAAATCTACAGATCAATATGATTGCAAGCTTTTCTTTCGCCTCAACGGGCACATGTACCTCAATGGTCGAATTATTTAGCTCAACGGGCAGAGATTTTGACTCGACGATCAAATTTAACGCCTCAACGAGCGAAGAATACTGTGAATGATTTGCCTGTGGTACCGAAGTCGCTTTCCGACATAAAGCAGGTTGGCTTCACACCTTCCTCTCTTTTCTCCCAAGACTAGCAAGCTGCAGTCGGCAGTTTACTCCGAATGGAAGCATTTTTGCCAAACACTTCACTGCTGCTGAATGCACTGAGAAAAAAATGATCTCCAAGAAGTAGGACTTGATCGATATCTTGGCACCTCCATTCGCGAATCGGCAAAAATTGCTCACATAATAGAGCAGCCAAACACATAAAAATCTCTTGTCTACCTCGAGAGTCATCACTAAACCGTTCGTAAACATGATGAATACTTCCACAAGCAGTTAAAGACATTCGTTTATAGTGTCCTTGATTTCTAGCAGAGCGGGACGCCTGTACAAATCGATCGATATTTCCACGTGCATTTACAAGCTCCCCGGATATCAGAATGCCAGGATATAAAAAACGCAATCCACTGCGCATGTCTCCGATCTTACATCCGACAAATTTTGGCTTTTTCTCGCTATTGAAAAGAATAGGCGGCTGCCTCGTTAGGGCTCGCCAGCAGCAAACAATTCACTCAAAATCTACAAAAATGTAGCTTGACTGACACTCGTTTTTCGACGACCAAGCTGTCACGGTTAAAAAAAGGCTCCACCTTAGGATTGAAACTAACCAATCAAAAAACGACAAGGCTTTTGGGGGGTCCGCAGCATTTCGTTGCTTTTTTTTTTCTCTCTGTTGTAGAACTATCGTTTGTGTTGTTCAACACAATTAGTTCGTTTATGAAACAGATGGCCATCCTTTGCTTTCAATTAAGGTGATTGGTTAATTTTGTTCCCAGTGGTCTGGTTCAAGTATTTGTACTATATTTTCTAACAATTTATGCTAATGATAAATAAAACCCCGAGGGGAGGACAGGGGTGCTCGTCAAAAATTTTGAAAAGAACCCCCATGAGGTATCAAGATTCTGTTTTGTGGGCGTGGCTTGAAACTTTTTTCACCCGTAAGAGGTACCAACTCTAAAACAACCCATGGACTGACACTTTCATCATTTTTAAGGGCATTAAAGACGATTGCTTCAAATTACTCCTACGTGCCTAAAGTTGATTATCTCCTGTCATATTTTTTTTCGGCTCAGTACCGTAACAAGTACCGCGAAAGCTCCCGCTGTGGACGTTTCGGGGCTGAACACCATTAGAGGTACCAAAACCGCTCTTTAGCCCCTAATACGTACGACGAGCACCACAAACCTGTTTATATGGGAGGCCCCCCTCGGGATGAAACGTACTGCAATTTAAATAATCTTCATAGTTTACCTTGTGGTCGTGTTCCAAGAGATAAAAGTGTTTTCCATGTCTGGAGACATCAAATGTACCATTTTCAATGTCCATCTTGTGTCCTGAAATTATAATCCTACGGTTAAGTGACGTACATGTATGGCAAACCAGGATACTGAATGATCAGTGCAGTCCTCCGCAGGAAAAAGATGGCGGCTGTACATTCTACCACGATACCATGCGAGCCTTTTTACACAGCCCTTGAAGTACAAGGAAAGCCATATTTTTGCAACATTTGTCCCTGTGCTAAGGACATTGTGTATGTTAGGTTGTAAGGTTTTCGAACTTTCTTATACGTTTCTATGAGCCTTGTTAAAGTTTTCGCGCGCTAAGAATTATGGGTAAATGCATCAGCCGCCATCTTTTTTCCTACGGAGGGTGCCAGCTAGGCACAGGTACTTAAGGTTATTCCCCAGTATTGCATTGCGCATCCCCACTGCGCATAATTTCACGCGTGATTAGCGCGCGCGCATTAAAAAATGGCGGCTTTTTCTTTACAGCTGGACCTTGCCATAGAGGTAAATCGTCAGTTTCTCGCAAACGAGTATGGTGACCTATCATTTTTTTTCTGTTGTTTTGAATTGAGTAATAAATTTCTTTGTGTAAAATAAATGTGGACCAATTCTCAGTGTAGAACAAACAGCAATCGTCGGAAACGTGAATTTAGCAAGCAATCGTAACTACAATCATGGTGCTATTATAAGGATTTATATGGGTATAAACAAGGTGCTGTTGCTCCTAAACGAACAAGGGGACCCCTCATTTTTATTTCAAAATTTAAGTTCCTATAATATAAACAATCAATAGGCAAAGTTTCACAAAAATCTCAGTGCAGGTTCTGTTTCAGTGGAATGACCTTAAACGTGATACAGATTAATGGAGATCTCCTCAATTTTATAAGATCAGCTAAATATTAAATGAAAGATCAAAAATTGCTCTAAGAACAACTGGACAAGCAGTCGAATTTACAAGAGCAAAGCATCACTCATTTTCTTCTGATTGTGCAGAATCGTAGGCAAGTAATGCGTACAAAAACCAAGATACCGAGTGGCACAAAATTATTTCGGGAGCTTAATTTTGCAGTTATTTTGCGGGAACTAATTTTTGCGATTGTAAGACTGGTTTTTCTTGTTGAGCATTATATAAATATATCGCGTTTAATTGGAATTAAAGCATTATCCTTTTTTTTTTTATTAAACTACATGTAATCAACGAGTGAACAAGGTTCGTACTGTTTTGGGCTTTTGAAACTCCATGACTTTCAATGGCCTTTTCCATGATATTTCCGAGATTTCCATGAGCTATGTTAAGCAGTTGTTCTCAAAGTATTGTAAAAACAATCTATTATTTAAGGTATTTTCCCACATTATGACGCATAAAATGCGTGCTAGGGTTTATTTTTTTAACTGGAATTGACTGGTTTTAAGACTTGTCTGTTGTTTTTTCAACTTTGATTTTGTTTGCCTGTTCAGTCTCAGAAAGTTTGTTACTTTTCCATGACTTTCCATGACCCATACTTCAATTTCAGGACTTTCCAGGCCTGGAAACTGATGAAATTATAAAATTCCATGACTTTCCAGGTTTTCCACGACCCGTACGAATCCTGGTGAAACAACATGCAGAGACGTAAAACATGGTAATCAGTGTCACTCTCTTACAATCAAATCTTGCCCTAGTGTGACTTACTGCTCTTACAATGGATCGGCAATAACTACGGCACCACTTGATGCATTATCACACCTGTAGAGTACCGAGCGCAATTTCATCGTCTTATTTCAAAACGTTTTGCTTCTGAATAAAAGAAACGTTTTAAATTGATGGATGGCAACAACTACAGTCACCTCTCGCCTTACGAACATCCCGCTTATACGGACCGTAGCTAAATCCCCGGCTGCTGGTCCCATAGTGATATTTCTTTTGTTCTTCTCTCGTTACCACGGGCAACTTGGACGTACTGAATGACTTCATTATTCTGTAGCCTTGGAATATTTACTAGTTTGAGGACTATTTTGACCCATATTAGATTATTATGTGTCAAAGTAAATCCTTCAGTTTTTCTGTTTCTTATGCTAATTAGGGAAATTGTTATTTAAACCCCATCGGGACTTCAAAATTTGAATAATAGAGAAAAAACGAAAGAAATTCTGGTAGTTGATGTCAAATGACGACAACGTGCAAATCTGCTATTGACTGTCGATTCTACATGTGATTTCTGTAAGTATAATTTCGCCAAGGGAATAAATTTATTGGGAAAATTTTTGGGAAGGCAACTTTTTTTGGCGGATCTAAGAGAAAACCACAAAAATCGCAAATTAAAATAAGACCCCTCCAAAATTTCGTGCCACACGGTAGTTACACAGTACATTATGTGCCCTGCGACAGGCTGCCAAAAGAAAGAGTCTAATGCAGCAATGAGGGAAATAGTATAATAAAACCTTCTGTCATCTTAGGGGTAGGTTATGCAAGCAATTTCAGAATTTGGGAAACATCTATGTCTTCCTAGAAAAACCAATACTCTAAAAATAAATTTAAGAAAATCACCAATTCCATTGGCAGTTACTATCCAGACTTCCATGGAGGACTTTTGAAGTCTACAGATAGGACAACCAGCACACCGTTTACTTTGTAACTTTGTAGAAAGCGCAGTGAGAAGCTCTTCCATGTCAAAAACAGACGGAAGGAGAACCTTGAGAGTTATTTGATTCCACGTGGTGACAGATACTTGAACTGGTTCACTATAAAAAGCAGAAGGTATAATAGCTATTGACAATGAATGCGATTGAATGATGGATTAGTCAACTGCAGCATTAACTTGTAAAAAGTACTTTGATTCTGACTTCATAGCCTTAAGAAGACCCCTTGTGACATTCTCATTATAAATGTCATGTAAACAATGCTAGTGGTGCTATTAATACTTGTCATTAATACCAACAACAAGCAGTACAATTGTTATTAACAACTTTCAATAATTAAATGATATGAAAAAAAAAATTAGTTTAAGCCCTACCAGTTTTCAGTGAAGCTGCTTGAAGTACTGTCATCCTAGATAATAATAATAATAATGATGATAATGATAATGATAATAATAATAATTATAACATTCATAATGCGCAAATTTCATAAAATGTTCAAATGCGCATGACAAGATTAAAAACGGAATAAAAAGGCTAAAAAGCTAAAATTACAATTAAAAGTAAACTTACAATAACAATATCAGACCATAAAAAAATCAAATAATATATTTTACACTCTTCTGTTATACACCAGCTAAGAGTAACCACTGACTGGGTAACTCCCACTGAACAATGCAAGAGGTGGCTGTCTGAAAATTTGAAAGGGAGCTCTTAAGGATACTGGAACCTTTAAATTTTGGACACGGCTCAAATCCACCATTTCACTTCCAAAAGACATCATAATTCTAAAGCATAAATTGATTTGTTAAAAATTTTAATAGAGATTGAGATGATAACCATGGATATATTTTTTCTTGACTGATAAGTAATTGTCACATTCTCAGCTTATCATAATAACTTATCCTAAAATGAACCATCTAGGATAACTAGATGACAGCAGTTATTCCCTATAAAATTTGTCATGAACACCATCTCTCCTAGCAAGATGAGCCCAAAGAAGGTCTGCAAAGGAGGCTATGGGTCCATTCCTTTGGGGTGATCTGGATCTGGATCAGTGATCCAAGATCAATCAGATTATGGTACATCAAAGGAACTGACGAATCCATGACCAGAGTGGATTCATTGGCTCCTTTGATGCACCATGATCTTGGATCACTGATCCTGATCCAGATCACCCCAAAGGAATGCACCCTATGTGCCCCCACCAAGGGATTAAAAAAAAAATTAACTCTATGAATACTTACTAAATTGTCTGCTTCATTATGCACGGTCATAGGCTCAACTATGTGAGTCCCAGTACTTCTCTTTTGTGTGAATTCTAGCCTCTTATGATGCTGTATCCAGAATTCCTTTGCATCTCTTAAGCCATTCACCCACTTTTCCATTGCTTGCCTGGACTGTTGAATTAACATTATGCACAAAGAAAGTATAACCAGTATGAAAGTTGAAATGCCAGTTGACCAGTAGTGTCTGAGCTAATTGAGTGATTAATTCAGTTGGAAGGTACAGCCAGTTATCACTTGAGTGTTAAAAAAATAATTGGCTTTGCATTGTTAGTCACTACACAATTGGCAGCAAAAACTTGCAGCACTTTTTCATCTTGCCAGAAGTAAAACTAAAACCAATTTCCTGTTCTTCATGTCAGCTACATGTATTTTCTTTTGTTTTGAGTTTTGATTAATCCAATGAATTGTCTGTGTCCTTTGTGATTGCCTGGAGTGATTAATTGGTTTTAGTTTTACAAACATGAAAACCACTATTTGGCAGTGCTGTGACTAATGTAATGAATTCTAATAAAAAGCACAAAAATGTAGAGTCTGCAGTCAGGCCATACAGTGTAGTATTTTACTTGGATAAAAAAACTATAATTCTGGTTTCTGCAGCATAAAGCAACTAGAAGTATAGTATTGCTACTGTCAGGATGCTAGTCCAATGCAGGCTATCCTCAGTATTTTATCAGGTAACCATAATACTTTGGGAGGTGCTCTGGCCAAATAATCAGTGCATTGGACTTCAGATTGAGCGGTCTATGTTTGAACCCTGGCCAAGTGCCTTGCATTATGTTCTAGGGCACAACACTTTGCTCTCAGAGTGTGTCTCTTCACCCAGGTGTATAAATGGGTGAATTTCATGCTGGGAGGTAACCCTGTAATTGGTGTTTTCTACTCATGAGGGCGTAGAAACACTTTTATTCACTTAATGCTGCAGAAACTGGGATAAGCCCCAACAGTTTGGAATACTTGGCTCAATGCAGACTTTACCTTACGATGACATTTTGCTAGTACACATAATTTTATTCTCTTAGAGAGGGAGAGACACAGTGAAAGTAAAGTGTCTGGCAAGAGAATGCAACTATCAATTCTGGCCAGTGGTGGAATGAGGATTGATGGAGCACTCAATCTGAAGTATAATGCAGTTGATAATTAGCTATCCAGCCGGAGCAAATATCCAGAGATGCAGATGAAAGTAAACTAAGCAGGTTCTTTAACATGTTCAACCAGCTTTCTCGCAGGCATCTCCAAAATCACCCTTATGTAGACCTCTGTTTTCTGGTAAAATTTGAGCCTGGGATAAGTTCTTTTTCAGTGTGTGAGAATAACCAATAGCCAGTACACATAGATCCCTGGCCGCCACACCTTCAAAAATACAAGCATATATGTACCTCAGCAGAAAACTTGTACTCCGTAGCCTCTTTGTCATTTAGTGTCAGCTTGAAGCTGCAGTTCTTGTATTGTTTATTGGACATCAACATTTCTGTAATACCACATACCTGGAACAAATTGACCACATTTTTAGAAAACTGCATGAGCTTCCTGGCAGCACAGGGGATCAGCCATATACAAGTACTCAAAAAGTACCAAGTGATGCTGTCTAGAAATGTTTTCACAAAACCTTAAAGGTACCAAATATTCTTTCTTGGGCATTGCAAAGTCATTACCCCTCTAAGAAGTACCAATTGTTTAAAACAAACACATTTAAGTTGTCATTATTTTCACAATTATTAATAGCAATAAAGATGATCTCCTTTAATACCATTTTATCTCCCATCACAGAACACATACAACTGTAATAAATTCAAATGCACCTCTTCCAGATTGATTTTAAAATTTTCTTTTGATCTTTGTCCTTTGTGATAACAGTCCTTGCTTTCATATTGAAGTATCACTGTTTCTAACAGCTGCCAATAAAAGGAGATTCAGTTAACAAGTTATCATCAAACAAAATATGTGTCTCGGCAGTTTCCGTAGTTATGAAGAACTGAGTCAGTACAGAAAGCGCATTAAACAATGGTAGTTACATGTGTTATAAGGAGCCCAGTGGATCAATTAATGCTTCTGCTTTAAAGATGATTTCCAGTCTGTACTGCACAGTCTCAGCACCCTAATGTTTATAAATAACAGAAGTCTCACTCCATGGAATGCGAATTGATGTTATTTGTTACGAACCACATACCTTATCTTTGAGGCCTTTCAAATTCTTTTTCCAACAGCTTCATTGATTTTCACAGTTGCGAAGTTGTTTCATCAGGTGACATGAGAAGGATTGAAGCGTAACTTAGATTTGCATCCATAGTGGCGGTTGACTTGAAACTTTGAATTTACTATCATGTAAGTAGTTGCAAAATGTTTACATTTTCTGGTGTCTTACATGAAACACACCAAAAAACGTAAACAAACTCTTGAGAGTGTGCAGCACAGACTGGAGATCATCTTTATAACCAGTTTATTTATGATTCTTTTAAATTTACTCTTTTTACTAATGGTGTAACTCCCTGCTTCTAAATTAATGTAATGCACAAAATTGACTGAAATCCGGATAATAATAATTTATTAAGTATTCCCCATCCCCAAATAAGCCCTCCCAGTCTCATTTTTGTGTGAAACATTCTTATGTGCCCAAGGATCTTTACAAGAATTTTACCACCTTAAAAATAGTGCAAGAACAGGTTTGACTGTCTCACTTATAAAATGTTTTTCATTAATGAACTGAGACCAAGTGTTGATGTACAGTCAGACTCAATTCGTACGAAAGTTTTAAATCATTTTTAAGCAATGACATATTGTGTGACGTCATCGCTTTAAGCCAATGTGCTACATTCCTTTGGAAAGTGATTTCTCACTTATTTTGTTGCACTTATATCTGTTGCGCTTATGTCGCCCACTATTTATCCCTCTGTTGAAGCAAAATGCACTCTGGGAGTTAGTAAATGAGACAAGGTTCAGGGGAGTCCTTTTAATTCTAGCTTTTAAAAGAAGATTTAGGGGTGGATTTTGGTTTATACAGTATTGAATAAGTCTGCATTCATGGGCAGACTCATAATAAGAACATATCCTCCATACATACAAGTTTAGATAGACAAGTAAGTTGCCCAGGCGGTAGGTGAAGGCTTTGTGGCTTTCCTTTGCTGTTTGTAGGTTCAGTGGAGTGCTTTTAATCGATATGACAAGTACACAGTTAAAACAACAAATTAACTTCCGGTGAGGTAATTACTGTTGCCAAATATTTTTAAGGATAATAAGGTGTCGATTTCAGAGAGAGTAACTTTTCCTTTGCAGCTTTTCTTTGCTGTTTGTAGGATCAGCAGAGTGCTTTTAATTTCAGATTTTAAACAAAGATTTGGGGGGTGATTTTGGTTTATACAGTGTTGGATAAATTTGCGTTCACTGGCAAACTCATAATAAGGACATATCGTCCATACATACAAATTTAGATTGACAAGCAAGTCGCACACGTGATAGCTGAAGGGTCCACATAAAATTTACGGATTGGTAGCACAGTTGTACTTTTGCCAGTCTTAAAGTGAATTGAATGAGCATTGTTTGAATTGAATGCGCACTGTGAGAGCACTGTATGAGCATTGTATGAGCACTGAAATATACGGTTTACAGTAGTGATAATGAGGTCAGGGTATGATTCATTTGCATTTTCAGTTTCTTATGAAGTTTTGGAAATGTGCTGTTTTATATTTTCTCGCAACGAAAGAGTGGTTGTGATTAAACAATCAATAATCGTTTTGTCAGGGTAAAGACAATATCAATGTTAATTGACGACAAGTATAATTTACGGTTAAAACAACAAATTAATTTTCGGTGAGGTAATTAGCATTGCCAAATATCTTTAAAGACAATAAGGTGTCGACTTCAGAGAGAGAAACTTGTGCTTTGCGGCTTTCCTTTGCTGTTTGTAGGATCAGCGGAGTGTTTTTAATTTCAGCTTTTAAAGGAAGATTTGGGGCTGGATTTTGGTTTATACAGTGTTGGATAAATTTGCGCTCACGGGCAAACTCATAATAACATATCTTGGATACATACAATTTTAGATAGACAAGCGGGTCGCACACGCAATATGACAAGTATATGGTTAAAACAACAAATTATTTTCTGGTGAGGTAATCAGCTTTGCCAAATATCTTTAAAGATAATAAGGTGCTGATTTCAGAAAGAGAAACTTTTCCTTTACTGTTTGTAGGTTGAGCAGAGTGCTTTTTATTTCAGCTTTTAAACTAAGATTTGGGGGTGGATAATACACTGTAACAGAAATTCCTTTATTATGTATTCGAAAATTTAGTTATTAATCTTTCTTTTGGGTTGGTACATTTCACTGAGCCGTAGCATATGGACTTACAAGAAGGACCTGGTACATGAACTACTTGAATGAACTACCAATGGACTACCATAAATGTAAACCCCTAAAATTTCTAACACAAAAGTTCTACAGTTTAGTTTAAGAATCAGTTTGTCTGCTTACGTTCCAGTCTTCTAGGAACATGCATTGTGTGCCGTTTATTAATTATGTTATTCTTGCATGCATTTTATTGCTCTTAACACCTTTTTTTACATTTTCATACTTTACATACTTTTACTTCTTTCTTTTATATTAATTTATATTTATGCAAAAATTTTTATCTTCACTTTTAAACTTGATATGACTTAAGTTCGGTCGAAACGTCGCGCGCTATTACCGTTAGTTGTTACATGTACTTCAAATAATATTTAGATTCCTTCAAAAGGTCTTTTGTTCGAACAAATGCTTCGTGTTATAATTCATCCGACTGTCAGGTGTACTTATGTGCATGTCAGATTACAATTTAGTTTCATTTTCCATGCCAGTGAACTGAGTTTTCCGCATAAAACTTTGGGTTATATTGCAGCTTAGTTAATTGAATTTTCACGTGATTAGGAGTTTGGTAGTTTATTTGGTTAACCACTTCACTTTCATAACAAACATATTCCGTTTTGGTTTAAGCTTGTGCACTTACCACAAAGAAAGCTCGTTTTGGTCTTCCAAACGTAGTTGGTCTGTGATAAATCAAATTTCCTTCTAGATGAGGAGGTAGACGAGTCTAATAATAGCACATAAAGAGACGAACATAAGATAAGGAAGCACCAGGGTTAGACATCAAAGAAAACAAGACAAATATTACCACTTGAAGTCCCTGTACTTCCGTTCCAGAAGCCATGTTTCGGAAAATCTATAGCCTCACTGTGATGACGAAAATTTATGTAGATGAGGGAGGGGAGGGAGGGGAGGGAGGGGAGGGAGAAGAGAAGCTGAAATCTAGTACAGCAGAAAATCTAGTACCAATCCCAC
>Ga0126339_10003337_pt1:0-7500 | contig 11674 bp, 9 predicted proteins | sample OrbTmetagenome_2_FD_92532 | JGI IMG/M metagenome (GOLD analysis project Ga0126339, IMG submission 92532) | Coral microbial communities from Petempiche,Puerto Morelos, Mexico - Orbicella T R C metagenome | ecosystem: Host-associated > Invertebrates > Cnidaria > Coral | place...
CACCAATCACAGCCGACCTTTGTGATATAAATGATACCGTGCAATCAGTCGACCTTATCGCCTGAAAAAGACTAGCAGTAAGCAGTCGAAACGTCGCGATCTACATCTCAAGTGACTACATCGAGAGACAAACGATAATACACTTTATTATTGCATCTACCACGATGAATAACAACAACCTTTCCCCCGACATACATTGTACACCTTTTTTTAACCACTCCTTAGTGGTCTTTCTTAAACACTTTTATAGCTTAACTCGAGAAAACATTGGATTTAGTTTCGCCTTAGAGAGTGAATTCTTTTGGCCGAACTTGTCGCAAAAAGTACCTGCTTTATTAACCGTACAAATTAGACGTTCACTAATATTTAACAAACAAATTGCGGGCTCTGTTCTGTTATAAAGCCATATTTGTACCCTCAACGAAACACAAACGTATCCACTGAACGTTAAGACGTGTGAAGCCTTTTGAAAGATAGATTGAGAGAGGAATACCATTCCGACCTGAGTCTCGGAGATGTTGAGTAGTTATTTATATTGTGTAATTCTTAACGCTTGTAAAATGGTTTTTGATGATGGTTTGCAATGAAATCCAGCAATTGAGGGTTGAAGACTCACAATTATTTCGAGGTTTAAAGAGGCTCTTCAGGTTTCAAAACACTATTAGTCGATCTAACAGTAGCTTAGAGTAGGCAGCCACAAATTATAAAATACGATTTTTCCCATTAGATACATTATCCTTTTCGATAAATGATTTTCTTTAGAGTAGACCGAAAATCCTGCAATCTGAGAGAATAAATAACTGGATTAAGAAAAGAGTTCGCGTAATGAAGTAACTTGCAGAGGTAAATTGCTTGGTATGACGGCTGCGCAGAACAAGGAAAGACCTTGCATTTCAAAAACACGATTAGATTGACGATGTGAAATGGAAGCCAAGTTAGGATAAACACCGTTGTTACTATAAACACAGTCATTGCAAGTTTTCTGTCGTTTTCTATGGCTCGCCTGCTGCGCTCCTTGCCAGCATGTTGGCATAAACTTGTCAACGGACGCAGCCTTTTTTCTGAGCCTGCGTCGGACGACTCTAAGCTGGCCTCTCTAAAATACGCCTTCATCTCTTTTGCTTTCAACCAAATAGCGAGGTAGGCTAACAGCATGACTAACATTGACGAGAAAAAAGTCAGAATCAAAAACCAGAAAAAGACTTTGTGTTGGATTAATTCATATTCGTGGAAAAAGTATAGACTTGACAAGAGAGTTGCTAGGATCCAAACAAAAGACACAGACAAGTTGTACAACGTTCGCGTTGAGGTGCGATGACGAAGAGGAAAACAAATAGCATACACTCTTTCTAAAGCAATGATGGTGAGAGTGAACGTAGAACCCAGACCACAAAATACGTCCAGCGCTTTCACGATTTTCAAAACCGTGGATTTCGAGACAAAACTATCCTGCCAAAAGCTAACGATTTGGTAAATGAAAGCCGGACCCGAAAACATTCCCACTGTCAAATCCGCCACAGCCAGGGAGAGAAGGAAATAGCTTGTGCGCCTGCGTAGTAGTCTCTTTCTAGTAAGCACCGCAATAGCTATTGAGTTGCCAGTAATTGTGGCCAGCGACACTACGCCAAAGGCAAGCGACCAACCGACTAACGAGGCGACGTCTGCTTGGTCTCCTTGTGAAGTTTCGTTCATTTCTTCTCCCAATCTGGAAAACCGTGAACAAAGAAATTGCTTTAGTGATACGTTCACTAACAAATATAGAACGTTTTACATTTAAGGACGGTGCTTACTAAATACAAAGGTTTTTGCGCCAGGTTAGGACCACGCGGAAAAAGTACATCTTTGCAAGGGCTATTGGAATCCACAAAGAAAACTGGGGGTAGCCACGCATTTGTTCGAGATAATTTGTCTTGAATTTCAACAAAAGTACTGACATCAGCATTTTTCTGACAAAAGAAGAAAAAGATATTTCTTCACAGATTTCTCTAGAATTCGCCTTTACATACAGAAAAGCAAACAAATTTATAAAGGTCTTAAAACTGCATGGTAAATGGCGACATAAAAACCATTTTTGATATCTTTTAAATAACAAAATCGTTGCAACAGCGCTTTTAGCGTCTCTGACAGCCTTCCTCGGGTTCAGCTAAAATAGTCTAAACAACTTTTGTTCACAACCATAAATTAATCACGTGTTGAATAGGCTTGCCACTTCCATTTCATAACAGAAAATGTAGGGGTAACCACGCGTTTTTTAAAGTTATTGATCTTTTTTGAAAACTTTTACGGCGCCCGTTACATTTCTTTCCGGTCACCTCTCCAGTAGGTAAAACAATTGCGTATCTCACACTTGTTTTGCGCGCGCACTACGCCATCTGCAGGTACATTACAGCCGGATTTCAGGATAGTAGCTTACGATGCTCCTTAAATCGTCTGTTGATGGCGCTTTTCAAAAGATGTTTCTTAATTGCCAATACATCTTGTCGGGCGGTGTTTGAAGGTAGGTGAAAACAAAGAAACTTCGGATAAACATTGAGCGACTTGTAGTTTCGCAGGAACGCTAAATCCAGTTCCGACTTTCGTGTCTTGATCGAGATCTTCTCGAGTTTGCGGAGGTCAAAGGGGCTGATCCTTCCATCATACTTGGCTGCGATGTCGTAGATTATTGCTCCAAAAGGTCGAAACATGTTTGTGAAAATTAAAAAAGTCGTATTATTTTTGAAAATTTCTACATTTTTGCTGCTGTCTCGACCTTTTGGAGCAATAATCTACGACATCGCAGCCAAGTATGATGGAAGGATCAGCCCTTCTGATCTGCGCAAACTCGAGAAGATCTCGTTCAAGACACGAAAGTCGGAACTGGATTTAGCGTTCCTGCGAAACTGCAAGTCGCTCAATGTTTATCCGAAGTTTCTTTGTTTTCACCTACCTTCAAACACCGCCCGACAAGATGTATTGGCAATTATGAAACATCTTTTGAAAAGCGCCATCAACAGACGATTTCAGGATAATTTTCAACAGATAACAGCTAGTTTTTCAGGTGGAAGACGTTATCAGTTAATGCTTAGGATATGCTACTATTCTGGTATTCCTGGTTTAAGTACAAGTCCATTAAACTTGATTTGGTCACAGCATGGATAGTAGAAGACTGTCTCTTTACTATCCATGGTCACAGTAGGAAAATTTGCTTTCATTTTAGTCGTGTACTAGGTAACGTAGTTGATTGCATCACTGTTCACCCTAGGGCGCGCGTGGCGCTTAAACCATGCCTTGCGTGATGCGCAGAACGTGTGCGCACTAACAAAAGTAGGCACCGTCCTTAACTTAAAGCGCAAGTTTGAAGCTTCGAAAGTTTCTAAATAAATGCTAACTTAAGTGTAGTTTCTCTATTAAAAAACGACAACAACAACAAAAATACTTCTAGTCACACAAAGTAACCGAATTAACGTCCGTCTTTATTACCATATGTTAGTTCCACGTACCTAATCTTCTTAGACTGATGAAAAATCTAGTGACGTTAAAACAGCCAAACAAGGAATTAATTATTCAATTTGTCTGTTGTGTCGTTTTCGATGCGATTTTCGGTTAATTTCGACTTTCAGAAAAGCTGAAGGAGTTTTTGGATGACTTTTTACCCAAAAGTTCTCTTCCATATATTTTCCCCCTCGGAATTGTCGGTTTCTTCAGTCAAATGGGAAGCGTCCTAAGCTGCCATTTTAAAAAACAGGTCTAGACGCATGCGCATCACGCAACTCGATCTATGTTAATCTGCAATGTAGTAGTTTTGTTTGTAAATTTCGAGTGATCCTTGGTTCGAGTTTCATGGATCGCCCTTTTTGCGCAATATTCCATTGAATAAAATTGATGACCGGAGCTATTTTTTCGAAGTCACTCTAACTATTTTAACCGCTCGCATTCAATACAATAGCGGCATAAATATATGCGTATTTTTTCTTTATACTTATGGTCTCTAAAAATCAGTAAAGATTAATTGTGCCACGCATTTTAAATACAAACAAAGGCTTACTAACTCTGTGTTCATTGGGATTCCACCTTGAAAACTGCGGTTTGCGCCCGCGTGAGAAACCATGTCCATATAACAACTCTCCGTGGACAAATTCTCGGCTTGATGTACGACAAACGCATTTAATTAACGATTGCTTATGCGAACGTGAGTGTGTAATATAATACTTTTGAAAAAAGCTATCAACTTTTAATTTCTTTTTCGCCTGAAGTGCCAGTGATTGATTATTTCCGAGAACAAATGCGAACAAAATGATTGCAGTGGGTTGACATTGATCAGAAAGGCAGCTTTCTGAAAAGTAAACACATTTTTTTCTCAATGATTTTAACTCCATGGCTTTCAACACGAGTAAAGGTATACGTAATTCTCGAGAGGTATTGAACGATCTAAAACTGATGTAGTATGTAGTATCAGTATTTACTTAAAATGAAGTGAAAAGCCGTATGTTCTTTTGATCCATCTTTTATTTTATTGAATATATATTTCACTAACCGAAGCGCGAGAGTTTACCTTGAAAAGCCGATAGCAATTTCAGTATCAAATCTTTTAACCTTGTCAACTCATCTTGTATGACACTTCGATAGAAAACTCTGACGGAAAAAAAATGAAGGAAAAATAAAAATGTAAACAAATTCCTTTTAAAGCAAATACATCTCCTTGTACTCGACGAATATCTTTATTTTACTCTACAAGGGGAAACAGAAGGCGTTCAGCCCAGCGACTACTTTCTCATCTCGTATGATTTAGAAACGTTTCGTGGCAACCACGGAGTGCTAGGAAAATCCCAGACATATCTGACGGTCATTCTTTCTATGTTGAAATGATGGGCTTCTAAGTTTTTCCTCGAAGAGTTCTTTTAAAAATATGTAATTTTGTTGGATCATTTTGCAGGTAAAAGAACCGATACATACTGTGCTAAGTTTGCAAAATAATGGTTGTTCCTTTATAGTTCTTTTAATGTTATTTGTACGGTCGGTGGCAATTTTGCAAAGCTTTGAAAGGAAAATTAATGTCTGTTCGTTTAATATTCCTTTGCCAACTTATCCTATGTTTGTTGGGTTAAGGTTAACCTATCCTGACGAGAAATATCATGTATATCGTGTTATTTGTGACTATATGAAGATCGTGTTTCGATATTGTCTGGTAGGGTGAGCTAGTTTTGCTCCTACACCTGCTTGCAAGTTCATATGGCCTTGCACAATTAATGGTGATGAAGTGTGCATTTGCCCAGAAACGATTTTCGAACGGCTACTTTCGGCTACTACTATTTGCTTTCGTGTACATAAAACATAAAAAGATTCTGCCAGTTTTTATTTCCTTTGCGGTAAAAGCTGATTTCCTGTATTTTCAATAAGTAAACTTCTCAAGCGATACTTTGTCAATGCGAAAAATGTATATTTTGTCGGTACGGTTCGACAAATGCAATACTAATGAAAAAAAACAAAACAAAACAAAACAAAACAACGCTTAAGTGGGTCGGAGAACAGAAGTTTCGTAAATTCTAGTTGTATTAACTACAGCTGTACGCCATGATGAACGAGCAAATTAAGTTTGTAATAAGGGAAAGGTGTTAAGATTAAAAACTAGTCGAGTGCATTTATAGGTCTTTCGTTTTTAGAACTTAAAGTGTGTCTTTGATTGACAAAGAAGTTCAGGGACATTTAATTTCAATTGAGCTCAATAGCTGGAGAACAAAATGAGAACTTAATTTATGCTAACGGTTGGTTTTCATATGCTTTAACTCTGTTTTTTTTTAATGCACAGCCCGTTTACGTTTGAGTTTTGCACCGGTAAAACCCGTAACTCTCAAAAAACAAAAAGGCTGATCAAATTGTACGTCAGCTAGGCGGGAAAAATTAAGTTGTTGAGGCGAAAACGGATCTGCAAGGTTCACAGACAACAGAGCTAGGTCCCCAAAGTAAAATTATTCGGAAGTTTTACGTGAATAGATTAGAAATCTTTCTTTTATTTTCCAAATGTTGTATCTCACGCCAATTTGTTGTATCCTACATTTTCAAAATGGCCAAATAAAATAATTCATTATAAGCATGAAGTAGAACATGTTTTGTTGTGATATAATTTGATTGCAACTACCAGAATCTATAATTTTCAAGAGAAAAATCTGAAGCTTTCTGACGTGCATGTGTAGTCATATAACGACGTAAAAACATTGCAAAATATACTGCATCTAGCGCTGAATAACGAACGAGTTTTCATGTCAAAAATACGGTATTATCAGCAGATAAGAGGCTTTGTTATATAACTGGAGTTTAGTTTAATTTAACGCGCGGTCCCATTGGTTGATTTTTAGTCTTTTATATTTTATCTAAATGTTCCGCGCCGGGCAACAAAACATGGGTTACTTTGACTTCTCCCTGCCTGATAACTTTATACTTAACTCCAGCTATGTAACAAAACATTTCATTTCTGGTCCCTTGAGAGAGAGTAATTTGTTTTCCCTCGGAAAATCTAGATATCGAGGGAAAACTGTTGCCCTGGTGACCAGTGACAGATATAACCAATCGGGTAGATAATTCTAATTAGATCTTTTGTACGCTCACTCTTATAAAGGGACCAATCGTTTGTTCGTGAAGAAATGACTATTAAATGGAAGGTTTGATTTGCTAATCAAACGTCTTTTTTATTCCGGAGTTGAACAGCAGTTCCACCTACTTCACACATGCATATAAGTCGATAATAACCTAGTTAGTCTTCCCGTCGATAATTAACAAAACTTGTGAAATTAAGACAGGGGGCAAATCGATCGGAAGTCGTGAAAAAATGACAATACGCTTCCGAGTTGTGCTCAAAGGTTCAAATACAAACTATGGGAGCCGGTCAGTTCAAACCGTAACTGCCAGTAATGAAATAAGTTAAGGTGGTGAAACTGAATTCCAAAGAAATGTTTTATTGCAAAAACAAATCATAGCAAAGACGAATATTCGTTATTATTCTGTTGGTTTGTGCTTTTTTTTTACTTTCAGCAGGGGTTTTCCTTTAATTTACAAATAATTTTACAAGCCAAGGAGCCTCTTCTTAATGTGTCACTTTGTTTGTGTGGCTTTGTATTCAGAGGCGCGTAACCAACAGAAACCAAACACAAAATGAAGTAAACATCAGTCAAGCGTAATCACGTGGGAAGTGAACTGGAAAAAAGCCAAATGACCTTAAGACAAAATTTATCGTGAGTTAAAATGCCATGTATGAAAGTCTGGAACAGTGGATTTCTCAGATAAGATTTTAGTCGCTAAAAACTTGAGTTCAGGAACTACATTAATATACTAACGTAACGAGTTTGGTTTGCCCACGTTTGGTCTGTGTTGACATTTAAATGATTTAAAACTCGTGCAACAAAACAGGGGTCCTTTTGCCGACTTCAAACTGCATTAGCGATTTTGAAAGGTAACAGCTTTCAGAGATATACAGGAAAATGTCACCGAAGACGTAATTGTCTTGCATCGCTGCAAAATATGTTAAAA
>Ga0126339_10003338_pt1 | contig 11673 bp, 13 predicted proteins | sample OrbTmetagenome_2_FD_92532 | JGI IMG/M metagenome (GOLD analysis project Ga0126339, IMG submission 92532) | Coral microbial communities from Petempiche,Puerto Morelos, Mexico - Orbicella T R C metagenome | ecosystem: Host-associated > Invertebrates > Cnidaria > Coral | place: Petempiche,Puerto...
AAAAAAAAACAATTAGGGGCTTAAAAAAACATACATGATTCGCCAGCGGGGACAAAAACTATTATAGTAGACGTCGTTAAAATTATGGCCTTCTAAACCGAGGTTGTATTGCATTTACACGTAAAATAAGATGGCAGTCTATCAGTTCGCGGATGCAACGGAGTTTAGTAGTACTTGTCATCAGTGAACCATTCAATATTATCATTACAGTTATTATCACGGTGTAATTCCCAAGAAGTATCAAAAAATCTCTGTTTTGAGGCCACTGTTGTAGCAGTAGAAATATAGTTCCGCAAATTGTAAGGCTTCAGTGCGAGAAAGATCTATGACTTTTTCACTGCTGATAGCCTTTTTCATTGCAAGTGTATCTTACCGCATTGAGGCCAACCCTTTCTCTTTGTTCCGGTCAATTCTCTGCCAGTAGCATCAACACACCAGCAATAGTCCCATCCAGCACCACACTGAACTTCTTCAAAACGTCCGTCCGGTTTGCACTGTGGAACAAATCTGCCAATATTGTAGTTTTCCATTGCTTGACGGTACTTTTCCAAGCACAAGCTCTTCGTTGGCTCTACAGGAATAAACATTTCGTAAACAGCTCCCTTTAGAGCATAGCCCTTCCATAGCCTGTAAGTCTTAGGGAGTTGAAGCTATGACGGTGTTGGAAGATTTATAGCACGTCCAAAATATTACTTGAGGTCCATAACATGCAACGATGACGTCATTTGACGATGCACCATCTTTGACTTTAAGATTACAATGAAGTGTTGTAAAACCGCCAACAATGCTTTAACGTTTTGAAAGCAACAGGCAATCAACGTTAGAAGGGGGCCTCAAAAGCCTACTATCCCGGTCTGACCATGATTAAAGCACTTAAGGCTCACTTTTGCTTGAGCCAGCCTCTGTTGTAAATAAGGGGATATTTTGGCGAATTATCTTCTAGTGAACGAAATGTGGATTTTCTTTTCATTGACGCTCAACCCAGTTCCGTTTGAAAACGCGACTGTGCTTCAGCTGTCAATATTGGCCATTTGCATTCCCATGCTTACTAGTACTATGTGTCTTCAAACGCAGTTCAATGGTTTTCCTCTTTATTAATAGAATGTAAAGGGCAAAAAATCGACTTTTCCGCAGGCTCTGTTTTAAGTGTTTTACTTACCATCATCTTTTGGTTTAGGAACAAGACAGTTGGGTGTGTCGGGAAGGGTTGTCTTGGTTCCCGAGATCTCGTTACCATCCTTGTCTACACAATAACATACGAAGCCTTGGCACTGAATGTCTTCAAAACTACCATCCTGTGTACATCGTGGAATGAAACTTCCAGGAGCTCTGTTTTGAAGAGCTCGCTCCCGTTGTTCTTGGCATTTTGTCAGTTGTTCTCCTACAGATTGGAAAATGCCAGATTGTATTCAAAATACATTTTATGTGATTGCTTTACTGTAATGCTACATAGTGAACTCAGTGAAAGAAGAGAGCCCGTCTTTTTACTTGGCTAATACCACAAGGTAATGTTTAGTGTAAGCTCTCATCTGAGAATAGTAGAATAGATTACCAAACATTCTCAATTTGTAAACAATGTAGTTTCATGTTAGCCTTTCCGTTGTCCTTCCTAATACCTGTACATTTGATCATAAAACAACCCTAACCATGCAAAGAATTTAGATACCAAAGGCAAAAAAAAAAAAAAAAACAGAAAAAAAAAAAAAAGAAATGGCACACGCATTTGGTCAGCCTGTATAGCTTCAAACGTAGATTTGCATGTGATTGCTGCGATCTGTTTAAAGTTTATTCCATCTTGGTTAACTTGAGAGTTCCCTTGCTACTATTAAAGGTCTGGTGTTATCATAAGCATGAACTCCCAAAATGTTTCTAAGTGTCATGGTTATCTTACCTGGTGCGGGACACGGTCGTTTTTCTCTTCCTCTGGTACCTGGTATTTCTTGTCCCTGGCTATCTACACACCAACACACGCCACTGGAAACTTGGCACTGTAAAGGTTTGTAGTTACCATCTCTGTCACAGTCTGGCGAAAAACGCCCAGGTAGAGTTGAACCCGTGTAGCCCTCTGAGCTTATACGCTCCTGTAAGCATGGGGTTAGCCCAGCTTGAAATAGAAAAGAATTAACGTAAGAGTAGTCTTAATACAGGAAGTATGGTGGCAATGAGTAAGGATCATCTTTGCTGGATTTAATAATGTTCACGAGAGACACATCACATAGAAACATGCCGTTAGTAAGGCGCATAATTTATTAGCCAAGCACTTGGGCTCATAGAGATGAGACAAGCTAGTTAAATACCTTAATCTATAAGTACAACTGCTCAAGATACCTTTTCGCTGAACACAACACTACTTTGAGAGGAAGAATCAAATGGGCTAAAACGAGATACCTTTAGGAATGTAGGAAAGTTCAGACATAATAGTGCAACCCAAAGCGACCATATTCTCCTGTTATCATGGGGTTAGCCCGTTGTGGCTAGAAAAACCCGGTTTCGTGTATGAAAAATGGTGATATGGACTGGGATTGACCTTTGGCAGGATTAATCATTTTCACCAAAATTTTTTCCTCGATTCAGCCCACCTATAATGTTAAAAGCACAATTTCCTATATATATAGGACAAACTACTTTGAAAGCTAACTCTGTGTGGCGAAGTGAACAAGACAAAATATTGAAAGGATCGTAGAATCAAAACGCCTGCTTGGAACTTTGGAGTACTTAGACATACATGTAGCAAACACTCATTTATAAAATACCAAGGTCAGTCTTTACCAGTACGAGGACAACTTGGTTTTCCTTGTGTTTCTGTTCCGAGGATTATCACGTTGTTATAATAAACACACCAACACGATCCCGTGGCCGCTGAACATTGTACGTCATCGAAGCTACCGTCAGGTTTGCACTGTGGTACATCTCTGTTGACTTTGGTCTCTTTTCTTCGGAAGTTCAGGACGTCATCTCTTCTCTTTTGGCACTCGGTGGGTACCCTGCTCAAAACTGAAATATTGCCAAATTATGTCATTGCTGCTGTATTTGTAATATGCCTACATAAGATGGGCAACAGCATTAGAACACGTCTTTGCACTTAAACAAATTATGTAGGGCGTAAGAGAAAACTAACTTGCTAACCGTTAACTGTGTTTGAAGTTTCATAAATGGACAATTTCTTTTTCATTTCATTCTCCACCTACAACAAGTAAAAAATTACCAAGCCACTGAGTATACCTTCCTCAGAACAGTTTGGAGCACTGTTGTAAGTGCTGGTGTTCCAATACGCTTGTCCATTCTTGTCAGCACACCAGCATTGTAACCCCCAAGCATAGCTACATTGTACTTTCTTGTAATTTCCTTGGCTGTCACAATCTGGCATCGGAAGGTCTGTTATTCCAGATGCAATCAATCTTTCCCTATCATAGTAACAATTTTTCGGCTCTGCTGCAAGAAATTAAGTTAAATAACTCATTCAGTGTTGAGAATCAGTACGTACCCTGGCATACACGGAGAAAATTTACGGTACAAAACTACAGGATACTATATGATAAAGCTATTAGTACAACAACAACAAACTGTACGAACGAGGACATAACTACAATTTCCAAGCGGTTTACTGGTATTACGTGTACAGCTTATAACCATTTAAGAATCTGTGTGCATACATCGTCAGCTATACCACATTTATTGCGGCCATGGATCTCATGGGATGAGAACAAGAAGAGTGTAGTTTTGAACATTGCCTTAACAATATTTCTCCATTTCTCCTCTTTTCTTTTTTTACGCTGCGACATGAAAACAGCATCAGACGCAAACCTTTATCGGGGCAGCTGACCATTCCCTTCTTTCTCGTTCCAGGAATTTCAAGTCCAAGTGAATCCACACACCAGCAGTAGTTTGTTGCAGAGTAGCATTGCATTTTGTTGTATTTCCCATTATCGTCACATTCAGGAGCGAATCGTCCAGGGGGCGCACTTCCTAATGGTCCCAAGGCAGTTCTTCGTTCTTTCTGGCATTTGGTCAAGTCAGCTATATAATCAAAACACAAAATGCAAATGGGTAAGTATACAATTTAAGTCACGTAGTGACTCCCTCGTCAAACACTATACTTAAGAACAGCCAACCGTTGCAGTTGAGTTTTATTTTACTTGCTCGTTTGGTCTCGCCGTGGCTATTTTCGCTCGACTAAGTCTTGCCAAAATACGAACCATGGCTCGACTAAACTCGCCTGATATGTCGCCGAAGCGTACCAAAAAGGCAAGTTTAGGTATCTACCGTACCGTAAGCATATATGTCAGGACAGTAGACACGGCTTCTGATTGGCTAATTTCGAATTTGGGTACGGAAAACAGGGAAAATGTGTATACCCACCCATCATTCCACAGCTTGGTACACCTGACGTCCTTGTGCCTTGCTTTTCGATTCCACTCTTATCAACACACCAACACACACCAACGGACGGATAGCACTGAACAACATCGTATTCTCCGTCTGGTTTGCAAGAAGGTACAAACTTTCCGCTGGTTTGTATTCCCTTCCATCCAAGAGCCGCCTGACGCTCCTTTTGACACATGGTCAGACCGGCTGCGGAGGTACATGAATAAACATTTCATAAACGTAAGCGGAAATTACGACAAAAAATAAACCTCAAAATTGCTCACCCATTGGCCCACATCTGGGCGTTCCCGATATTCTTGTCCTAGGTATCTCTCTTCCGTACTTGTCAACACACCAGCAGAATGAAGTACGTGCGAGACATTGAACTGGACTGTAACCTCCATTGACATCGCATCTTAATGTGGACCACCATGGACCACTTGCTCTTACATACTGGCTTGGTATCTTCATTGAAACCACTGGTTGTAGCCTTTTTATGTCACGGTCTTTTTGACAGGTTGTCTTCACACCTGGACAATATAAACATTTACCACTTTTCAGTTTGTTTTTTTTTCGCCTTACTTGCATATGAATATGATCCATCTGGCAAACACACAGTGCGCGTTTTCCATTTTTTACCATTGGAAAATACATTCTACCTGATGTTCACATTTACTACTAAACAGCATGTTTTTAAATAATTTTGCAAGGAGATATAAATACCTGGTTTTGATTTATCCGGGCACCTAGATTGCGGACTTCCATAAGTCTTAGTGCCATAAAGTTCATTTCCGTACTTATCAACACACCAACAAATGCCGTTCTCACACTGTACAGGTTTGTACTTCCCATCTTCGGTGCATTCAGGCTGAAATTGGCCAGATCTACCAGCTGCATAGAGTCTATCACGTTGGCACGCAGTCAAATTGCCTGGAAAAAGCGGATCAAAGTAAAGAACATGGCGGAACCAGGTAGTAAGTTGCCCTTCATTGCAGGTATATCTAAGATTCCCAAAATTCTTTTATAAACCCAACGTTCATGGGATATTCCTTTTGTATTCGTTTTTAAATAATACAAATACTGAACTAAACTCAGTGATTATTGGTGTCAACTGAACTTTAGTTTGTTCAAGGTTAATAGCGACAAACCTGTGTCAGCGCAGCTTATTTTGTCACTGGAGCGTGTCCTGGGAATAGGTTTGCCATTCTGATCTACACACCAACAGTATTCTCCGGATGGTGCACACTGTGCAAGTTTATATTCGCCATCATTTGTACACTGAGGTACAAAAACACCAGCTGGGGCCGTTCCACTCCATGCAAGAGCTGCAAGCCTTTCCTTCTGGCATCTCTTGAGTCCAGCTGCTCATAGAGACATAAAGAGTGAGTGAAAATGACTGTACGTATCTGAAAAAAATCATATCTTTAAATCATGGGCTGGTAGTTCTAAAACGCCTTTAAATAGCATAATTAGACCTCATAATTGATCACCTTCTCCTGGGTTTCCAGTGTAGTGCTCAATCATAAAATCGAAATGGAAAAGTGTAGTCTCTCTTTTAAGACCTCTGTTTATGCGAACTCTCAAGTTGTGGTAAAATTAATGTTTTATCTCACTATTCTATTTACGTTCCTAGAATAATAAAGACGTGAATCGAAACTAAACAAAACTTCTTGTTATCCCAGAAAGAAGCGGTGATAAGAGGAAAAAAAAAAAAACTAAATCAAATTCTCTCAACAACTTTACAAAAAGACTCTAACCATCTGAATCACAGTAAGGTATCCCTGTTGTCTTTGTCCTTGGCAACTCGTTGCCATATCGATCCACACACCAACATTCCCCAAGTGATCCACATTGAACTTTGCGGTAGCCACCATATCTGTCGCACAGTGGGACGAAGCGAGTGAACTGAAAACGAGTCTGCTGTAATTGTGCACCTTCGCTACTTTCCATTTCGCAGATAGTTTTTTTTTTGTCTGCAGGGGAAAGAAGAAAAACAATATAAGACTGGATACCAAAGAGGGTTGCAATATTAAGATCATTATAAATTAATAAATTAATAACTAACCCCACATGAAATATACGTCGGTAAACCATAAAGAATATTAAAACAGAAGACCAATTGATAAATTATTAAAGTAGAGACTTGCTTCAAATGTAACAATATCGCGGATTGATCAGGATAATATAGGATATAGCGTTCTCTGGTAAAAAGTATTTAAAAACATAACCTTTCGACAGCTGGTCTACTGTCTTCGATGGACAAAAGTTTGTGATAAAATGGAACGTTAAAATTTGAATATAGAGAGTAAATCGCATAAATTTAAAATTACTGCACTTATAAAGAATGTTCAAAAGAATGCTAAAAGTGCTAAAATAAATGTTTGTTTAAGAAATGTTGTATTGTCTCGGGAGTTTGCATGAAATATTATCAGCCTCAACAGTTTTGTTTCAAATGGGTATCCTGGAATGGGTTCTTGTTCAAAGTCAATATAGTCCATGCGTTTATTGCTATGTGTGAGTTGGTATTCCATTGACGTAGGGCAGTGTTAGAGGGTGATAAGTGTTTTATTCCATCGGTAAATTGGAAATATAACGGGCGGATGTTTCACGTACCTAATTCAGCACAATTTGGTTGTCCTCTTATTCTGGTTCCCCAGATTTCACTTCCTTGGCGGTCTACACACCAACAGTACCCAGTAGATTTTTGACACTGTACAGTTTTGAAACTGCCATCTTGATTGCACTCAGGAGAGAAAACAATTGCGAAGTCCGCTGACCATGCACTAGCTTGAACTTGGTCCTTTATGCAAGCACTGACGTCATCTTAAATGAAAACGTTATTAAGCAGCTAAGTTACGTGTTTTTCCACTGTTTAAATATTCAACCAAATCTACGTAATGCAGACTACAGGTGTTACAGATTATCTTTTGAATTTATAAAGAAAAATTGTTGCAAAGAATTATTTTTGTGCCAAAACAAACTTCAATGATAAAGCTGAAAGCAACACTTGAAAGGCATGCGCAGTTCAAGTGGACATATAAAAGATCGTAGAGCTGAACTGAGGAGAAAGACGCAAAGACATCAATGATCATCGCAGTTAGTTAAACAGCTGACAGGCATCCGCAATTCGATTGAATATATGAAAGATCATATATTTGAATCATCGTAGTTGTGTACATAACTGCGATGATCATTCATGTCTTTATATGCGCAATTCACCGGGGTAAGAGAGGTTAAAATAATTATTCATCAAATTAAATTTCCACTGGCTAAAGGTGATGAACATGGCGGCCATACTCAAGCTAATAGGTCGACGGAGGCATGCAGCCAAGGTTTACAGCGTACATTTTGATATTGAATATTCATGTTATAGTCAACTGACACCTGTCAAAACAAGGTATCCGCTGACCAGTATAACATGACTTTATCGCGGGCTCAGGTTTAGGGCTCATTGAGGCCACGTGATTTCTTGAAGTTGACCGTTGACCAAGATAGGATATTTTATTGAAATAGGAGCTCCGCTTTTACCCTTGGCTGATTCTACATATTAGAGGGAATCTGGAATTATTTAGAAATTAACCTGCACAGTTGATCAAAGGGAGCTCAGATAGTGTGCTAAACTGACATTTCATTCTAGCAAACAGAGCGTTGCGAAGTGTTTGCTTTTATTGGTAAGAGCAGGCTTGTTGAACTCAGCGGAAAAAGAAAAAAAAGATAATAATTCAACAATTCAATGGAAGCTAAACCCTAGATTTACCTGGTAAGTTGGAGCAGTCTGGCTTTCCTCGAACTTTGGTACCACTATACACATGGCCGTCCTTGTCACTGCACCAACAGAATCCAGATGAGGGGTGACACTGTACTAGTTCATATTTACCGTCCGTTGTACATTCAGGGACGAAGAGTCCGGGCACTGCAATATCATGCCAGCCTAAGGCGAACTGACGTTCACGGAGACAGCGAGGTAACTTGCCTATTAAAGTGAGCATAACTTTAATAAAAGCAGAAGCTGCTGTAATGACAGTTAAATGGTAGACGGGTCAGAAATTAAACGCTTTCCCAAGAAGACCGTTACAGCTTATCTCTAGAAGGAAAACTCCAAATTTCGAGTCGTGTTCGCGTAAATCGATCGATGATCATATGAGTAAGTTCTTCCGGTTAATGCCTAACAAAACAATAACAACAATATCAACCTACCGTCTTGGAAACAGAGGGGTGGGCTTCCTCTTTTGCGTGTTCCGCGTATTTCTTTCCCGTTTTTATCAACGCACCAGCAGTACCCAGTTGAACCATGACATTGAAGTCCTTTGTACTCTCCAGTCCGCTTGCATTCTGGTACGAAACGGCCGGGAGGAGGTACGATGTCGAGACCGTAAGCCTCAAGACGGTCTTTCAAACAAGGGGTCAGACCAGCTGCCAATTTAAAGAGGCGTTAAAACGTTGTTCGAAGGCTCTAGGTAGTAGGCTTTATTGTCTGTTATACACTCAATGATAAACACAGCATCCGGAGCGGGGAACTCGTTTATTGACACAGGATACAGTGAGCGTTACATCATCATAAAGAAAATATAGCGGTGAGTAGACAGAAAAAAATAACAGGCAAAATTGACAGAGATGCCTTCGAGTGGCTCTTGTATAAGTTACAAAATCTTAAATTGCCTTCCAGCCCCATAGGGACACGAATCATACATAATGAACATACTCCAGTGTAATTAGCAAAACGATAAAAAACTTGACTTAAAAAACTTAAGATAGCACGAGTTTAGTTATTCTTAATTTAGGCTTCATGTGTCTGACTTCATATCCAAAGGCAATGCTTTTGTTGTCAAGAAGCCACTTGTTCCATTGTAATCATGCACCAATAACAACAAAAAACAAGAACATCAGCAACAACAACAACAACAACTACTACGAAAACAACGAGAACACCAGAACAGTTTGTATCTTACCGGTATGATCACACAGGGGCCTGCCGCCTTTCCTTGTTCCCCGCCACTCTTTGCCATTCTGGTCAACACACCAGCAGTATCCAGTTGAAGGGTGACATTGGACATTCTCATATGAATTATCCTTTGAACACGTCGGGATATAGCTGCCAAATGGGCGCACTCCTTGGGAGAGATCCATTCTCTTTCTCTGACACAGAGTTAACTTGGAATCTGCTGTTCACAAAGAAATATGATATGAAATAAAGTACATAAACTGGCTTGGTTTGTTTGATTGTTTGTTTTTGCCATTTATAGATAAATTTACAAAATATCAATCTGTAATTAAGGTATGGAAGCCCAGGGAAGCCTATAACGCATACGTAAAGGACAACCAAAAAGATACCTGAGGGTTAACAAAAGAATAAAAAAGCTGTCATCGGCACACAAAATGATCATAATTTAGCATAAAACAAGCTGAGCAAAAGACAACAACAAAAAAAGGGGAAAAAAGCACACACAAGCACACCAAGAGAAGTAAAATACACTTATACCAAAAAAGGTTACTTAAGTTTAGAGATGAACTCAGCAATACTAGAGGCATTTTGAATTTCGGTCCAGAGAGATATAAATAATTTGGGGCCTTGAAAGCAGCATGCGAATTTCTTTACATTTGTCCTACAGTATGGCAATCGAAAGTAGTTCTTAGTTCTGGTATTTATGTGCGTCACAGTTAATTAAAAACATTGGAACTTTCAGGAACAATGTAAAATGAAACCTGGACTACTAACCAGTATCATTGCAGTCTGGAGTTCCGCCCGTCTGCCTTGTACCGTAAAGCTCATTGCCGTACTTGTCCACACACCAGCATTGTCCCAGGGCATCATGACACTGAACTGGTTGATAACCTCCATCGTCACTACACTTTGGTATGTATTCGCCATTTGAAGGCAGAACATTTAATGCCAGTGATCGGGCTCTGTCCAGCAGGCAGCGAGTTGGTTTATTTCCTTCGAGAAATTCGTCGTCTGTGGACGGTCATATCAGAAAAGAACAAAAATGTATTTCATGATTATATTACAAGGAACCCAATCTTCTAGTAATAGCCCATTCTACTAAAAACCAGAGGCACCTATGGTTTACGTACGCTTGCATCGGTGGCAGAAGCCCCTTACTACAAGGATTCGAGGGAAAGCTCGCAGTGTGTACATTCGTCATGTGCACGACAATATAATTTTATTATGAACTATGTTGACGTCTTCTTATGTTGATGTTTTCACGTAATTTTGTGTCTTTTCAAGCAAAGTTAACTGAAGAATCCATTTACTCTGTTAAAAACAACACAGTTGCCAAAATTAGGTCGTTAAATAATTAAATGAACCTTTGGAACGGTCTCACAATTGACTTAGCGCTCAGATATCCCAACAAATACCTAGAATACCCCTTTTTCCTACCTGGGCATGAAACAGGTTTTCCTTTTTCATTTCGCGTTCCAAGTATTTCTTTTCCGTTTTTATCTACACACCAGCACGGGCCTTCTAACCGTAAGCACTGGACAGGATTGTAAGACCCGTCAGGTTTACATTCAGGCACAAAGACGCCCTCCTTTGGTTTGTTGTCCCAACCTAGAGCGCGGCGCCGCTCTTTTTGACACATCGACGGTGGTGCTGCAAGCGAAAAATCAAGGTCTAACATTATTCGGAAGCTCTGTTTTGTTGAAAGGACATGGAGGTACATGTATAGTGTTATCATGTTTGTTAACAAGTAAACGATGATTAGCCTGCTTTTGGTCGGTGTTTTGGGAACAAAACAAACATTATATAGTATATAGTCATGTTTTACAGCTATAAAGGCACATTCGGTTTTAGCCTTCCCTATATTTGATGTTTACAACATTTAGTTGCATTTACGGGCTATAAATAGAACAACCAAGAGCTGTCCAAATCACTACCTGTTCTGGAGTGTGCAAGGTGTTCCGACTCCCATCAGCAAGAAATGACCTTAAATAGCCTCGTTAAGCCTTATCTAGACTGGCCAGAGAGTAAGCAAGAGCAGCAATAGCAAGCAAGCCATTATAAAATCGTTTCTTACCAGTTTTGGGGACACATGATGCTTTTCCTGAGACCCGCGTTCCTACCAATTCTTTCCCATCACTGTCTACGCACCAACATGTTTCGTTACGAACCCCAAACTCAAGACACTGCATTTCTTCATATGATCCATCGACTTTGCAGCGTGGTTTAAAACGTCCTTTTATAACCTGGTTGGTATATCCCAGAGCCCTTCGCAGCTCTTTTAGGCACGGTGATAGATTCGCTGGTGATATAAAAAGAGAATGCCAATGTAATAGGTGCCTAGTCAGTAATAATCAGTCAGTCAGTCA
>Ga0126339_10003340_pt1 | contig 11672 bp, 11 predicted proteins | sample OrbTmetagenome_2_FD_92532 | JGI IMG/M metagenome (GOLD analysis project Ga0126339, IMG submission 92532) | Coral microbial communities from Petempiche,Puerto Morelos, Mexico - Orbicella T R C metagenome | ecosystem: Host-associated > Invertebrates > Cnidaria > Coral | place: Petempiche,Puerto...
GAAGATTTTGGGGGACAATTAAATTTATCAATGGAAAACAGGAGAAAAAATTAGAGTTATCAAGGCGTTATGACATGCAACCCAGCCCCGTTCGAGTTCCCATGAACTCTGTCTTCTTCCTTTGCTCCACCTTCTTTGCTCCGTCTTTTTCCTTCGCTCAAAAACACTCCGCTACGCGTCGTATTTTCAACTCTCTTCTCGGTGTTTGGAAATGTGGTCAAACACGGTCTTTCGTGTTTGATATACTGACATGAGAATGAGTTCCGCCTAAGGGTTTTCTTTTTTTTTTTTTTCATGCAAACAAACTCATTTTCATATGAAAGATTATGCAGGAGGACTAGTTTTGAAACAGAGGCTCAAAGTATTCGGAAATGGACTATCTGTTAGATTCACGACTAAAGAAGAAATTAATTCAGGATAACCGGTAGAGTTTGCAGAATTTGCGAAATATTTCCTGCAGTTGAAATATAACGTTTGAAACTAATATTTAAACTAGACATTTCTTTATTATCACATGAAATAAAATGCGGATAGTTTAACCCCGGGAAACAACAACCAGTGACTCTTTGGGCTTAACCCAGCTGCTCACCTATGGCTAGTTAATCTTTTTTTTTCAAAAACTGTCAATCATTCTTGTACCGACATATTCCAGCAAAATTGAAATTAGACGTTACAAAAAGCGTCTTGATCAGTAGTTCGTCAGATGTTAAGAAGCTGCTTTGTAACTTTAGACAGTGATAGCTGATCGATTCCAGTTTGCAGATAAACTACAAATAGCTATCTTGCAGATCAACATGGCAACTGAAAACTTCACCGGAGATGGACAGCAGAAAATATTTGAACAACTATTATGTTCCGCAGGATTAACTGATAAACTAAGCGGCCAGTTGACATTTATTTCAGTTTTAAACTCTTTTATGTCCGTTACTGCATTTCTTGGAAATGCTTTGATCCTGATGGCTCTTCACAAGGAGTCTTCACTTCATCCGCCCTCCAAACTCTTGCTTCGAAACCTTGCAACAACTGATCTGTGTGTTGGTCTAATTGCAGAACCTCTTTATGTTAGCAGCCGGATATCTGCATTGAATGAAAACTGGAGTATGTGTCGCTACATATCGATGGCAGGCTTCATAACAGGCAATATTTTGTGTGGGGTGTCACTGTTTACTCTAGCTGCAATAAGCGTGGACAGACTTCTCGCCCTGTTGTTGGGATTGAGATACAGACAAGTTGTAACATTAAACCGAGTCTATGTGGTCGTTATTACCTTTTGGTTTGTGTCCACGGTTTATTCAGCAGTGTACATTTGGAATCCCCTTATAACCTTTTGGTATGGCACCATAGGTGTACCACTGAGCCTTATAACCTCGATTTTCTCTTATACAAAGATTTTTTGCAGCCTTCGTAACCATCAAAATCAAATTCAAGACCATGTTCAACAACCGAACCAAACAAATCAATTAAACATAGCACGATACAAAAAGGCAGTGTCCACTGCAATATGGCTGCAACTGACGCTGGTCGCTTGTTATCTACCCCTTGGTGTAGTGACAGTTTTGAAGACTAGTGGTGGAAGATCTTTATCTCTCTATAACGCTTGGTGTTATGCAGTCACTCTAAGTTACTTAAACTCTTCATTAAACCCAATTCTATACTGTTGGAAGATAGAAGAAGTCAGACAAGCAGTAAAGAACACAACTAGACAAGTGCTTTGCAATTGTTTTTCCACTTAGATGTTGTTGACTTATACGATAAAAAGATAACAAAGTTCATGAGGTTTAAAGATAAAGATTTGTGAAATTGTCGAAAAGATCGCCTAAAATCACACGGTGTTACAAGATTCTGTAGCAGTAGCGTAGTCGTTAGGGAAATGTTTCAGCATTGTTTTAAATAAAGTTTGGTTTCTGTAAATCCTGTAAATTTACAATTGCAAATAAAGAGATGAAAAAAATTTCTTCTCCTCGTGGACTACGCAAAATGTTGACAGCAGTCGCCACGAGTTTAGCCCCATTCTAGTTTTTCCATGATTTTCCTTCAGCCTTTCTTCCAAACTCGACGGATTTACACAAAATGATGATTTGTTATAGGTTCTTAGGTGAAATCTGCTCACGAGCCAAGTGGCCCATCAGCCAACCGACGCTTATCTCCGGTTTCTTTAGCATGAAGCGACCAGGACTGAGTATTTCTACTTAAGATACATTTTGCTCGTTCTAAAGGTTATTACCTAAAAGGGAAGGAAAGCAATGTATTTTCCCCTCGTTTTAAAGCATGGTACCCAAGAGGAGGGGAAAGCAATGTATATTTCCCTTGTTTTAAAGCGTGTTCCCTCATTGGAACAAAAAGCAACATATTTTTCCCCAGCAATGACTAGCTCTGTACGTAGAGAGATTAATGAGGGATGCTGACTTAAATGAAGGGACAAGACAACCTGGCCAGGCAAGCCAAAGCAGTCAGCATGCTGCAAACACATTTTTAATTTTTGATATAATTTATACCATAAACATTCGCATAGGGGGCCCAATTTGGTTGAAAATTATGGGATCATCTCAGAGTATGGAAGTGTATGGAAGCAATTCACATCTGATCTATGGACAAACATTAGCAGTGAGCCTTTATCTCTGATTAAAAGTGATAAATAAAGACGATTTTCCAGAAAAATTAAGTTTGGGAAATTGCAGGCCAACTGTCGCCATCGCCATGACAAACTACAAAATTTCATCGTATTTCATAAGACTGCTGCTCAACTTTTCCCTGGGAAAAACGGTTAATTTTATTTTTAGTCTTTTTTTTTCCACATTTAAAGACCGAACAATAGCAAATTTACAAAGCCAAATTTTGTCATTGGAGCCTACATCCATGAAGTTGAATAAAGATGACATTAGAAGCTTCTGGCACACAGGAAGCACGTTTCATTTGGATTGTCAGTGAATGTAAATTGAGTTCAAAACAGATGGTTAATTCTTTGTTTTCTCTGCATCATTCATTTGCATGCAGAGTTTTTAGCGGAGCTCCGGCGGCCCGAGCCCCATACTCATATAGGAAAAGAAAAAAAAAAACCCATGAGTTGATTTCTCATGGTTATCATGGTTAGCGGTATTGCTCGTGGGCGCGTACGTACGACAGCGACGACGTCGACGGAGTCGCGCAACATGGCGGCCATACTCCAAATAATAGGTTGACAGAGACATGGAGCCTCGGTTTACCGTGTACTTCTTTGATATTGGACATCCATGTTACGATCAATTGACACCTGCCAAAACAAGGTATCCGCTGACCAGAATCACGTGACCATATCGCGGGCTCAAGTTTATAGCTCATCGAGGCCGCGTGTTTTTTAGAAGTTGAGCGCTAACCAAGTGCTGGTTTTCGATTGTATCGCGGGCTCATCTCAGGTAACTTGCCGAAAACAGGGCAGGATTGTTCGGAAGCCGGTTAACGCTAACCCAGGATTAAAAGTTAACCGAATTATAACTTTTTCTTCTATACAAATGTTTTTTGCTGCTTTGTTTTGTGTATATAGTGATCATTAAAACCCAAAACAGAAGGCCAAACAATATACAGAAAACCTCGATGCAGTTACAAAACTCAAATCAAAATTCTACCTTTTCCTGGGTTATTTGGCTCTGAATAACCCGGCCCAGGAGCTACGCTTTTAGGCTGGCCTAAATCTATATATTAAAGAGAATTTTTTTATCAGCCAGAGTGACTAAAAAGGAGAGAAATCAGTCGTTTAATTCTAAATGACAAAGAAACAGTAAAGCTGGAAAGGTTTTGTCTTCGATAACATGAACAGCAGCCACAGTGCTTTGGACGTGTTGGCGGAATCAACGAAATTGGTGCAAAATAAAATGTTCAAATGTTGTTGTTTATAGTGGTCAGTGCGCTTAGCTACACCTAGCTAGTTCACAGGCATGCCACGTAAATGGAAAGAATCAAATATATAAACCAAACATAATAGAATTAAAAATCCCAACTGGCGGGAGGCAGACCAGTTCGCTATTTACAAGCATGACCAAGGAGTTGAATTAGGGTCTACCGTCTCACAACTCCAGCTAAGTGGTCAGAGCGGGACTTGAACTCGAAACCTTCGGATTTCGAGTACGGCGCCCCACCCACTCGGCTACGCTGCCTCCAGAGTTTTCATTTTCTAAGGAAACACTCGTAATGATTAATTTTAAAGCGTTTTTGTCTAGAGCCGTAAAGCTGTTGCATGTTCATCACCTTTTATGTTAATTTTGCTAATGTTTTTCCGAAGAAGTGTCTCCAGGCTAGTTCCGTCATTGTGAATCACATAAATATGATATTAAATGTCTCTCAAAGGTTCATTTTTATGCAAACAAAAGGAAGAAATTAATTCAGGATAACCGGTAGAATTTGCAGAATTTGCAAAATATTTCCTGAAGTTAAAATATAACGTTTAAAACTAACAGATAACGTGCAAATTTTTGCGGATAGTTTAACCCCATAGTATCATTTTTGCAAAAAAAACAAAACAAAAAAACAAAAAAACAAAAAAACGGAAACAACAACCGGTGACTTTTTGGGCTCAACCCAGCTGCTCAGCTCTGGCTGGTTAATTTGTCTTTCCAAAAACTGTCATTCATTTATGTACTGACATATTTCAGCAAGCTTGAAATCAGGCGTTATAAAAAGCGTCTTGATCAGTAGTTCGTCAGATGTTAAGAAGCTCCTTTGTAACTTTAGACAGTGATAGCTGATCGATTCCAGTTTCCAGTTAAGCTACAAATAGCTATCTTGGAGATCAACATGGCAACTGCAAACTTTACTGGAGATGGACAGCAGAAAACTTTTGAACAATTATTATGTTCCGCAGGATTAATTGATAAACTAAGCGGCCAGTTGACATTTATTTCAGTTTTTAACTCTTTTCTGCCCGTTACTGCATTTCTTGGGAATGCTCCGATTCTAATTGCTCTTCACAAGGAGTCTTCGCTTCATACGCCGTCCAAACTCTTGCTTCGTTGCCTTGCAACAACTGATGTCTGTGTTGGTCTTATTTCAGGTCCTCTTTATGTTATATGGTTGATATCTGCATTGAATGAACATTGGAATATGTGCCGTTACATATCAGTGGCAGTCGCTATAACAAGCAATATTTTGTGTGGTGTGTAACTGGCGACTCTAAGTGCAGATAGAGACAAGTTGTAACATTAAACCGGGTCTATGTGGTCGTTATTACCTTCTGGTTTGCGTTCACTGTTTTTTCAGCAATGTACGTTTGGAATCCCCTTATAACCTTTTAATATGGCACCATAGGTATACCACTGGGTCTCATTATCTCGATGTTCTCTTATACAAAGATTTCCTCACCCTTCTTCATCACCACAATCAAGTTAAAGACCATGTTCAACAACCGAACCAACTGAGTCAACTGAACATAGCGCGATACAAAAAGGCAGTGTCCACTACAATATGGCTGCAATTGACGGTGGCCGCTTGTTATCTACCCCTTGGTGTAGTGACGGCTTTGGCGATCAGTGGTGGACGATCTTTATTTCTTTATAACACTTGGTATTATACAGTCACTCTGGCTTACTTTAACTCTTCGTTAAACCCAATTCTTTACTGTTGGAAGATAGGAGAAGTCAGACAAGCAGTAAAGAACACAATCAGACAGGTGCTTTGCTATTGTTTTTCGACTTAGATGTTGGAGATCTGTACGATGAAAAGATAACAAAGTTCATGAAGTTTAAAGATAAAGATTTTTGAAGCTGTCGCAAAGATCGCGTGAAATTACATGGTGTTACATGCTTCTGTAGCAGTAGAGTAGTCGTTAGGGAAATTTCTCAGCGTTGTTTTAAATAAAGTCTGGTCTCAAGAAAATCCTGTAAATTTACAATTGTAAATAAAGAGATAAAAAAAGCAGCCTCTCTTCCCAACTCGACGGATGTTCACAAAATGATGATTTGTTATAGTTGCTTAAGTGAAATCTGCACGCGAGCCAAGTGGCCCATCAGCCCACCAACGCTTATCTCCGGTCTCTGTAGTATGAGGCGATCAGGACTGAGTATTTCTACTCAATATACATTTTGCTCGTTCTAAAGAGTGTTACCTATGAGGGAAGGAAAGCAATATATATTTCCCTCGTTTTAAAGCATGTTACCCAAGAGGAGGGGAAAGCAATGTATATTTCCCTCGTTTTAAAGCATGTTACCCAAGAGGAGGGGGAAAGCAATGTATATTTCCCTTGTTTTAAAGCATGTTACCCAAGAGGAGGGGAAAGCAATGTATATTTCCCTCGTTTTAAAGCATGTTACCCAAGAGGAGGGGAAAGCAATGTATATTTCCCTCGTATATTAAAGGGTGTAGCCGAGAGGAAGGGAACGCAAGGTATATTTTCCTCGTTTCCGCGTAGAATTTTTGTAACACACCGACTTTTCCCCAGCATTGACTAGCTCTCAACGTAGGGAGATTAATGAGGGATGCTGACTTAAATGAAGAGACAAGACAACCTGGCCAGGCAAGCCAAAGCAGTCAACATGCTGCAAACATATTTTTAATTTTTGATTTAATTCATGCCGTAAACATGAGCATAGGGGGCCAATTTGCTTGAAAATGATGGGATCATCTCAGAGTAAGTGTATGGAAGCAATTCACATCTGATCTATGGACAAATATCAGTAGTGAACCTTTATTTAGCTATCTCTAATTAAAAGTGATAAATAAAGGAGATTTTCCAAAAAAGTTAAATTTGGCAAATTGCTGGTTAACTGTCGCCATCGCTACGACAAACTAGAAAATTACATCATATTTCATGAGAAAAAACGCTTGCTTTCTCTACAAACAGTAGCTTATTTGCAAGCGTTTCCATTCGTTCGAAATTAATTATCAAAAATAGATTGCATACTTGGATACTTAAGTAGCTTTCAAAGTTTTAAAGATTACACTTCTTCAGCAAACCTTTCGCTAAGCTTGAAGGAGATGAAGAGCTAGCGAGAGACCATGATCTGCACCTCATTTTCTCTTGGAGATAGACAGCCTGAGTGGGGAAAGATGGAGCGAGAAGGTTTTCAGTGAAGCGCAAACATGTCAGAGGGCTTACACTGTTCATAGCCCTCTGACTAGTTTCTTGTATTTTGATTCGATTCTTTGTTTGGCTCGCTTCGCTCGCCTCCACGCCCCCACGCCTGCTTGTTTCACGCGCGCTTCGCTCGCTTTTTCTTTCGCGCACGTTGAAAATTAATAGAGAGGTTGCGGAGAGTCCAAGAGGGCACGGTGCAAGGCTTGCCATGGCTTCCTTGTTGTGGTCATTTTTGAGCAAGGCACCACGCACAAGGTACCTCTGTCAATACAGTCATGGGTTCTTCAAACTGATTTGGTCTGGAATTCCTCGCTTTCTTTCATGCATTTCAGGGAACTTTTGGGGGCTTTAAGGGAGCTTCCGAAGATCGAGGGTCGTTGATGTAATGTGCTACGTATTTCTCCTTATTTTGGGCCCGGTAAATTCCAGCAAGTTAAAGTGATTATAGCTTTATTTCGAGTGTTTCGTTTCGTTTGTTACTCCTGAGGACAATTTTGCAAAGATTCAAATACAGTGAAGCCCTCTCTAAGGACACCTGTTAGTACAGTGTTAGCGTTAGTGTTAGCGTGTCAGTGTTAGTGTTAGCGTTGTTTCATAATCTTGGGCGTTGGAAAAGAACTGTTTTCCGACGAACAGCTGACTGTCTTTTGGGGTAAGGGTTAGGGTTAGGGTTAGTTCTGATTCTTGGCGTTTTCGAAGTGTCCGTGAAGAGGATTTAGATAAAGTTTTAAGCTACTAGTAGATTTCTACTAAAACAATTAGATCGGTTATTCGCTCTCGATTTCGATGTGTGATAGTTGACTTGAGCTGCGCTCTCGTCAACTTTCACGCGATAGAAATCTCGAGCTCATAATCTAATTGTTTAGTAGAAAACGCTCGTGAAATTCGTGAGAAAACGTAAAAGCTATTTATCGTTTTATCAAACTAAACTCGTGTTTCAAATCCATAGGAACAGGGAAAATGTTTTCTATTTATTAAGGTCTGTCAACGCTCGCTAACAAAGTAAAACAGTGAAGGCAACCATTAAAAAAATACAGGAACCGTTAGCTATTTTCACCAAGAGATAATCTCTTGTTTTCGCTTAAAAATGCTGTTTTCAGAGATTTCTTAGAAATTTTACGCTTGTTTAGCGAGAATATCAGACTCCGTTTCACATTATTGACATGGTATCTTTCAGCGTGTGGTCGAGCTGAGCTTAGTAATCAATTTCCCATCCATCAAACGTGATAGCAGCCTACGAATACAGTCGCCTCGGTCGGTTTGGCGTTTCGGGAGCGTTAATAGGCTATTGATTTCTCAGGTAAACGTGATACCTATTTGCCACAGGAATGCAAAACTCGATAAAACACTGTCCTAAAGTTTTAGCGTGCTTGACACGAGAGGAAATGAGCTAAATGTTGCCGAACTATTCTTTCGTCTAGTGAAGTTCCCGTGCTCTAATTTGGGAAGGAATTTCTATTTTGATGAATCCTAAAAAAGTCTAACAACTGTTAGGTTGGTCGAAACGTACTCGGAAGTCTGCCTTTCGAGTCGCAGTTGCAATACTGTTTCAATTTCATACAATTTTTGCTAGTTTCAATTCAAGCAGTTACGGCACTGTACCCAGTTATCTCGACCAGTTCCTAAATATAATGAGCATACCACGATCTCCCACATCACAATGATTCTGGGAAATAATTGGGTTAAGAATTCCTTTCACTGTCAAATTTGGTTCGGCCAGGGTTCGGCCTACAGTCACAGGGAGAAAAAGGATTCACTAAATGGCGAGACATTCAATGCGAATAGTTTTTTGAGGATGCGTCAGTCAGTCATCTGATAGAGATGTGTTCTTTGTATCCAATGATGTCTCTTTTGGGAACTGAGAGACAAAAGAAGCTTAACAAATTTGCAATTTTGTCCTGAAAGCCTTGGAACCATGTTAGAATATTGATATATCGAACACGGTCTATTGGAGGCAAAGCATAGATGCACCGTTGAATAGCATTGTCAAGAAAATAATAACTAAAATGATCCATCGTAGGACGGGGACCCAATAATTTGCAATGCATAAAGCACCCTGCGTTTGGAGCCACCAAGAGTCTACCAAGGAACCGGAAAGGGGGGAACCGGAAGTAAAAGGTACGGAAAGTTGCAAGTTAAGATCCAGTCCTCACTATGTGATATCCTTAGCGCAGATGGCAAGAGGATATTTAAAGGCTGACAATTAATTTTACTTTTATGCGAGACACGCCGACTTTTCCCCAGCATTCACTAGCTTTTTGGGGGAGATTGACAATCTGATCATTCTGAGGGAAGTTTACTTGAGGGAAAAGGCAAGTCCACTTCACCAAACAAGCCAAACTAGTTTAACACGCTGCATGCGCACTTTAACGTTTTGATAGATGTTGTCAGTAAACATGAGCACATGGCGCCAATTTGCTTGAAAATTAGGAGAGCCCCTTTATCTATCTCTAAACTGACCAATAAAGGAGATTTTTCACCAAAAAATAAGTTTGGCAAATTGCGAGCCAACTGCCGCCATCGCTATGATAAGCTACATGCAGTCGAAACTCCCGAAAGAGACAACCCAAAAGCCTAGGTGGTCGCTTACGGGAGGTGGTTGCTTACGAGGGCTTAGACCACACTGGGCCAAAATTTTTGTCTCATTAGCATGAGGTAACGACAGAGACTTACCTCATGTTTGAAATGTTTTATTCAAGTGATGTTACAACACCTTATTATCGAGAGAGGCTAGAAACAATAGAAAATTTCCAACTTTTAGCTGTGAAAGTGGTCGCGGTCGCTTACGAGAGTTGATCGCTTGCATGTGCCATCGATCGGTACCGCTAAAGTGACAGGGTTAGAGTTATCGCGGCACCTTTTTAGGTAAAAGCGGAAAAATTCAGCACCTATTAGTTACTCAACTATTTGAAATTTTAAGTTTATGTGGGCACTTTTATTGCTTTAGAAATGTCGGTGTCAGCTAATGTGTTCTCATAGAATTGGTACCCTTTAGGGGTTGAAATGTATTTGGGCCACGCCCATAAAACGGGATTAGGGCACCGTTTTTAAAGCGTCTTTTTGTTACATGCATTTTCTAAATTATAGCAAAACTCTATTTTGAAGTAATTACCTCAATGTCATTACAATCGCTTCTTGTCACTGCAACTGTCACATGCCAATATTTGCCCTTTTTGCCAAACCAGTCACGCTGGGTTTCTCGAAAGCTGGCTGGCAAAAATTTCATCGCCCAATCCATTATCAGGAGAACCTGTCGTGTTGACAGATTATCAATGATGTCTCTCTTCGCAGAATCCTGGTGAGCCGCTCTAAGGATGTGAGCTTTCTATTCGTCAAGTTTAGGGAGAGCTGTGTCTACATCGTGTATGATTTCTTCTTTTAGATCACTACCACTTGACAACAAAACAACACAAAAAGCAAATCTTACCAAAGTGTACAATGCTAATAAAAACAGGAACGAAAATGACAACCAACCGACAAGTCCTTACCTATAGATAACAGTAGGAGACGATAACGACATTTGTAGATTCCCATCAGCATTCCTGTAATTATCACATCTGTCACAGACTATATTGTGCTCATGGTCGCAGTGCCCTTGGTAATCGGGGTCATCGGTGCTCAGCGCATACACACTGCAGTGATCAGCGCAGGGATCAGCTCTAGACGCGTGAATTCTATAGTCTGTCTTAAGATAGGTTTTTGACGACTTTAGACGGGCACTTATGTCTCTGGCTGTTCGTTCGCACAAACCTGAAAAATGAGACAGACATACATGAGCGTGCTATAGTCCTGATTTACACTGCATTTATTTTTTCAGACATGTATATGGGCTCTAAGCATTTTTTTCAACAGTAGGACATACATACCCAACGTACAAAATTTATTAGTTGCCTCATCCTGAGTACTGAACGCTGTTACTCCATCAGTTTGTGTGCTGTCCAATTCAGCTAACGATTTCTTCTGGGAAGCAGCGCATATCTGGGGGAAAACAGTTGAGAAATAATTACTGATAAAAAACCAAATAGTTTGTTCACACAATTCGTCCAGTTAGTAGACTAATACGATCTTAGCGAGCCCCAAAACCTGTCCACGTAACCATTCCTTAAAAATGAATTAATTATATCGAATCCTTTTCTTAGGCACAGAATCAAAGACGTAAACATGTTCAGGGGGTGAAACTAGACATATTCGTTCTCGTTACCTTGAGGATGCTCAACAGTGTTGATCTTCCCATGGGTTTGAATCCAGACTCAGAGCAGTATGACTGGTACAAATGAGTAAGACGGGATGCCACAACTGTCCTCGTCACATTTGGAATTTCTATTGTCTCACCATCTGACAGTCTTAGGGTCTTCGTCCCGTAGGCTATGTCCTGGAGAAAGGAGGGGCTTGAAATAAAATCAAGAAAGTGCTCCACTTTAACTGGATCAAGGCTGCATCGCTGCAAAACGGGGGGTTCAATAATGTGGCCTGGGCTGATGCGGAAAGTATGTTTTCTGGCCTCGTCATCCTCCACTTGGTCAAACCTGGAATAAAGCTCAGTAACTCTGTCTTAGAGTAATCGGCCACAAAGACAGAGAGAATTTGCTGTCTGGTATACCAATTTGTCGCTTCATTGTATAGGGTGACA